>ENA-OQHY01000156-OQHY01000156.1-human-gut-metagenome-genome-assembly--contig:-NODE-156-length-38765-cov-8.449739_pt1 | contig 38765 bp, 39 predicted proteins | sample MGYA00242570_ERZ504733 | MGnify/ENA primary metagenome ERZ504733 (study PRJEB26092, sample SAMD00036219) | human gut metagenome | host: Homo sapiens | study: EMG produced TPA metagenomics assembly of... | reverse complement strand
GTAAACCAAAATCGTAGAGGTATAAGTAAAGATAAAATTGGTATTGCATGTGCAATAGATGAAGATGGAAATTATGTTGTACACACAGCAGATAGAGGTCGTCCCACCTCTAGCACGCTAATAGATATTTTTAAAAACACAATACGTCCTGGATCAATCGTAATCAGTGATAGTCAAAGAAGTTATCACCAATTAATGGATGCATTAAACATAAAATGGGTCAAAATACCATCTGGTGAAAAATCAAAAGATGGATATACTCTAGAAATGGTTAATCATCTTCATGATAGAATAAAAGCATTTTTCAGAGGCAAAAGAAATGTAATGACACATTATCTACAAGGTTATCTAGCATTATTTCAATATAGTGAGTTACATACAATGATGATTGGTAGCAAGATGTTTCAAGATGAATTCATGAAGATTAACAACATCTTAAGTGGCATTCGAAATAAAGATATATGCCCAGAAGTCAATTTATATAAGACGTTGTATGAGTGTTGATTTTAGCTTTATATCCTAATTTATTAAATGTGTCTATTGATGAAAAATCAAAAGTATGGTGTGGGTGGATTTGCGCCAATTATTATTGTGAATATGATAGAAACTTTAGTTGGAATATTAATGAAATCTTCTCTTGACGCGTTAATGATTCCTCTAGCTATTTCTTTTGTGATGGTCATAATTATGATCTTTATGGAAATGCATGAGAAAAGAATACCTGTTCAAAGAGTTTCAGTTCATAATGTGCATGCCGAAATGAATTATATGGCTATTAAATACAATCCTGTAGGATTTATGGCGTTAATGTTTGGTTCTGCAATTTTTATGATTCCACAATTGATTGTTGTGTTGATTCATCATTATCATAAATCAGAAATAATTAATTTTTTATATAAGAATTTAAATATGTCTACATTATTTGGTATGCGTGTATATGTAGTCATGATGTTTGTGTTTACCATTCTATTAAGTTTATTATTTGTGAATCCAAAAGATTTATCGGATAACCTTCTACAAGTGGGGGATTGTATAGAGAATGTTCCTGCAGGTAAGCCTACACGTAGATATATTCGTAAATGGGTTTTAATATTGAGCTGTATTAGTGGTGGAATCATGTGTGGTTGTCTAAGTCTTTGTTTGTATTTACAATATAAAGGTATTGTAGATGCAACCGTGGCCATGCTTCCAACTACATTTATGATGCTTTCAGGATTTATTTGTAGTATTTATTTAGAAATTCGTGCTTATCGTGACTTTGATTCATATAAGCCATTTATATAGGGGGTAGTATTTATGATGTATTTTGTACCTTCCTGGTATCATGGAAATGAATATAAAGAAAATGAACAATATTTTTATGTGCGTCGTGCAGTAACAGAATTTGATGATAGTGTTAAACAAATTCAGATGTTTAACCGTAATGACATTATGGATTATAAGATTTTGAATTTGTCGTATAGTCCAAACTTTCGTCACTTTCTTCATAGACAAAGTGTATTCCATGCACCATATTGGTCTTGTTTTGATGCGATTCAAGAAATTAGACGTACAAAAGTAGATATTCTTTCCTATCATGATTTGATGTGGCCAGACCATACGGAATTTGTCTACACACCATTTTGTATTGTGGCTTATGTAAATAGTCAAAAATATGCAGAAGTACATTTTGGTGAAGATGGAAATATGATTGAAGTCTTTTTGTATCAAGATAATATGATGGTCCGTAAAAATGTATATGATGATCGAGGCTTTTTATCGGACACTATTGTTTATGAAAATAATCAAGCTGTTTATGAACAATACCTTGATGGAAAAGGGAACTGGAAATTATGCCATTTCTTTGAGGATGGACATGTTGAAGTGAATCCAGAGAATCCTTTCTATTTAATTAATAATAAAAGATATGATTTTAATTGTTTAAATTATGATTCAATGGAACCCTTAATTGAAGAGGTTTTTTCAACATATCTAGATGAAATGACAGATTCAACGGATATTTTCTGTTTGGCAATGCATACTCTTCATCATGATTTATTAGAAAGCTTATTCTCAAAAAGAAAAACAATTCTTTCTTTCTATCAAAATCGTTTGGAATTATTTGATGATGCAGAATTGAAATCATTAATTCGAAATACGAATTATTGTATTGTCGATTCGAAACATAAAATTCGTCCTTTAGAAAAATATGCAGGTAAAACTTTACCAATTGTAGATATTACACCATTTGATACGCGTGCTGATTTTGGGATTAGTCAACAATTAACGGTTCAAAACATCTTGGTTCCTATTGATACGATTGAACAATCTAAATTTGAAGAATTGATTGTTTTATTCGCATCCTATTTTGAAACAAATGAAACGGCTCGTGTTCATTCTTTACTCGTAATGCGAATTGGGATCGTGTGGATTCCGTTTTGAATTTCACTCGAGAAGTATTAAAAGTGAATGGACTCGATGAAAGATTGGCTCGAAAAGAGACAAATGATAAAGCGGAGTTTGATTTGGACGAAGAAAAGAAAGTTCCAATTAAATTCTTTGTAGACCAATGTGTGGATGAGTTGAGTATTTCTAAATGTATTCGGGAACAACGTATTATGGTGGATGTGACATCACGACCAGATTTATATTTACAGATATCATGTATTAGTAGTGCCATTCCACAAATTGTTTCTTTTAATACACAATATGTGCATGATGGAAAGAATGGTTTTATTGTCAAAAAAGTATCTGAAGTATTGAATGGCTTAAAGTATTATTTAGATAATATTACGAATTGGAATAAGTGTATGATTTATTCTTATGAATTAGGTAAGGAATATAATACGGCAAGTTTAATTCGTAAATGGAAGGGAGTTATGAAGCAAGTTGAACAAGATTAGTGTTTTACAAGTTGGAAATGAAGATTTAAGTTTAACACTTCATATTCCTGACTTTGTGGATTGGAATTATGTAGACGATTTAAAAGAGGCTACAGAACGTGGTTATGATGTATGTGTTTTAAGTCGTTGTGTAAATAAAGAAGAGGTATATATCTTATTAAAGAAGATTCGTGCTTATACAATGTTTGTGCTAGACTCTGTTGAATTGAAGGGTTGGACAAAATGGATCTATGCTTCTAGAATGGCAAAATACGTAGATGTGAATTCTCTACAAACATTTATTGATAAGGATATACAGCTTTTCTATTCTTATACCTATGGTGAGAAATTTGTTCCTCAGACACTATCTATTTCACAAAGCTTTAAAGGTAGTGTTTTCTGGAATGGATATACAGGTGTTGAACTTGAGGGTGATTATGGAGATGATTTTTATCAAATCGCGTATTGGAGGTATAATATTCCTCTATTTAAAGGTCAAACTTTAGATTTATGGTTAGAATACGAAAAGGATGAGTCTGTTTCAATTGAATTGAAAATCGAACAGTTTGAAGGTGGTTCACTTTCATCCTTACAGAATCGTTGGATCTTTTCAGAAAAAGATTTAAGTTCAATTGTTCATTTAAGTAATGATAAGATAGACGGTCCTGTATTTATTTCTTTACTCGCAAAGGGTAAGGGGAAATTAAAAATAGTAGGTTTACATGATCGTCATTCTCGTAAAGAATATGGATCTTTTTTACCTGGAGGAATCCGTAAGGTTACATCTAAACGTGAAGAAGTTTTTATGTACTTTGATCCAGGAGATATGAAACCACCTTTAAATGTATATTTTAGTGGATATAAGACACAAGAAGGTTTTGAAGGATTCTATATGATGCGTAATATGGGAACGCCATTTTTGTTGATTTCTGAAGCTCGACTAGAGGGTGGAGCCTTCTATTTGGGAGACAAAGAATATGAAAATCTTATTGTTTCTGGTATTCAAGATTGTTTAAATCAACTTGGATTTGATCGTTCTCAACTTATTTTATCTGGACTTTCTATGGGAACTTTTGGAGCTTTATATAATGGTTGCAAATTAAGGCCGCATGCGATTTTATTGGGTAAACCATTGGCTAGCTTGGGTGATATGGCCAATAATGAACGTATTTCTAGACCAGGAGGTTTTCCTACTTCATTAGATGTATTGTCAAAGAATTATGGGGATATGAGTTTAAAGTCAATTGATGCATTGAATCATCGTTTTTGGGATTTGTTTGATCAAACGGATTGGTCACATACAAAATTTATTATTTCATATATGTTAGAAGATGATTATGATATGACAGCCTACAATCGTTTGATTTCTCATATTGATGATGTGGGTGTTGAAGTGATTGGTAAAGGTGTTCATGGTCGTCATAATGATGATACGTATAGTATTGTTGCGTGGTTTAAAAATCAATATGATGAGATATTAAAAAATGATTTTGATCGAGGTGAACCAGATGAAGAATAAGGCATGGAAAGTCGTATGGAATGAAGATGCGTTTGGAACCTATTTATATGGTTCAAAAATTTGGTTTCATTCTCGTGAAGATATTGAATTTGAAAATGAATTAATGCCTCCTGGAACCGTTATAAAGGAATGGTATTCCAAAGTAAACTATCAAATGATGCGTACAGAACCTTCCTTACCTATTATTGATGGAGAGAGTTCTTATCATATTCAAGTGAATATGAGTGATTTTGAATCGTATTTAATACGAATGGTATTTTATGATCGTTATGAAAATGAGGCGGGTACACTAATTATTCGTGAACCGGAAATGGATTTTAAGTGTCCTTTAAAAACATATAGCTATCGTGTACAGCTGATTAATGCGGGTGGTACTAAGATGCATTTTCATTCTTTTGTGATTACAGAAAAGGAAGGGTAAAATGAACAAAATTGATAAGAGATTACACTTTCTTTTGGGTAAAGTCAAAGAGGAGTGTAAAAAGGTTAAAGAACTTAGTGATTTTGAATTGAAGAATAAAACGTTGGAATTCAAAGAACGTTTAAATAATGGAGAAACAACAGATGATCTTCTACCAGAAGCGTTTGCGGTATGTTGTGAAGCGATTATCGTGTATTAGGTATGTTTCCTTATGATGTACAGATTTTAGGTGGTATTGCACTTCATTTGTGCTATTTATGCGAAATGAATACGGGGGAAGGAAAAACTTTAACGGCAACAATGCTTTATATTTAAATGGATTGACTGGTAAAAGTAGTATTTTAGTAACAGCCAATGAATATTTGGCCATTCGTGATGCCGAAGAGATGGGTCAGGTTTATAAGTTTTTAGGTTTGAGTGTAGAAGCAGGTGTAAAGCGTGATACAAATGAAAAGTTAGACAATGATTCAAAAAAGGATGTCTATGCAGCTGATATTGTATATACAACGCATGGTTCATTGGGCTTTGATTATTTATTAAACAACTTAGTACAGTCTAAAGAAGATCGCTTTATGCGAGACTTTTACTTTGTGATTATTGATGAAGCAGATTCTGTATTATTAGATAGTGCAAGTATGCCTTTAGTTATTTCAGGTTCTCCTCGTGTTCAATCCAATTTATATGGTATTACCGATTTTTTTGTGACGACATTAGTAGAAGATGTTCACTATGAAATTGAAGATAAAAAGGTATGGTTAACTAATAAAGGAATTGAATATGCGAAGCGTTATTTCCGTATTGAAAATTTATATAGTAAAGAAAATTTTGATGTTTTAAGACATATTGTCTTAGCTTTACGTGCCCATTTCTTAATGGAAAAAGATGTGGACTACGTCGCAACCGATGAGGGAGAAATTGTTCTATTAGATAAGAGTACGGGTCGTAAAATGAAGGGAATGAAGCTTCGTGGTGGTTCTCATCAGGCGATTGAAGAAAAGGAACATTTAAAATTGAGTCAAGAACAGCGTTCGGTTGCGAGTATTACGTATCAAAATTTGTTTAATTTATTTCCGAAGATGTCAGGTATGAGTGGTACAATCAAAGATGGTAAAGAGGAGCTTTTAGAAGTCTATAATAAAAGAGTGGTTGTGATTCCTCCGCGTAAGCCAATGATTCGTAAAGATATGCCGGACAAGTATTTTAAAACGAGTGAAGAACAGTTTGATGCGGTCATTAAGGAAACTGTAAAAAGACATAAAACTGGACAACCCGTATTATTGATTGCTTCTTTGATTTCGGATACGGAAATGTTGTCGAAATTATTGGTTCAAGAAAATATTGAGCATAGTGTATTGAATGCGAATAATGCGTTCTGGGAAGCGGAAATTATTAAAGAGGCTGGTCAGAAAAATGTCGTGACAGTAGCTACAAGTATGGCGGGTCGTGGTACGGATATTCATTTGGGTCCAGGCGTGAAAGAGCTTGGTGGTTTATGTGTACTTGGAATTGGTCGTATGAGCAATACACGCGATGAAAGACAGGCAAGAGGTCGTGCAGGACGTCAAGGAGAGCCAGGCGTATCCATTTTCTATACTTCATTAGAAGATGATGTATGTACAATTTTAGGTGAAGATTTCTTAGAGAAGTATATTGATAAAGGAAGATATATTTCTAAGCATCGAATCAAGAAATTAATAAATAAATCGCAAAAAATTAAAGATGAGTCGAATGTTTCCCAAAGAAAAAGTTCAGTGGATTATGATAGTGTTATGAAGCGTCAAAGAACGATTATGTATAAGACAAGAAATGATTTGTTGGATGGAAAAAGTTTGGATGAGAATGTCTTGATTCAAATTTATAAACAGAATATAAATGATTATGTAAAAGAAAATAAAAAGATGGATGATAAAACAATGTATCGATATATCTTAGATAATTTGTCATATCGACTTAAAGAATTGTCAATTTCTTCTGCCAATAAAAAAGATTATTTAAAACAGTATGCAGATATGGCATTTAAGGATAAGAAACAATTGTTGGGAAATCGTTTCTCGGAATATTGTCGTCTTTGTACATTAAAAGCTTTAGATGATGGTTGGATTGAAGAGGTTGACTACTTGCAGCAGTTACAGGCAGCCATTTCTGGTCGTTCTACGGCGCAGCGTAATCTTTTATATGAATACCAAAGGGAGGCAAGACTTTCTTTTAGAGATATGGAAAAATCGATAAAAAAGGCGATGATTCGTAATATTTTACTTGGAGAAGTGTCATTTGGTAAAGACAATGAAATGATTATATTGTATCCTTAAAGAAAGGAGTTTTTGGGGTTATGATTTATAATTTTAATTTAGGCATTGGCTGGGCAAGTAGTGGTGTTGAATATGCCCAGATCTATCGTGCTAGAATGTTTCGTAATATTGGTATTGATGCCAAGTTTGTATTTACAGATATGTTTCCTTCTGAAAATATGGAACATATGACGAAGAATATTGGTTTTTTAGATTCGGAAGTTATTTGGCTATATACGTTCTTTACGGATTTTAAAACAGCACCTGTTACTTATACTTTAAGTGATTTAGAAAAGACATTTACAGATTTAAATTATACAAAAACAAGAGAAGGCAAGATTTGTCGTTATGTGTTTGGTGGAAGAAATAACTTTTATACAGCTTATATGGTCAATGATCATGATGATTTTGTGCATCGTGTAGAATTGGTTTCAAATGGATTTTTGATTCGAAAAGATTATTTTACATATGGACGTATATATTCAGAATATTATGCGCCATTAGATAATGCAGCACATTTATATCATCGTCGTTTCTTTAATGAAAATGGTAGTGTTGCCTATGAAGAAATCATTGATGATGATCGTGTAATGTATAAGTTTAAGGATAAGATTCTTTGTTCAAAAGAAGAATTTGTAGGATATATGGTATCTCAATTACATTTAACGAAAGATGATGTAGTATTAATTGATCGTTCTACAGATATTGGTCAATCCATTCTTATGAATTGTAAACCTGCAAGAGTAGGTACAGTCGTACATGCGGATCACTTTAGTGAAAAGGATACAAATGACGATTATATTTTATGGAATAATTTCTATGAGTATGAATTTAATATGCATAAACATATTGATTTCTATATTTGTTCAACACAAGCACAGAGTGATTTGATGGTTCAACAATTTGAAAAATATTATGGTGTAACACCTTGTGTATATACCATTCCAGTTGGATCATTACCGGAATTGAAGTATCCAAAAGAAAACAGAAAACCTTTCTCATTGATTACGGCAAGTCGTTTGGCTAGTGAAAAACATGTGGATTGGATTTGTAAGGCTGTCATTCAAGCGCGTAGTGAAGTGCCAGAAGTATCATTGGATATTTATGGTGAGGGTGGCGAAAAATCAAAGCTTGAAACTATCATTAGAGATAATAATGCTTCTGATTATATTCATTTAATGGGTCAACATGATTTGAGTGAAGTGTATCAGAAGTATGAGGCTTATATTGCCGGAAGTACAAGTGAGGGTTTTGGACTGACTCTAATGGAAGCGGTTGGCGGAGGATTACCAATCATTGGTTTTGATGTTCGTTATGGAAATCCTACTTTTATTCGAAATGGTGAAAATGGCTATTTGCTTGATTTACCAGAAGAGGATAAGGATAAGATTGAGGCTTTAAGAAAAGGTATTGTTGATTTATTTAAACAAGACTTAGAGAAGTGTCATTCTGTATCTTATGAAGTAGCCAAGGATTTCTTAACTTGTAACGTACAAGAAAAATGGAGGGAAGCTGTATGTTAGAAACTCCAGTTTTATTATTAGAAAATTTTGATGAAGAGAGTCAAATGTTGTATCAAAGCTTTAGAACTTCTGGCTTTGATGGTCCGGTTTTCACTTTTAGTGATGAAGACTTTTTACCAGATGATGTGACAAGCATTTATACGTATTATTGTGGTAAAAAAGAAGGAGGAAAAGCTCGTTATTTCAATCAAATTGATGTACCGGATTATTGGGAAATCAAGGCGAGTAATTCAGGTGGTCAAGTCTTTGATTTGAATCATGAAAGAGGTAAGATATTCTTCGCATCTCCTTTACATAAAAGGCTTGTGAAGATTGTAGATTGGTATGATGATACGCATGTTGTTCGTGTAAGTGATCATTATAATCAAGATGGTTTCATGTATGCCAAGACAATTTTTAATAAAAAAGGTCAGCTTGTATCTCGTAGTTATTATGATGTGTCTGGCAATGAAAAAGTGGTTGAAAACTTTGTCACACACGACATTATTTTAAATCAAAATGATAAAGTATATATCTTTAAGAATAAAGTGGAATTTGCGAAGCATTTATTTACTGAATTAGATATATATCCAACAAGACTATTCTATAATTCCTTATCAAATCCATTCTTTGTATCTGAAAGTTTAGAAGATACAGAACATAGTGATGTCTTATTCTGGCAAGAAGGATATCGCGAGGATATTCCTGGAAATATGCAGGTTATTCTGGATGGTCATTCTAGAAGAACTTCTAAGATTTATGTTCAGAAAAAGGAAGCGTATGAAAAGCTTATTGAATTAGGGGCAAATAGGGATATTGTGAAACCACTTGGTTTTGTCTACAATTTTGAAAAAGAGAATGGACATACAAATAATATATTAATTTGTACAAACTCAGATCACATCGAAAAATTAACTGAGTTAGTTAATGCATTACCTAATATGAAGTTTCATGTTTGTGCATTAACAGAAATGTCACAAAAGTTGATGTCTTTTGAAAAATATGATAATGTACACTTGTATCCAGGATGCAAGGCGAGTGAAATACTGAATTTGTTTAACACTTGCGATTATTATTTAGATATCAATTATGAAAATGAAATCGTAGATGCCATTAAAGAAGCATTCTTACATAACCTGTTGATTCTTGGATTTAATCAAACGATTCATAATCGTAAGTATGTATTGCCAGATTTTGTCTTTGATGCGAATAACTATCAAGATATGATCCGTGTTATTCTTGATGCATCCTATCTAGATATAAATCTAGAAAGACAGCGCAATGTGGCAATGACACAAAATGTGCAAGATTATAAAAATGTTTAGAAGGGAAGAGATTTATGTTTAGTACATTTAACACATTGATGGTTATTATTGTTTTAGAAGTTATTTGTTGTTTATACAGCCTTGCGTTGACTTATATGAGCGATAAAAAGTTCGGCAAAGTTTTAAATGGTTTAATGGCAGCTATTTGGGCAATTGCAGCATCTTAAACGTAGTTGGTTTTTAGTTTTTCATTTTTGAAAATATCGCTTTCAAATGGGTCGTTCTCGCCACTTTTGGCTTGAAACGGCCTTTTTTTAGGCCAAAATTTGCATTTTTTTTAGAATTGTGTATAGTATTAACTGTTGTTTTAATTTATTTGACAACAATTGCCTCGTATTTTATGAGGTTTAAGGGGAAGATTGGAGGGTGTTTTGAACTTTATAAAAGAAGAAAATTTAGAATGTAGTTTATTAAGAAAAGGGTTAGTTTCAGGTTTATTGATGTCGACTTTTGTATTAACATTACTAACAACATCATCAGTAATTGGGGAAGAAAGTAAGGTCTATGCTAAGTCAAATGGCACAGATGAAAATATCTTAATGCGTGTAGACACAAAAAATGGAACGGAAGAATTAAAAGAAAAATTCGAAAAACAGATTCAAGATATCGAGGAAGAATCTAGCAAGAAACAAGAAGAGTCGAAGAGCGTTGAAGAAATGATTATGGAACAGCCAGATTTATTGAATGATATGCAGTTCATTCAAAATAACTATAATGCTGTTACACAAATCGTTTACTCGCAACCATCGCTTTCACAATACATTAGTAATGTGAATGCACTTACTGCCTCTGGCGGTGTTTATTATGGACCAAGTGGTAAAGAAACATACTACAACTTAAATATGTCAGGAGTAATCGACATTATGCGTGGTATGGGAAACAATGATGCATATTGGGTTCGTGAAGATGGTGCGAAAATGTTGGGGGATTATATTATTGTTGCAGCCGATTTAAATAAATATCCTAGAGGTACAATTGTAGAAACTTCATTAGGAAAAGGAATCGTCTGTGATACTGGAAGTTTTACGCAAAATTCAGATACTCAATTAGATATTGCGACAGACTGGTAATATATATGAGTGTGAAGTAGAAGTCATGTGCTTCTACTTTTTTGTTTTTCATTAAAAATGGCATCTAAGGATGCCAAATTCATTATTCTTTTGAATTTATAAATTGTTTTTGTACTTTAGAAACAGGATTGAATGTTGTAAGACTTTTTGTGTTTATTGTCATACCACTAATCGTTTGGATAAACCACAAGAAGAATAGAATTACAAGAATAGGTATTACACAAGATGTTACGATCATGATGGCTGTTGCTTCCATAAAATTATTTAAGGATTGATTAAACATCTTCGTATATTTTTGTGCTGTTGATGAAAATGCTTCAGCTGCTTTTTCGAAGAAGTTTTTATTTTCTTTATCCTTTTTGATTTTCTTCTGTATGTTGTTGGCATGATCAATCGTTTCTTGAATACTTGTTTCATAGGTGGCTTCTATTGTCTTAGACAGTTTTACACTACAAGGTACGATTAGACACATAGCTACAGCCATAATACCAATCTTAATACATACAATTCTTAACCAATCCCATTTTATGACGTTGTTTGCTAGCCATGCCAAACATATTATTGGAATGATGTATTTAAAGGTAACCATACAAGTGAGTGTCAAAGCATATTTCTCTAAATAGATAGCTCCTAGAACAAGTAAGAATTTACTACTTAAGTCGGCCAATCCATTCGCAATAGGCGTTCCTGTATCTCCAGGTAAAATAGTAATGGCTGTAGATATGGCTGCACTTGATGCGGCAAGTGTCATGACCGTATTTTTTTTCATCTAAGTATTGAATGGATTGTTCATGAAACTTAGGTGTTGATGTTTTTTGTGCAACCATACAAAAGCTTGATAAACAAATAAGAATGGGTAAGATCCATTTTAAAGTGGTTTTGTAGTCAAATGATTTCATAATATCGATTCCTTTCTCTATTTCTAATTTTATCATAAATCATGTATAATCATGTCAGGAGGATTTTATTATGATTCTAATTATTGTTATTGTTGTTGTTTTAGTTTTATTAGTACTATTCTTTATGTCTAGCTACAATAAACTTGTTCATTTATCAAATAGGGTAGATGAAGGTTTTTCTACAATGGACGTGTATTTGAAGAAACGTTTTGATTTGATTCCTAACTTAGTAGAAACAGTAAAGGGTTATGCAAAACATGAGGCGGATACATTGAGTTCGGTGATTGCACAAAGAAATATGGCAAAAACATCTAAGGATGTTATGGATAGTGAAAATAAAATCACAAATGCGATTCAGGGTATTTTTGCGGTGGCTGAACAATATCCGGATTTAAAGGCTAACACAAATTTTATGGATCTTCAAAATCAATTGAAGAAGGTAGAGGAGGATATCGCAAATTCTCGTAAATACTATAATGCTTTAGTTCGCGAATATAATGATGTGATTATGAGTGTTCCGACAAATATTGTGGCATCTTTATTCCATTTTGAAAAGAAGACAATGTTTGAAGTGGCCAATGCTTCGGAAAGAGAAAATGTTCAAGTTAAATTTTAAGAAGGTCTTTGCCTTCTTATTCGCATTTATTTTATGCTTTGGATGTATCGATGTATATGCTGATGATGGTGGGTATACAATTGATGACTATAAAGTCAATGCGATTTATCATTCAAACAATACGATTGATGTGAAAGAAGTGATTGATGTTAACTTTTCAAGTTATCGTCATGGTATTTATCGTAATATTCCAGAAACGATGTATATAAATCGTGATGAAAAGTATAAGTTAAAAATTCAAGATATCAATGTATTAAATGATGAGTATGAAGTAGATAGTGATTCTGGAAATCGTGTGATACAAATTGGAAGTGCAGACTATACGATCATTGGCCCACACACATATACATTGACTTATACGATTGTCATTCCAGAAGATTATCATTCGGACTTGGATTTCATTTATTATTCGGTACTTGGAAACAATTGGGATACAACCATTTCTCATTTTAGTTTTGATATTCAGTTTGAAAAGGCTTTGACAGAAAATGAGATGTCTAATATTGAAGTCTTTAGTGGAAGTCTAGGAAATCAATCGAATGATTTAAATGTGACTCCAATTATTACTTCGACTTCTATCAGTGGTTCTGCTTATGATATTGGTGCAAAACAAGCTATTACTCTTTTTGGTAAATTAAGACAAGGCTATTTTGTGGGTGCCAAACAAACGACTTCAAAGATTCCATTTATCTTTTTGGGTTTGGCCATTCTATTTGGTTTGTATAGTTTGATTCGTGCATTTCTATTAAAGAAAACGCATATCACACCAATTGTAAATTTCTATCCACCAAAAGATATGGATCCAGCTATGGTTGGAACGATTGTAGATGAGTCAGTAGATCAAGAGGATTTAATGGCCTTGATTCCATATTGGGCTAGTAAAGGGTATTTAACCATTTCTGAAAAAGAGGATGATTTGGTTCTTACTAAGCAAGAGAATCATGAACCGCCGATTTTAAAACATCAAAAGAAGATTTATAATGGATTGTTTAAAACTAAAAATAGTGTGAAATTATCAAAACTATCAAGTAAGTTTGGTAAGGCTATGGATGATGCCAAAGAAGCTTTGAATGATGAATTTAGTGAAGATAAAAAACTTTCTACTATTGATCATGGCTTTGGGACAACCATTCTAGCATGATTTGTATGATTGTATGTATCTTATTTAATACAAGATATAGTATCCTAGATAATTTGATTGAAACCATTTTAGCAACATTTAGCTTTGTACTTATGATGGTCTTAAATTATTCTGCAGCTGCAACAAATGTATTTAACAAGAATAAACTTGGTGTATTAAAGAAAATTTTGAGTATTGCGTTTATTTTAATTCTTTCATATTTTGTTTATCGCCAATGTGATTCGATTCTAAGTATTGTTCCATTTGAATTTATGATGATAGGTATTGTGGTTGTTTCACTACCAATTCTTTTGATTTCTAAATTTAATGTGGTAAGTAACTACTTCAAAAGTGTAGCTCCGGAGTTATTAGGTTTTAAAGACTTTGTTGAAAAGGCAGAAGTACCACAATTGGAAAGATTATCTTTAGAAAATCCTTCATACTATTATGATGTCATTCCATATGCGATGGTCTTTGGACTATCTGAAATGTGGACAAAGAAATTTAGTACGATTCCTTTGGCACAACCAGATTGGTATGATTCTTATTATTCAGATCCATACTCTTCTTATTTCTATTACAGAATGCTGACAAGAAGTATGTATGAACCGATTCATGAGAATTTATTGGATTATCAAACAGAACAAATGAAAAGTACAGCCGATAGCATGGGCTCTAGCTTTGGTGGCTTCTCTGGTGGAGGCGCCGGTGGCGGAGGCGGCGGAAGCTGGTAAAAGATGAATCGTGTACTGTGGTAAGTGTTATGCATCTACATTTTCTTGGTAACATGCAATTAGTTAGGATCACTAAAAGTTGGTTTTAAGAATTGAAGAGTTGAAAACTATGTGAGTGTTTAAAGGTTATCTCTATCTCAGTGTCGAAATCCCTATGACTTTTAAAGTTTGATTTACTCTTGTCTAATTTTATATATTCAAAGAAAGTTACTAATTATTGGAATGTTGAAATGTAAACAAATTGATTGACTATACAGTAATCTAGGATATAATTTAAGTACAAGGTAGATATCTTAACAGTGGGTGTATCTCAGCCCAAAGTGAGAAATTTATTCAGTGAGCTTCTCTTAGCTCAAAATAAGAAATTTACAAGTGAGCGTTTCGCTGCTCTAAATGCGATCTTAACAAAAGCAGGGCATCTGAAATCCCTGCTATTTTTTTGAGGTAATAGATATGGAAAATATTAAACTTTATACAGTTTCAGATAAATATATTGATTATCTTTCGATATATGCACCACATTTATTTTATAATAAAAAGCCCAATCAAATTCATAAAAGGGTATATATAGGAGTCATTTTAAAAGTACATGGAATGGATTATTTTGCTCCTTTATCTTCGTACAAAGAGAAACATAAACAAATGAAAGAAACTTTAGACTTTATTAAAGTTAAAACATATAGTGTAATAAACCTAAATAATATGTTCCCAGTACAATCTAAAGACTATACTTATTTAGATTTTTCAAAAGAATAAGATTTAAATTACAAATCTTTACTTGAATCTGAATATCGATATATAAAATCTATTCAAGGAAAAATTATTAAAAATGCTTCTCTAGTTTACAAAATAAAAACAAGTGGAAAAATAAACCCTTTAACAAAAAGATGCAATGATTTTAAACTTCTAGAAGAAAAATGTCGATTATATAAGTAATAGATAAAAAGTACCTGAATTATTCATGGAAATATTAAAATTCGTAGAATGTTCCTAACTTAAAGGAAATCTACGAATTTTTCTTATCACCCATTGGCTGAAATCATCATATAAGAAAAGCTTCTTTACTATATAGGTGACTAAACTAAAAAAGAAGGAGCCATTACTATGATATTCGTGTTGGATGTGTTTAGGAGTTTTTAATATACGAGATAATGTCTTTGAAAAAAGTGTTCAACTCGTACTAGCATCGTATACGTCGTAAATTTAAGGTGTAGATTTGCGAAAAGATTGATGATTTTAGAATAACTTCGTATTCTGCACATGAAAGTTACAACAAATACGACGCAAGTGTAAGGTGAAACAAGGGTTAAGTGAGATTTTTGTTTGAAATGATTGATTCACAATATGTGGAATGGTCAAGTAGGGCCAATGTGAAGGAAAAAACTTTTGAGATGTGATCCTGATTATGCGAGTATGAAATTCAAAACTTATTCTGGACTAGCATTCACTAATATATGCAAAAAGATAAAATGTTTAGTGATTATAAGCATAAAAAAATGAGCATCACTATTTGTGACACTCATTTGAATCCGTTTAATTATTGAGCATTCATCTTTTGACGATATAAGTTACGACGATCTAAAGCTGTTAAACCTTTTTTACGGATACGAATTGCATCTGGTGTAACTTCTACTAATTCATCATCGTTGATCCATTCTAATGCTTCTTCTAGGGAGAAGATTTTTGGTGGAGTTAATAACATGGCTTCATCACGACCACTTGAACGGATGGCTGTTAATTTCTTGTTCTTTAATGGGTTAACATCTAAGTCGATGTTTTTAGAGCTTTGACCAATGATCATACCTTCATAAACTGGTGTTTGTGGAGAAATGAATAATTGACCACGTTCTTGAAGGTTCCATAAAGCGTAAGTCATAGCTTCACCTGTTTCAGTTGAAATCATAGCACCTTCCATACGTTGTGCAATTTCACCTTTATATGGTTCATAACCACTAATACGACGTACTAATGTACCTTCACCATGTGTATCATTGATAAATTCTGAACGGAAACCTAATAGTCCACGAGTAGGTGCTGTATATACGATTTTAACATATCCATTTTCTTCAGACATGTCTTGCATAACACCCTTACGAAGATTTAATTTGTTGATGATGGTTCCTGAATATTCTTCTGGAGCTAAACATACAACTTCTTCGATTGGTTCTACTTTATGTCCATTTTCATCTTTGTGTAGGATAACCTCTGGCTTAGAAACAGCTAGTTCATAACCTTCACGACGCATGTTTTCAATTAATACGGAAATATGTAATTCACCACGACCACTAACTTTGAAACAATCAGCTGAGTCAGTTGGTTCAACCTTTAATCCAACGTTTACTTCGAGTTCTTTTTCAAGTCTTTCTTTTAAGTTACGACTTGTCACATATTTACCACTCTGTCCTGCAAATGGATTGAGTTAACATGGAAGTTCATAGATAGAGTTGGTTCTTCAATTTCAATATGTTCCATTGGTTCAATGTGATCGGCTGTACAGATTGTATCACCAATACTGATATCTGGCATACCCGCAATAACAACGATATCTCCTGAATGTGCTTCTTGAACACTTGTTCTAGACAATCCTTTGTATACGAATAATTTAGATAAGCTTTCTTTGGCATTCAATCCAGATTGGTTACAACGAATATATTGTTGTCCTTGTTTTAAAACACCTGAATATAAACGTCCAATTCCTAAACGACCAATGTATTCATCGTATGCCAAGGCAGATACTTGCATTTGAAGAGGTTCTTCATCCATATCTGGATATACATCGCAATGTTTTAAGATTGTATCGAATAATGGGTCGATGTTGTCGCTTGGAGTTTTAAGATCGTATTGAACACGTCCTTCTCTAGCTACACCATAAAGGATAGGGAAGTCTAATTGTTCGTCGTTCGCATTTAAGTCTAAGAATAATTCATAAACTTCATCGACAACTTCTTCAGCTCTTTGGTCTTTCTTATCGATCTTGTTGATCAATAGAATTGGTTTTAAGCCAATTTCCAAAGCTTTTGATAATACGAAACGAGTTTGAGGCATTGGACCTTCACTAGCATCGACTAATAAGATAACTGTATCTACGGTACGGATAATACGTTCAACTTCACTTGAGAAGTCGGCGTGGCCTGGCGTATCTACAATATTAATTTTTACACCGTTATGAATAACGGAACAGTTTTTAGAATAAATCGTAATTCCACGTTCACGTTCTAGATCGTTTGAGTCCATGATACAGTTAACAACTTCTTCGTTGTCACGGAATACATCACTTTGTCTTAAAAACGCATCGACTAACGTACTTTTACCGGCATCAACGTGGGCGATAACGGCAATGTTAAGAATTTTTTCTTTATTGGACATACTGTCACTCACTTTCCTGTCAAAAACAGTACAATTATAAAGCAAGAAACCTTAAAACTCAATAAAATGTGCTATAATAAAACAAAAATTTTATGAAAGGGGTAACACCATGCAAGTACAATATATAAAAGAGTATTCAAATTGTTTGGATCGTGAAATGGAATATAAAATCTATGGTCAAGGTGGTAAATTATGTCTGGCCATTCCAAGTCAAAATGGACGTTTTTTTGAATGGGAAGATCGTGGCATGATTCATGAAGTTTCCAAATGGATCGAAGCCAATCAATTAACGATTATTACATGTGATACTTTGGATTTAGAAACATGGTCTTATCCTTATAATACAAAGGTGCGTATGTTGAAACATGAACTTTGGTTTGAATATATCCTTTCGGAATTGATTCCTAGTGTACAAGAGAAAATGAATAACTATGATAAATGGATGGTGACTGGAGCAAGTCTAGGGGCAACGCATGCCGCAAATTTGATCTTTCGGTTTCCTAAACAATTCGATACCTTATTAGCCCTATCTGGTATTTATGATACAGAATTATTCTATGGAGATTATCATGATGAAAATACATACCATAATAATCCATGTGCCTACATGAAAAATATGTCTTTAGACCATCCATATATGGAATTGTATAAACAATCCAAATTGATTTTTTGTGTAGGACAAGGCAATTGGGAACAAGAATGTGTTGAATCTTTAAGACAATTTAGCACCATCCTTTATGATCAACAAATCGAGGCTTGGTGTGATTTCTGGGGCTATGATGTGTATCATGACTGGCCTTGGTGGAAGGTACAACTACAGTATTTCATGGAACAAATATTTAAGGAGTCGTAAGTATGATAAATAAAGTAAAAACAATTAAAAATGAATTGATTTCACAAATGAACATGAAAGTTAAAGGAAATATTTATCATTGGACTCAAATTAATTTTGCGTTTAATTCCAACAAAATAGAGGGTTCGAGACTATCGAAGGATCAAACAGAACAAATATTTGAAACAAATAATATGTTTATTGAACCTAAGGATAAAGAATTAGTTCCTTTAGATGATGCACTAGAAGCACGAAATCATTTTCGGTTGTTTGATTATATGTTGAAAACTGTGGATGAACCTTTGTCAAAAGAAATGATGATTCAAATGAATATGATTTTGAAAAGAGGTACGTCTTATGAGGATAATCCAGCATATAATGTAGGTGGTTTTAAAGTTAGAGAAAACGGGATTGGAATGATAAATCCTTTTAAAACGACAAAACCAGCGGATGTTGAAACAGAAATAGATGTTTTGTTGGAAAAGTTTCAAAATAAAGGGATTTTATCGTTTGAAGATATTGTAGAATTTCATGTTTGTTTTGAAAGAATACATCCGTTTGGAGATGGAAATGGACGTACTGGACGAATGATTCTGTTTAAACAATGTCTACAGAATAATCGGATTCCATTTGTACTATTAGATCGAGATCGGGCATTTTATCTGCGTGGCTTAAAAGAGTGGGATTTTGAAAGAAATTATTTAATTGACACTCTTTTAACGCAACAAGATATTTATGCATCTCTTTGCGAACAATTTGATATATTTAAAGATTTTGGTCAAAAAGAGTTGTCAAAAAATAAGATTGTTGATGAAAACGAACAATATGTTTTGTTTGAGATAGATGAAGGAATGTATCAACTTGTAGCGGATGATCAAGTCATTGGGAAAACAGAAAAGAACAATATTTGTGATGCATTAGAGTCAATCAAAAACAAAAAAGTCAAATTGGATTTTTAAAGGAGTAGTGAATACTCCTTTTTGTCTTTGATAACCTTATGTTCAAGCCACTTACTTGCATTTAAAACGAAGGGTAAAGCTAACAGAATGGATTGTCCATACGGCTAAGAGTAAATATTGATGAATTAAATAGAGGAAACTGTTTGAAACATTTCATTAATGGAACAATGAGTCTTTTTAATTGTTCTTTGGTGTACATAATCAAAACTCCTAAAAAAAGATATCTTTCGATATCTTAACCTACAAGGACTACATCACGGATGTTTGGTACTTCTTCAAGTAATAATTCTTTGATTCCACCTGAGAAATCTTCAGAGGCCATCATGCATCCTTGGCATGCACCTTTGAAAGATACATAGACAACATTGAATTCATCAACTCCTAATAGTTCAATGTCGCCTCCGTCATGTTGGATATATGGACGAATCTTATCCAAACAATCATTAACGGCTTTACTATCTACTACAGTATCCATAAAATAACACTCCTAACTTATAAAAATAGTGGACATAAAATCAATGGGACAATAAGTCCTACCACAAATCCTCCAATGACTTCGACAAATTTATGACCAAGAACATTCTTTAATTTTTCTTGATAGATTGGATCATCAAAACGAAGTCCTGTCATTTCACGTAAATCTTTGACTAATTGTTGCGTTAATTCAATGTTTTTACCTGAATAATAGCGGACATGACATGCATCATACATGACAATAAAGGAAAAGATAGTGGTTACGGCAAATATGGCTGAATCAAAGCTTCCTGAATTCCTATGGAAAGGGAAAGGGCTGTTACGGTTGATGAGTGACTGCTTGGAAAGCCGCCACTTGCGATGACCCAGTGTAAGTCCCATTTGCCAGTTCTATAATAATATACGACCGTTTTTCCGACTTGTGCAAGTACATTGCTCAAAAGAGCTGTGACTAGCGGATATAAGGACGATGGTATCATAAACTCACACTCCTAACAAAAATCATTATATCACACATTGTTAATTCGTGGTATAATCATCCTTAGGATAGCTATGGAGGGAAAATAAATATGATTACGTTAGATTTAAATCATGCTTTCTTAAAAGAAGATGTAAAGGCTTATCAAGATCAAGTTCGCGCAATTGATGAAGCTTTACAAAATGGCACATGCAAAGGAAATGACTTTATTGGTTGGCTAAACTGGGCTAACAATTATGATAAAGAAGAATTTAGTCGCATTAAAGAGGTTGCCGCAAAAGTACGTGAAAACACAGAAGTATTCGTTGTATGTGGTATTGGAGGATCTTATTTAGGTGCTCGTGCTGCCATTGAAATGATGAATGGTTTATATGGTGATAAGAAGCCTGAAATTATTTATATGGGAAACACTTTCTCATCTACTTATATTTCACAAGTTATGAACTATATTAAAGATAAGGAAGTTACTGTAAATGTTATTTCTAAATCTGGAACTACAACTGAAACAGCATTGGCTTTCCGTATCTTGAAACAATTCATGGAAGAAAAATATGGTGAAGATGCGAAAAATCGTATTATTGCCACTACAGACAAGGCTAGAGGAACATTGAAAGCTTTAGCGGATAAAGAAGGATATGAAACGTTTGTAATTCCTGATGATATTGGTGGTCGTTTCTCAGTAATTACACCAGTTGGATTATTGCCAATTGCAGTAGCTGGAATCGATATTGATGCATTGATGAAAGGTTTACATGATGGTATGGGTGAATATGGAGATGCAGATCTTGAAAAGAATGCAGCTTACCGTTATGCAGTAGCTCGTCGTATTCTTCAAAATCAAGGATATGATGTTGAATTATTAGTAAACTATGAACCTCAAATGCAGATGGTTGCAGAATGGTGGAAACAATTGTTTGGTGAAAGTGAAGGAAAAGATGGAAAGGGTATTTTACCGGATTCAGTATGCTTCTCAACAGACTTACACTCTTTAGGACAATTCGTTCAGGAAGGTAAGAAAGTATTGTTTGAAACAAACTTGTATGTTGAAACACCAATGATTGACTTAACATTCCCTAATGATGAAGCAAACGAAGATGGAATGAACTACTTAGCTGGTAAGAGTGTTGACTGGGCTAATAAAATGGCTGCCAAAGGAACATTACAAGCACATGAAGAAACTGGTGGAGTTCCAAATATCTTATTAACTATGCCAGGTATGACTTCTTATGACTTTGGTAATATGTGTATGTTCTTCTTCAAGGCCATCGCAATGACAACTTTGATGAATGATTCAAACCCATTCAATCAGCCTGGTGTTGAAGTTTATAAAAAGAACATGTTCAAATTATTAGGTAAAGAATAATAATGAAAATAGAGATGTAAGCAAGTGTTTACGTCTCTTTTTTATACGCTTACAAATTAGATAAGACTAACCTCTACAGTGAATTTTACCTTTAAAATTTGACATGAAGCTCGTATAATAAACTATGGTATTGAATATCTATAAAGGAGGAAATATTAATGCCTAGAGCAAAACAGTCTATGGATGGAAATACGGCTGCGGCTCACGTTGCGTATGCTTTTACAGACGTTGCTGCAATTTATCCTATTACTCCATCTAGTCCTATGGCAGACTCTATTGACCAATGGTCTGCAGCTGGACAAAAAAATATTTTTGGAAATCAAGTAGTTGTAAGTGAATTACAATCAGAAGCAGGTGCTGCTGGTGCAGTTCATGGATCATTAGCTGCTGGTGCATTGACTAATACTTTCACTGCATCTCAAGGTTTATTATTGATGATTCCAAACATGTACAAGATTGCTGCTGAACAATTGCCTTGTGTATTCGATGTTTCTGCACGTACAGTTGCAACTCATGCATTGAACATCTTTGGTGATCACTCAGACGTATATGCTTGTCGTCAAACAGGTTTCGCTATGTTATGTGAAACTAACCCACAAGAAGTTATGGACTTATCTCCAGTAGCTCACTTAGCTGCTTTAGAAGGTAAAGTACCATTCATTAACTTCTTTGATGGATTCCGTACTTCTCACGAAATTCAAAAAATCGAAAAATGGGACTATGAAGATTTAAAAGAAATGTGTCCAATGGAGCTGTTGAGGAATTCCGTAAACACGCTTTAAATCCAGAACGTCCAACTATGCGTGGTTCTCACGAAAATGGAGATATCTTCTTCCAACACCGTGAAGCATGTAACACTGCATATGATGAATTACCTGCTGTAGTTGAAAAATACATGGGTAAAATCAATGAAAAATTAGGAACAAACTATGACTTGTTCAACTACTATGGAGATCCTGAAGCTGATCGTGTAATCATCGCTATGGGTTCTATCAATGACGTTGCTGAAGAAGTTATCGACTACTTAACTGCAAAAGGAGAAAAAGTTGGTTTAGTTAAGGTTCGTTTATATCGTCCTTGGTCAAGCAAACACTTATTAAAAGTTCTTCCTAAGACAGCTAAGAAAGTTGCAGTACTTGACCGTACTAAAGAACCAGGTGCTCTAGCAGACCCATTATACTTAGATGTAGCTACAACACTTCGTGAAGCAGGATTAAATGACATCACTCTTTGCGGTGGACGTTATGGTTTAGGATCTAAGGATACTCCACCTTCAAGTGTATTCGCTGTTTACACAGAATTGTTAAAAGACGAACCAAAATCTCGTTTTACAATCGGTATCGTGGATGACGTTACAAACTTATCATTGCCAGAAGTTAAACCAGCTCCTAACACTTCAACTCCAGGAACTGTTGAATGTAAATTCTGGGGTCTTGGAGGAGATGGTACTGTAGGTGCTAACAAGAACTCTACTAAGATCATCGGTGACCACACTGACAAATACATTCAGGCTTACTTCCAATATGACTCTAAGAAAACAGGTGGTATCACAATTTCTCACTTGCGTTTTGGAGACAAGCCAATCCGTAGCCCATACTACATTAACCAAGCTGACTTTGTAGCTTGTCACAACCCTTCATATGTAGTAAATGGATACAAGATGGTTCAAGACGTTAAACCTGGTGGTGTATTCATGATCAACTGCCAATGGTCAGACGAAGAATTAGACAAACACATGCCTGCTGAATCTAAAAAATATATCGCAGACAACAATATCCAATTGTACACAATCAATGCCATCGATAAAGCTATCGAAATCGGTATGGGTAAACGTACAAACACAATCTTACAATCAGCATTCTTCAAATTAGCTAACATTATGCCAATTGAAGAAGCCGTAGATTACATGAAAGCAGCTGCTAAGAAATCTTACTCTAAGAAGGGTGATGCAGTTGTAGAAATGAACTACAAAGCTATCGATGCTGGTGTAGGGGCAACTCACAAAGTTGAAATCCCTGCATCTTGGGCTAACCCAGAAGCTGATGCACCAAGACCTGAATTATCAGGACGTCCTGCAACAGTTAAGATGGTTAAAGACATCATGGAACCAGTTAACAAAATGGATGGAGATTCATTACCTGTATCTGCATTCGTTGGTAACATCGATGGTCAATGGGAAACTGGTGCTAGTGCTTACGAAAAACGTGGTACAGCTGTTACAGTTCCTGAATGGGATGCTGAAAAATGTATTCAATGTAACCAATGTGCATTCGTATGTTCTCACGCTACTATTCGTCCATTCTTATTGAGCGAAGAAGAAGTGAAGGCTGCTCCTGCACAAATCAAATTAGCTGATGTTAAACCAAAAGCTACAGAATTCAAATATACAATGAGCGTATCTCCATTAGATTGTATGGGATGTGGTGAATGTATCACTGTATGTCCAACTCAAGCTATTAAGATGGTACCTCAAGAATCTCAAGCTGAACAACAACCAGTATTCGATTACTTAGTAGCTAACGTTTCTAAGAAAGATTCTGGATTCGCTGATGATACTGTTAAGGGTTCTCAATACAACCAACCATTGTTAGAGTTCTCAGGATCATGTGCTGGATGTGCTGAAACATCATATGCTCGTTTAATTACTCAATTATTCGGTGAACACATGTATGTATCAAATGCGACTGGATGTTCTTCAATCTGGGGTGGTCCAGCATCTGTATCTCCATATACAGTAAACAAAGATAGCTTACAAGGACCAGCATGGGCTAACTCATTGTTCGAAGACAATGCTGAACACGGATTCGGTATGCAATTAGGACAAAAAGTATTACGTGAACAAGCTATCGAAAAATTAGGTGCTATGAACGAAAACGAAAAAGCAACTCCTGAATTCAAGGCTGCATTCGAAAAATTCATGGAAACTAAAGAAAATACTCGTACTAACACAGAAGCAACAAAAGCATTATTAGTTGAAGTAGAAAAAGCTGCTGAAGCTGGATGTGAAGATGCTAAAGCTGTATTAGACAAGAAAGAATACTTAGCTAAGAAATCTGTTTGGATCTTTGGTGGAGACGGATGGGCTTATGATATCGGATTCGGTGGATTAGACCACGTTCTTGCATCAGGTGAAAACGTAAACGTTATGGTATTCGATACAGAAATGTATTCAAATACTGGTGGACAGGCTTCTAAAGCTTCTAACATCGGTGAAGTTTGTCAGTTCGCTGCAGCTGGTAAAGAAATGAAGAAAAAATCTTTAGCAGAAATCGCAATGAGCTACGGATACGTTTATGTAGCACAAATCGCTCTTGGAGCTAACCCTGCACAAGCAGTTAAATGTATTGCTGAAGCAGAAGCTTATCCAGGACCATCTTTAATCATCGGTTATGCACCATGTGAATTACACGGTATTGCTAAGGGTGGAATGAACCACTGTCAAGATGAAATGAAGAAAGCTGTTAAATCTGGATACTGGAACTTATTCTCATTTGATCCAGCTAAGAAAGAAGCAGGAAAGAACCCATTCACATTAACTTCTAAAGAAGGAGATGGAACTTACCAAGACTTCTTACACAACGAATCTCGTTACACTCGTTTAGTGAAACCATTCCCTGAAAGAGCAGAAAAATTATTTGCTAAATCAGAAGAAGTAGCTAAAGAACGTTACGAACACTTACAACGTTTAGTAGAACTTTACAAGTAAGATAATAAATGAAGAAGCTGATTGATTTCGGCTTCTTTTTTGTGGGATTTCACTATAATGGTTTTAAGAGGTGTTTAATTATGGAAAAAGGAAAATTAAATCGGATTACAGATGTAGAAGGTGTACTTGTAGGACATAAGACAATTAGTTCAGGAACGCATCAAACAGGTGTGACATTTATTCGTACGGCAGAAGATGTATTTCATCAAAAGCTAGCTTGTGGATGCAGCATTCTTAATGGTTTTGGAAAGACGACAGGCTTACCACAAATTATGGAGCTAGGAACACTAGAAAGCTATATTTGTTTGACAAACACTTTAAATGTGGGGGTTGTTCAACAAGCCTTAGTGGATATCATGGTTAAAGAAAATGAAGATTTAACAAGTGTAAATGTTGTCGTTGGAGAATGTAACGATGGATATCTAAATTCGATTCGTGATTGTGTTGTTACAAAAGAAGATGTTTATGATGCATATAGTGATTGTAAAAAAGAGTTTGAACTTGGCAGTGTTGGAGCAGGTCGAGGCATGTCTTGTTTTGAAATGTCAGGTGGTATTGGATCAAGTTCAAGAGTCTTTGAAATTGATGGAAATACATATACTCTAGGTGTACTTGTACTCTCTAATTTTGGTTTAAGAGAACAATATTTGTTAGATAAAGTAGAGGGGAATCAATTGCCTTTAGAACAAGAAAAAGGTTCGATTATGATGATCATTGCAACGGATGCTCCATTAAGTGATCGTCAGCTTCATAGAGTTTGTAACAGAATGCCAGTCGGTTTAGCTTTAACAGGATCGCATATGGGCAATGGTTCTGGTGATATTGCGATTGCGTTTAGTACAGCTAATCGTTTTGGATCTGAAGAAATCCATACTTTAAAACAAATCAATGACAACAAGATCAATGTTGTGTTTGATGCAGCCATTGAATCTTGTAAAGAAGCTGTGCATGTATCTTTGATTGAAAATGAAGAGGTAATTGGACAGTCGGGTCATGTTCGTAAGTGTTTAAATCAAGTGAAGATTCAGTAGTGAAATCTTCACTTTTATGTTATATTTCTTTCGGTGATTATATGAAAAAATTAATGTTTGATTGTGATGATACACTTTATGATTTATCTTGGCCATTTCGCAAATGCATGGAAGAATTTCTTCCCAATGTAGATGTGGATATGAATCAATTTTATGCGGATTATCGTAAGTTTGGAGACAGGATCTTTGACAAACTTCAACAAGGAAAGATTACGATTGATGAATCTGGTGTTTATCGTATCGAAAAAGCTTGTGAAAAGTATGGTATTGAATTTTCTCATTCAAAAGCTGTAGAGTTTCAGTCTCGCTATAAATATTATCAGCATCATATTGAAATGGATGCACCATTGATTGATTATTTCACGAATTGTGAAGATGAACTTGCGATTTTGACAAATGGAGAGGATGCGCATCAAAGAATGAAATTAGAAGTACTTCATGTCTTTGATTATTTTAAAGCCTCTCATGTCTTCACAAGTGGACAGTTGGGTGTCGCAAAACCGGATGTGAATGCCTTTAAAAAGTGTATGGAAGCGATGCAGGAAGATATTCATGAATGGTATTATGTAGGGGATAACTATATCAACGATATGCAAGGTGCTAAAAGTGCAGGCATGAAGACGATTCATTTTAACCGGCATCATCAGACAAGTGGGCCTTTGGCAGATCATGTCGTATATTCGGCTAAAGAATTGGTTGAATTCATTAAAAAAGACTAGATTGAACTAGCCATGTTAAGAATGTCGTAATGGCATTCTTTTTTTCTACAATTCTTCTTCTCCAATGATTTTATCTGACCATATTTCTTCTTGTTTGGTGTCTTCAGTATAATCTTCAAATCTCTCATTAAGTGTTTGTTTGTTCATATTTATAGTATCTATGAAATTAAGTCCGATTTAAATAGGAGGTTAAGTAGGCATAAAATCACATTTGTGGTAAAATAAATCTGTATGTTTTGATAAGGAGTAATTATGTTTATAACAACAATTCATTCTATTGATTCATTAGAAAAATTAAAAAGAGCAAAGGCCGATGCCGTGATCATTGGTGTTGAACATTATTCGATTCGTTCGAGTATTACGGTAAAAAAAGAGGATTTACAGCTTTGGAAAAAGAAGTGTAAAAAGCTTGGCCTAAAATTATATATCAACTTTTTAAGATTATGTATGGATGAAGATTTATCGGGTGTTCGTGAATACTTTTCTATTTTTAAAGAATTGGATGTGGATGGTATTTATTATGCGGATGAAGGTCTATATTATGAGGCAAAACAATTGGGGATTGAATCCAAATTGATTTATCAACCTGAAACATTGGTGGCTTCAAGTGCAGATGTAAATTTCTATATGTCTTTGGGGATTCAATCTGTATCTTTAGCACATGAGTTAAGTCTTGAAGAAGTAGTAAGTATTGGTACTCATAATCCGGATATAGAAATTTTAGTGCATGGCTATTTCTCAATTCTTTATTCAAGAAGACCTTTAGTCACAAATTATTTAGAGGCTGTGAATAACTGGTATGTTCATTACCATGTCATTATGATTTGATTGAACAAACTAGACAAGAGCGTATGCCAATCGTGCAAGATGAATCGGGTACACATATCTTTAGTGAAATGCCAATCAACTCATTACAGGAAATGTGGGATTTTACAGATGTAGGAATGCATCGTTTCCGTATTGATTCTTTGTTCTTTGATGATGATTGGACAGTTGAAATCTTGGATTTATATGATTTGGCTTTACAAGGCATTAAAATTACGGATGATGAATCAAGTAATCGTTGGTATTTAGAAGAGACAATTAAGAAAAAGGAGGAGCAAGTAAATGAATAAAATTGAATTATTAGCTCCTGCTGGAAATTTAGAAAAGGCAAAGATTGCGATTTTATATGGAGCGGATGCCGTATATATTGGTGGTAAACAGTTTAGTTTGCGTTCTCGTGCTAGTAATTTTTCCATTGATGAGATTGCAGAATTAGTCAAATTTGCGAATGCACATAATAGTCATGTGCATGTAACTGTAAATATGCTTCCACATGAATCGGATCTTGATGGTATTGAAGATTATTTAAAAACGTTGGATTTGATTGGTGTGCATGCGATTATTGTGGCAAGTCCATCCATTATGATGTTGGCTAAAAAGCTTGGTTGCAAGTTTGAAGTGCATGTATCTACACAGCATTCTTCTACAAATTCAAGTGCTGTAAGATTTTGGGAAGAAAAGGGCATGGATCGTGTTGTACTGGCTAGAGAATGTCAAATGGAGGATATTCGTTCGATTTGTGAAGAGAATATATTACCAATTGAAGTCTTTATTCATGGAGGCATGTGTATTTCTTTTTCAGGACGTTGTGTATTGAGTAATCATATGACACTTCGTGATGCAAACCGTGGTGGATGTGCACAAAGTTGTCGTTGGAAATATCATTTGATGGATGGTGAAACCGAACTTAGTGATCCAACAAATTTATTCTCCATGTCTTCAAAAGATTTGCAGGCAGTAGATTATATTGAGGATTTCATCCATATGGGTGTAGCGTCTTTGAAAATTGAAGGGCGTATGAAAAGTGCTTATTATTTAGCTACGGTTGTATCAAGCTATCGTATGTTGATTGATTATATTTATGAGCATGGGCATGCGGATGAAAAAATCATTGAGCGTGTAAAAAAGGAAATCGCAAAGGCAGAAAATCGACCGACAGGTCCGGGCTTCTATAATGGGCTTCCTGGATATAAGGTGCAGTTGTATCAAGATCATGATGAAACGGTAACACAGGAATATGTAGCTATTGTGCTAGATTATGACAAGGAAAGTCAGTTGGCAACTTTACAGGTGAAGAATCATTTTATGCCAAATCAAGATTTAGAAATATTTGGTCCTCACATTCAAAGTACGATCGTACATGTTTCAGATGTATATGATAGTGACAAGAATGTATTAGAGGCTTGTAATAAGCCGATGCAGATCGTATATACGAAGTGGTCTGGGCCTATTGAAGTCGATGCAATGATTCGTAAGATTAGATAGTGGAAGAGGTAAGAAAAGATGAAATTAAGTCAGAGTTTCTTTTATACATTAAGAGAAAATGCGAAAGATGAAGATAGCGTATCAAGTAATTTATTGGTGCGTGCTGGAATGATCAAGAAATGTTCAAATGGAATTTATATGATCATGCCTATGGGAAAGAAGGTTCTTTCTAAAGTTGAAAATATTATTCGTGAAGAAATGGATGCGAAAGATGCGCAAGAGTTATTGATGCCTGCATTGATTCCGGAAGATGTATATGTACAATCGGGTCGTCGTGAAGCATTTGGCTCAAATATGTTTTCATTGAGTGATCGTTATAATAAGCGTTATGTGTTAGGTCCTACTCATGAAGAATTGTTTGCGGTAGCGAGTAGTATGGATGGAAAATCCTATAAGGATTTCCCATATAACTTATATCAGATTCAAACGAAATATCGTGATGAAACTCGTCCTCGTTATGGGTTGATTCGTGTTCGTGAATTTATCATGAAGGATGCGTATACATTTGATGTAGATGAAGCTGGATTGGATGTGGCTTACAACAAAATGTACGATGCATATTGCCGTATCATGGATCGCTTAGGATTGGAATATAAAATCGTTAAAGCGGATACGGGAGCTATGGGTGGTTTATTATCGGAAGAATATCAGGCTCTATCAAGTATTGGTGAAGATGTTGTCGTTGGCTGTGTTGGTTGTGACTATTCGAGCAACTTAGAAATCACAGAAGTAGTAGACACAATGGAAGATTCTTGTGAAGAAGAACTTTCAATGGAAGTTGTGGATACGCCAAACGCAAAAACAATTGAAGAAGTGGCTGCTTTCTTTGGTAAGAAGGAAAGTGATTTCGTTAAAACATTACTATATAACGTAGATGGAAAAGTCATCGCGTTCTGTATTCCTGGTGATCGTGAATTGAATGAAACAAAGGCATTGAAGTTATTGGGTGCGAATGAAATGGAGTTTGCTAGCTTTGAACAAGTAGAACAAGTTACACATGCTCGTGTTGGTTTTGCAGGTCCAGTCGGTATTGATTGTCCAGTTTATATGGATCGTCAAATCAAGCATATGAAAAACTTCATTGTAGGGGCAAACCAATCGGATCGTCATATTAAGAATGTAAATTGTAAAGATTTTACGCCTGTTGAAGTGGCAGATCTTTGTCAGGTAAAAGAAGGGGATATTTGTCCTAAGTGTGGTAAAAAGTTAACTTTCCAACATGGTATTGAAGTTGGTAACTTATTTAAATTGGGAACTAAATATTCGAAGAGTATGAATCTTTACTATACAGATGCCAATAACCAATTACAACCAGTATGGATGGGAAGTTATGGTATTGGTCTAGAAAGATGTATGGCGGCCGTTGCTGATCAGCATCATGATGATTTTGGTATTAAATGGCCAATTGAAATTGCACCATTTAGACTTGCGATTGTTCCAGTATCTTTAAAGGACGAAGAACAAGTTAAGATTGCCAATGATCTATATGAATATTGTAAAGAACACAAGTTCGATGTAATTTTAGATGATCGTAATGAGCGTCCAGGTGTTAAATTCAAAGACATGGAATTGATTGGTGTTCCTTATCGTATTACGGTAGGTCGTGGTGTCAAAGAAGGAAAATTAGAGTGGACAGATCGTTATACAGGTGAAAAGAGTGAAATTGCGATTGAGGATGTATATTCTGAAATTGAAAAAGTATTTTCCATGTAAACGCTTGTACTTGAAATATAAACAAAAAATTTAGTTTCACATTTACTTTCATAAGGTTTTCATGTATATTAGTCATAGTTAAAGGAGTGTAATTATGCAGAATAAAATTGAAATTTTTAACAAACAGGTTATTATCAACTACAATTTGGCGTACCCAAAGAGTCGTGAGGTTTTATTAAAGTCTCATACATTCGCAAAATTCGTTCAATATTTCATTGAATATCAGGAAACAGATAATGCGAATATGTATGCTTATTTGACAAAAAATGGTGAATTATCTTCTAAAGAAGCAGCTTATGATTTCTGTCATTTCTTACGTTTATTGTCAATCTTTACTTGTGAAGAATTAAAAGATGAATATTATCTTTCAGATAAAGATGCAACTTTAGATGTTATTGAAGAGATGTATCGTACTTGGCGTTCTTTACAACGTTTTGGATATATGAAGAGTGATAATTCAACGGATTTTGGTATTAATACATTAGTGGCATTTGACTCAGCTTCAAATGATTTATTCCTTCGTACATATCGTTTGTTTGAAGAAAAATTAATGGGAAGACCAAACTTAGTGTATCGTCAGGTTCAAGCAGGAACAAATGCATGTTTCTCTGTTCACACTTTGGATAAAGTATGGGCTGATGAATATGCAGCTTTACAAGATATTCCAATGATCGATACAGTTATGTTAAGAACTCCAATGATTTTGCATCCAAAATCAAGTAAACGTACAGGTATGTTTACTGAAATTGATACACAGCCTATGACATATTTCAAAAAGGGAGAATCAAACTGGTTCTGTTATCCTTGTAAAGTTGGAGCTTTATTATGTTTCGTATACTTCAACTCAAAATATATGTCTAGTGCATTGAGTATGGCTAACTTATTTGAATTAGCTACTAAAGAAGAAAGTGCGCAAAAACCAGATTTAGTTGTTATTTTTGGTAACGATGATGGAAATGACGATACAAACTTCTATTATGATAAAGCCAATGATATTTGGGTAGGATGTATCAGTGATAATCCTCGTATCGAATACTTTGGATATTTAAAGAAAATGTGTTTAACATTACACAACTTGGCACAAATGAAAAAGGGATGGTTACCAATCATGGTGCTTTCGTAAACATCTATTTAAAAGATGGAACTAAGAAAGGTATCATGTTGATGGGTGATAGTGGTGCTGGTAAATCTGAATCGATTGAAGCATTAAAAGCGGCAGCCGGCGATATGATTCGTGAAGTTGAAGTTGTATTTGATGATATGGGAACAATTCACTTAGAAGATGGTGTTCCATATGGTCAGGGTACTGAAATTGGTGCCTTCATTCGTCTAGATGACTTGGATCCAGGTACTCCATATCGTGACATGGACCGTTCAATTTTCATGGCTCCAGAAAATCCAAACGCACGTATGATTCAGCCAGCGGCTCCATATCGTGTTGTTGTTCACAACCATAAAATTGACTTATTTGCATACGCAAACAACTACACAAATGAATTTGGTCTAAAGAAATTAACTGTACAAGAAGTAAAAGATACTTGTAAGTTAGGTAAGCGTATGGCTTTGGGTACAACACAAGAAGTTGGTATTTCAACTACATATTTCGCAAACCCATTTGGTCCTATGCAAAAACAAGAACTTTGCGAACCAATCATCGACACAATGTTCCAGGCTCTAGAAGACAATGGAGTATTTGTGGGTGAAATCTATACGCACTTAGGATTCGATAAATCAAACCGTAAAGGTTTAAATATTGCAGCTCAGCAATTATTAGAATTTATCCAAAAAAAGGATTAATATGTTTAACAACGATTCTATGAATTATTATTCAACAAGCACTTTAAAAAGTGCTTTGTTGAAGTCTTATGCATGGATGGCTATTGCCTTATCTATTACGGCAATTGTATCTTATGGTCTATATGCTACAAATGCTTTAATGATTTTATTAAGTACAATGCCATTTCTATTTATGTTGTTTGTGATTGCACCGTTTATCTTGTCGATTGCCTTTGGCGTATCTATGGCAAGATCTACATCAAGTACAGGTATGAAGGTTATGTTAGTGCTTTATGCCATCTGTATGGGTGTTTCACTTACTTCTATTGGCTATGTATATGATGTCGCTACAATTGGTACTGCTTTTCTAGTCAGTGCAGTTTACTTTATTAGTTTAGCTGTTATTGGTACAACATCTAAAAAAGATTTTACAAGCTTTGGCTCATTATGTATGATTGGACTTTTTGTATTGATTATTACACAATGCTTTATGATGCTATTTAGAGTCAGTATGGATGTTCGCTTACTTTCTATCCTTACTCTATTGATTTTTACAGGCATCACCGTTTGGGATGTTCAAAGAATGAATCGATTGTTGATTCAATCGGATGGTTCAGTCGTAGCACAAGATAAGATCGCCATCTTCATGGCATTACAATTGTATTTGGATTTCTTGAATATCTTCTTAAGAATCTTACAATTGATTGGAATGGGAAATCGTAATAATAAGTAAATGAAAAGGAAATGTGTTTTAATGATACATTTCCTTTTATTGTAAATAAAAATGGAGTAGTGTAATACTACTCCAAAGGTTTTTGATAGAAGTTTCCGTAGAAGTTTACTGTATTGTATGTGTTGATCAATACTTTAGGATCAACTTTTCTTACGTTATCGACAACATCTCTTAATTCATAAGTAGAAATAACGGCTTTACATACATAATACTTACGATGGCTGTATGCTCCATAACATTCAAATACGCTCATACCATGACGACAAGTGGCCATAAAGGCATCGATAATTGGGTCTGGATCGTTTGTCGTAAATTCGACGGTAATCTGTGCATAGCGTTGATATAAAGATGAGATTGTCTTTGTAGATAAGAATTGGAATAGAATGGAATATCCTGCATAGATCCATCCACATAAATATCCAAAGATAACAATCATAGCGCAGTTATAGAAGAATACATAGTCCCATATGCCTCTATGAATCTTACTAGAAACGTATTGGGCAATGAAATCTGTTCCTCCAGTAGATCCTCCAGCTCTTAGGGATAGGGAAATGGAGAAGCCCCATAAGAAGCCTCCAAATAGAACGTTTAAGATTTGATCTTCAAAGAAGGGCTCAAAATGGAAGATAGAAATAAAGAAGGATACTAGAAAGAATTGCACACAACTCAAAAATGTGAATCTGGGTGAGATGTGTTTGTAGCATAGAATGGCTGCTGGAACATTTAAAGCGATGATTCCAACTTGAGTAGGAAAATTAATGTTTACTAGAGCACAGACTTTATTGATTAATAGAGCAAGTCCTGTAAATCCTCCTGAGATCAAATTGCACGGCGCCATAAATACATTCATGATATAACATTGCATAAAAGCACTAAATACAATCATTATGGTCGACGTTAATAGTCTTAGCTTCTTTTCTTTTTGAAGCTGGTGAATAATGTGTTGCATAATATAAAATACCTCTTGTTTATTGACCACATTATAATAGGTCATTTGTCAAATAAGTTCAACCAAAAATGAAAAATGTATGGTTTTTAAAAAAATGTAAAAAAATAAATTTTTTTCTTGCTTTTTATTATGCGTTGAGGTATTATATATGGGCAGTCAACGAAACGGTTCCGTAGCCAAGTGGTAAGGCAATAGACTGCAACTCTGTGATCATCAGTTCAAATCTGATCGGAACCTCCATAAATGATGGGGTCGTGGCGGAATAGGCAGACGCAACGGACTTAAAATCCGTTGGGAGAAATCCCGTGTGGGTTCAAGTCCCACCGTCCCCACCATTTTTTGGAAAAGCTAGCTAGAAACATTTGTTTCTAGCTTTTTTCGTACTTATTTGGCCAGCACAATAACCAAGTTTACCATATTTGTATATAAACATAATGATTAAAATATAATTAAAGAGAGGTACATTCTATGAGCTGGATTGAAAAAACAACGAAACAACGAATTAAAGAATTGGATGAGCGTCCAGAATTGAATTCGCATGATTTTGAAGAAAAGGGAAACAAAATGATGAAAGATATTAAATTCTATGTAATTGTTATCTTACTAGCTGCATTAGTTTTAGCGCTTTGGTATCAATGGAATCATCCGGAAATTGATATATTTCCATTTCATTTTCCAATATTAGTCTAAGTAGAGGTAACTATGAGTTGGCTTGATAAAATAGCAAAGAAGCGATTGGCTGAATTAGAGGAGCATCCAGAATTGAATGAACAGAATTATTCGCAAAAGCTGAATTCTATTATCTTTTATATTTTGTTATTTGCGATTGCCATACTTATTCTTTTGTTTTGGTATGACATTGAACATTTTGAAATCTGGATCTTTCCACAAAGATAAAAAAATAGCCACAATAGTGGCTATAATAACATAAATCCAATGCCTACGATAACACCTGTTATAAATAGGATGGAAATGGTTTTTAAAATGTCTTTCTTTCTTGCTTCATAACGAATCATCACAATTAAACCCAGTCCTGCATTTGTGACAAGACCTGCAAGTAGCGATCCAAAGGATAATTCACCAGCTGTATAGAGTTGTGTTAGAACAACTGTAGCTGCACAGTTAGGAATAAAGCCGAATAGTGCGGCGATGATTGGTTGGAATAAATTATCTTGAAGTAAGATCATAGATAATGTTTTTTCTCCAATACATTCCATTAATAGTGTTAATACAAAACTAGTAATAAAGATGAATACATAGATTTTTAAAGATCTTAATAAGGCACTGATCCATAATGGATATTCAGGATAACAACATGGACAGCTTGATCCTGAATTTTCTTCTTCCTCATATTCGTCTTCATCATAATCCTCTTCTTCCATATCTTCGAAGCGGAGGATTTTTTGTTTGCGAAATAATACGTGATCGGTAAATAATCCAACAAGAATTGCGATAACTAATTTTAATCCTAAAATACCAAGCAATGATGAATACATCTTTGGATTACTAATAAGGATTGGAATGGCTTCATCGCTTGTCGCAATCATAACACTGACTAAAGTTCCTAGAGTAATGTTATTTTGAACAAACAACATAGCGGCTAGAATACTAAATCCACATTGGGGAATCAAACCAACTATTGCGCCTAGAATGGGTCCAAGTCTTTGTAGTCCAAAGAAGAGTTTATCGTCTTGCGTATTCTTTCTTTCGAAAACTTCTAATATACAATAAGTAATATACAATAGTGGAAGCATAGCCCATGTATCGTGTATTGTATCTAAAATAATGTCTATAAAATTCAAAGGTAGTTCCTCCTAACTTACATAAGTATACACATTTTTTTAAAAATTGCACGTAAAAAGCAGGAAACTAATCAATTGTTCCTGCTTTATCGTTGATTGTAATTTTTTTGTTTCTCAATCGAACTTGAATATAATCATGTACACCTGCATAGATGAGTGCAAATATAGGAACGCCTAAGAACATTCCAACAACGCCAAATAATGCACCACCAACAGTAACAGAGAATAGAATCCAGAAGCCTGACATTCCCAGTTTATCTCCAAGAACAATCGGTTTTATGATGTTCCATCGCATTGTTGAAGAATGAAGATAAAGATTGTAAAAATCAAGGCTGAGAATGGGTCAATCAAACATAAGATAATGATGACGGGAATAGCTCCTAAGAATGGTCCAAATACAGGAATTACATTTGTGACACCGATAATAAGGGCAATCATACTTGCATATGGAAGCTTAATACTAGGGCTCCAAAGTAACAGATGACACCGACAATAAATGAGTCAATGATGTTTCCAACAATATATTGTTCAAATACAGTTTTTGCATCATTTGTCCATAGTGTTAAATAGTTCGCAAAGTTTTTGTCAAATAAAGAATAATTTAATTTTTTGATTCCTTTTACTAATGTTTCGCGGTCTAATAAAATGTAGAATGCAGAAACTAATGCTAAAATAATATTGATAAATCCTTTCACAAAGCTATATGAGTAAGAAGCAATTTTAGGAATGGATTCCGTTAAAACGCTTGTGATTTTCTTTGTGATGTCAAAATTGATCAACAATTGTTCAACTTGTTTTTCTGAAATGTTTAATTTATACGCAAAATCTTTTGTGTATCCAATTAAAGTGTCAGAATAGATCGCAATATTTTTAGAAAATTGTCGTACAGAATCAATCGTATTCGGGATGATAATAGAGAAAAACAAGATTAGAAATCCAATAGTTAGAATAAACACAATACCTGTCGATAAAATTCTTTTATGTTTATTTTGCATAGGTGCATTAGCTAATAATTTGTTTTCAACCCATTTTTGCGGATTGTTCAATATAAACGCTAAACCAATTCCAAGAAGGAAAGGGAATAGAATCGTTATTATGAACTGAATGGATCGTGTTATATCCTTAAATCGATTTAATATTGTGAAGAAAAGAATCGCAATAATCAATGAAGCAGAATAAACGATGATTCTTTGTTTCATTTCCTGGGTTATTTTAAAATGCATTAAGTAAGACTCCTTCCATACCTTATATAATACCATCTAGAAAAAAATTATAAAAGCCATTATAATAGTCCTATGGAAAAAATATTTGAAGGGGCCATTTCCTGCAAAGCCCTATTAGAAGCAGGTTCTCGTAATTGTAAAAAACTATATATTGATAAGAAAAAGAATACGAAAGATACAAGATATTTGGCTAAAATTGCGAAAAGTCGTGGGTGCGAAGTTGTATTTTGTTCGCGTGATGAAATCAATGAATTGGCAACAGGTAAAACACATGGTGGCGTGTTACTTATAGCTGAAGAAAAACAGATTCCTCAACTTATTGAAACACATGTCCTTGGATTTCTTTGTTACATCGACGGTGTAGAAGATCCATATAATTTAGGAAGTATTTCAAGAACTTTATATGCATCTGGTTGTAATGCGATGATTCTTCCAAAAAGAGACTGGAGCTTTGCCGAACAAACCATTCTAAAGGCAAGTGCCGGTGCTTATGAAAAGTTGCCTATTTATTTTGTGGATTCGGATGAAGAATTAGTAAACTATTGTAAAAAGAATAACCTTCCAATTCTTTGTGCCCACAGAAAAGATGCCGTAGGACTCTATGACTATACTTTTGAATCCGATTTTTGTTTATGCCTAGGCGGAGCTTTAAGAGGACTTAGCTCAACCATTACGGCAGCTTCCAAACAAAATATTGTCGTAGAATATGGAAGAGATTTTAGAAATGCCTTAGATTCAGCTAGTGCTGCAGCTGTATTTAGTTTTGAGATATTAAGACAAAAGAAGAAATAAACATGCTTCTTCACAGACTGTTGACAAAGTGATTGGCGACAGTCTTTTTTAATGACTATAGACACATTTAATAAAACAGGATATAGACATCATTAATGTCAAATAGACTTGTACAATTTACCTGTAAGTGAGGTAATGAAACATGTGTACAGAATTTAATTTAAAAATAGATGAATCTACTGAG
>ENA-OQHY01000155-OQHY01000155.1-human-gut-metagenome-genome-assembly--contig:-NODE-155-length-38800-cov-8.742042_pt1 | contig 38800 bp, 34 predicted proteins | sample MGYA00242570_ERZ504733 | MGnify/ENA primary metagenome ERZ504733 (study PRJEB26092, sample SAMD00036219) | human gut metagenome | host: Homo sapiens | study: EMG produced TPA metagenomics assembly of... | reverse complement strand
TTAATCGTGATGCATTGTATTTTGCGTATGTAGTGACAAAGAACAAAGAGTTATTGAATATCTACCAGGAAAGTGAAAAGGGTGATGTAAAAGTGTGTAGAGCATTAGATGAAATGTTTGAAGAATCAACAAACAAAGGAATCCAGATGGGTATCAAGCAAGGCATTGAACAAGGTATTGAGCAAGGAATTGAACAAGGCATTGAGCGTGGTGTAAAAAATACACAAATCAAAATAGCGATTAATATGCTTGTAAGAAATAATCAAACGCTTGAAGAGATCTCTGAGATTGTTGGATTAGACCTAAATGCATTAAGAGAACTAAAAAAGAGTATTTGATGGAATGGATGTGTGATCACGTCCATTCTTTACAGGTGATGTAAAAGTGTGTAGAGCATTCGATGAAAGCTTAATGGTGAGGGTACGAATATTCGTATCCTTAATTTTTGGTTGAAATTTAGCACTCAATTGTTGACGGTGCTAAAAATTGTGATATACTAATAGCAGACAAGGAAAATGAGTGCTAGAAGGAGGTCTTCACAATGGAAATCACACAACGGCAAAAGATAATCTTTAAAACAATAGTTGAAGAGTTCACTCGTTGTGCAGAACCAGTTGGTTCGAAGACTTTGATGGAACTTTTAGATTTCCCGGTTTCATCTGCAACCATCCGTAATGAGATGGCGACACTTGAGAAGTTAGGGTTGTTAGAGAAGACACATACTTCAAGTGGTCGAATTCCAAGTCAAAAAGGCTACAGGTACTATGTTGAACATCTTATGGAAGCAGATTTGGATGTTTCTACAAAGAATGCTTTACAGCAAGTCTTTAGTGAAAGACATTATTCGTTAGAAGAAGTTGTTCAAAAAAGCTGTGACATTTTGTCACATATGACAAATTTAACGAGTGTTGTTCTAGGACCTGATAGCAGGCATCAGACTTTACAACATGTACAGTTGATTCCAATCAACAATCAAAGTGCTGTTGCGATCATTGTCACAGATCAAGGACATACAGAAAATAAAGTGTTCCAATTTGGTACAGATGTATCCATGCAGGATATTCAAAATTGTACAGATTTATTAAATGATCAATTAGTGGGAACGCCAATTGAAAATGTTGTTGATAAAATGAAAGAAATTGAACCGATGATGGCGGCAAAACTTGTTCGACATGAAGTTTTGTTTGAAGCGTTCGTTTCAGCCTTTATGCGATTTGCGACTGAAAAAGTTGCGGTTTCTGGACGAAGCAATATGTTGTATCAGCCAGAATTTAGTGACATTAACAAGTTGAAACAAATGATGCGTATATTGGAAAATGGAAATTTATTCCACCAATGGACGGATCAAGAGGGAAATGTAGCAATCCAGATTGGTGAAAGAAACGAGTTGTTACAAATTGGAGATTGTTCGGTATTAACAACAAAATTCCATTATAACAGCGATGAGGAAGGACAATTAATGGTTGTTGGTCCAAATCGAATGCAGTATTCCAAGGTCGTGGCCTTGATGGATTATATGTCAAATGTCATCGAAGACGTCTTTGGGACAGACAAAAATAAAGGAGGTGCCAACGATGAGCAAAGAAGAAAATAAAGAAGTAAAAGAAGAAGTTGTTGAAGAAGTAGCTGAAGAAACAGCTGAAGATGTAGTTGAAGAAAAGAAAAAACCTGATTCAGACGAAATCATTGAAGGTTTGAAGGCAGAACTTGACAAGGCAAAAAATGATGTAGCACGTGCTTATGCAGATACAGAAAACATGAAGAAACGTCTACAGAAAGATGCAGATACAGCTCGAAAATATCGCTTCCAACAGCCAGCAACGGAAATCTTGCCAATTCTAGATTCAATGGAAATGGCTTTGAAAGTACAAACCGAGGATGAAGTGATTAAGAATTATGTCAAAGGCTTTGAGATGATTCATAAACAATTGAAAGGTGTGCTGGAAAAAGAAGGCGTACAGGAAATAGATGCAGCCGATAAACCATTTGATCACAATACAATGCAGGCTTTAATGCAAGAGAAAAAAGAAGGCGTTGAAAGTGGAATGGTTATTGAAGTATTACAAAAAGGATATATGTTGAAGGATCGTATTTTACGACCTGCATTAGTAAAAGTAAGCGAATAGGGAGGTAATTATCATGAGTAAAATTATTGGTATTGACTTAGGTACAACAAATAGCTGTGTTGCGGTTATGGAAGGTAAAGATTGTAAAGTAATTCCTAACCCAGAAGGAAATCGTACAACACCAAGTGTTGTTGCGTTCAAAGATGGAGAACGTATTATTGGTGATGCTGCAAAACGTCAGGCAGTCACAAATAAAAACACAATTAGTTCAATTAAGCGTTTGATGGGAACAAATGAAAAAGTAGAAGCAGAAGGAAAATCATATACACCACAAGAAATTAGTGCAATGATCCTTCAATACTTGAAATCATATGCAGAAGACTACTTAGGAGAAAAAGTAACAAAGGCTGTTATCACAGTTCCTGCATACTTCAACGATGCACAACGTCAAGCAACTAAAGATGCTGGTAAAATTGCTGGATTAGAAGTAGAACGTATTATCAACGAACCAACAGCTGCAGCATTGGCTTATGGTATTGATAAAACAGATAAAGAAGAAAAAGTATTGATCTATGACTTAGGTGGAGGTACTTTTGATGTTAGTATCCTTGATCTAGCTGATGGAACATTTGAAGTATTATCAACAAACGGAGACACACACTTAGGTGGAGATGACTTTGATAACGTATTAGTAAACTGGATGGTTGATACATTCAAGAAAGATAACGCAATTGACTTGTCACAAGATCCAATGGCAATGCAACGTCTAAAAGAAGCTGCTGAAAAAGCGAAAAAAGATTTAAGTGGTGTAATGCAGACACAAATTAGCTTACCATTTATCTCAGCCGGTCCTGCTGGTCCATTGCACTTTGATACAACATTAACACGTGCAAAATTTGATGATATGACTAAACATTTAGTAGAACGTACATTGATTCCAATTGAAAACGCATTAAGAGATGCTAAATTGTCTAAATCTGATATTGACGAAGTATTATTAGTTGGTGGATCTACTCGTATTCCAGCTGTTCAAGAAGCAGTACGTAAAGCATTAGGAAAAGATCCTAACCACTCAGTAAACCCAGATGAAGCTGTAGCTATGGGTGCTGCAATCCAAGGTGGAGTTATCTCTGGTGATGTAAATGACGTATTATTACTAGATGTTACACCATTATCATTAGGTATTGAAACTATGGGTGGAGTTATGACAGTATTAATTCCTCGTAACACTACAATTCCAACAAGTAAATCACAGATTTTCTCAACAGCTGCTGATAACCAACCTGCTGTAGATATCCGTGTATTACAAGGTGAACGTCCAATGGCTAACGACAACAAAGAATTAGGTAACTTCCAATTAAATGGAATCGCACCAGCTCGTCGTGGTGTTCCTCAAATCGAAGTTAAGTTTGATATTGATGCCAACGGTATTGTACATGTAAGTGCTACAGATAAGGGTACTGGTAAAGAACAACACATCACAATTCAAAACTCTAGTGGATTGAGTGATGAAGAAATCGATCGTATGGTTCGTGAAGCTGAAGATAACAAGGCTGAAGATGAAAAACGTAAAGAGGAAATTGATTTACGTAACAAAGCTGAAGGTTTCATTGCACAAATCGATGGAATGTTAGAAGACAATAAAGATAAGATTGATCCAAAACAAGCTGAAGAAACTAAGAAATTGCGTGATGATCTACAAAAATCTTTAGATGAAAATAATATGGAAGAAGTAAAATCTAAGTTAGACATGCTTGAAAAAGCTGCAATGCAAGCAGGACAAGCAATGTACAACCAACCAAATGGTGATGCAGCTTCACAATCAACACAAACTCATTCAGGTGATGATGTAGTTGACGGTGAATTCACTGAGAAGTAAAATAAATAAGCAACATTTGAAGTTCTAGCCACGCTAGAACTTCTTCGTATCGTATGGAGGGATTCACATGGCAGAAAAACGTGACTATTATGAAGTGCTTGGTGTTAGTAAAAGTGCGACACCAGATGAAATTAAAAAGGCCTATCGAAAATTGGCCATGAAATATCACCCCGATCGAAATCATGAACCTGGAGCTGAAGATAAGTTCAAGGAAATCAATGAAGCTTATGAAGTATTAAGTGATGAGAAAAAGCGTGCTACCTATGATCAATTTGGTCATGCGGGCATGGATGGAGCCTTTGGACAAGGTGGTGGATTCTCTGGTGGATTCACAGACTTTTCAGATTTAGGAGACATCTTCGGTTCGTTCTTTGGTGGAGGATTTGGCGGTGGAGGATCTCGCCGTTCAAGCAATCAACCTCGACAAGGACAAGACCGTTACATGCAGATGCGCATTGATTTCATGGATCAATTTTTGGCAAAACAGAAACGATTTCATTGGATGTCGATGAAACATGTAAACACTGTAATGGATCTGGAGCTGAAAGCCCAAGTGATGTGCAGACATGTCCTACATGCCATGGTTCTGGATATGTTATGTCTCAACAAAGAACACCTTTTGGTGTGATTCAGCAACAAAGTGTATGTCCGGATTGTCATGGTACAGGTAAAAAGGTTACACATGCATGCTCACATTGTCATGGCAAAGGATATGAGCATCGTCGTGTAAAATTGGATATTAAAATTCCAGCAGGAATTCAATCTGGTCAACAGATTCGTATTCCACAAAAAGGCGAAAGAGGATCAAACGGAGGACCTAATGGAGATTTATATATCGAAATTATGGTTGCACCACATCCAACTTTCAAACGCGAAGACAATAATATCTTCATTAAAGTTCCAATTAGTTCAATTGATGCAACGATTGGTTGTACAATTCAAGTTCCAACCGTGTATGGTGATGTTGAATTGAAAATTCCTGAAGGAACACAACCAAACACTAAATTCCGTCTAAAAGGAAAAGGTGTAAAATCGCGTTCAGGAGAAGGGGATGAATTTGTAGAAGTTCAGGTTGAAATTCCACGTAAAGTATCTCGAAGAGAAAGAGAGTTATACGAAGAATTAAAATCTGGGCAAGCTGAATCTCCTTTTGAAAGATTCAAAAGAGCGTTTAAGTAAATGAAAAGAGCATTATTTCTGCTCTTTCTTTTTTTCATCTTGTCTGAATCTAAGAAAAACATTGTGAATGTAGCTCTTGAAAGAAGTACATTTTCATCATTAAAGATAAATACTTCATAAACTCCGGTTGTTCTTCCGCTTGAAATTTCTTGTGCAATCCCAATCAATTTGCCACCACGACCAGGCTTAATATAATTGATTGTACCTGTAAGTGTAACGCTATCTCTTCCTGTCGCAAAGCTTGCTGCTCCAGCGACCGTATCTGCCAAAGAGAATAGGGCTCCACCATGGACAAAGCCATGTATATTTAAAATTTGTTCATCAATAATCATTTCTACTTTCGCAAAACCATGTCGTACTTCTGTAACACGCATATCATTACTTTGAAGAAATTGACTCGAACTATTTAAACGTTCCATTAACGCGTGCATATTTTCTTCCATAAACTACCTCCAACAATGCTTTTATTATAGCATGAAATGATGCTATAATGCTTATTGTGGTTAAGAAGGAGAATGATTTATGGATTCAAATAATATATTTTTTAAAGTTATTGTGGGTGTAGTATTAGTTGGATATATGGCATTCATTTTTTATCAAAGCTTAAAAGGTGGAATTGCTACAAAAAAGAATTTGAAAATTTTAAAAATTCACATAAACATTACGAAACAATGGTAGATGGTGGATATTGGGTATGGGTCATGGTTGCGATGGCTGTTGTGGCATTTGTTTTAATGTTTATGGCACCAAAATTAGCTTCCAATGGACAAACCTATTATTACTATTTAGCGTATGGATGTATTGGATTGGTATTCTTAGGATTGTCTATTGATTCATATACACATCGTCGTGTTTATTTTACAGAAGACGGCTTCTTTTTTGAAGATACATATTATCGTTATCGCATGCTTGCAAATTTTGAATTTAAAAATGGTGTCATTACACATAATTGTACAGTGTTAATGAGCAATCGTGATAAAATTGTAGTTACTAAGAAAATTGGTGAAAAGCTACAGGAAAAACAAAAAGCATTTAAAAAAGCAAAGAAAGAGCGTCATAAATAATGTTGTTTTTATCCGATTTAGATGGAACTTTAATGGATTCAAATGGAACTATTACAGAAGAAGACGTGAATTCAATATATCAATGGACACAAAAACATTCATTTGGATTTGTGACAGGAAGAGATCATGCTTTTTGTATGGAACTTGCTTCTAAATATCAATTGTCATGTGAATATATGATTACAGATAATGGGGCAAACGTCTATTATAAAGATCAGAATGTGTATTCTTCTTTAATTGATTTAGATGATGGAATACAAATGTGTAAAGAGATCCTAAAATATAATTTGGATTTATTTTATACAGACGAAGTAGGGAATCGCTATTATCCTGTTTCATCTTATGGAAAAGAAAGACTTCATAGTTTTGAAAAGAAACAACCGAGTTTAGGACGATTTTCAAATATAGATATATTGGAATATTTAAATTCACGAGATTTAGGGTTAGCTAAGTTAAGTATGTATGTTGAAAATGACTTAGATTTGTTATTGAATCAATTTAGAGACTTGTTTAAAAACTATGAAGTAATGGCTACTTCAAAAGATTATATTGAGATCACAAAAAAAGGTACAAACAAATGGGAAGCCTTTTGTCATTTACCTGTCGGAGATGCGATTTTTATTGGAGATGGAGAAAATGACTTATGCATATTAAAAAACTTAAAGAATACATATGTCATGGATCATGCACCTGAGAGTTTGAAGGTATATGGCGTGTGTGTAAAGAGTGTAGCTCAAGCTATAGATATAGAAAGTAGGAAAGAAAATGTCTAGAAAAAGAAAAAAGGAGCAAAGGCAACAGCTGCTTCAATGGTAATGGATACTTTGAAAAAAAGAGGGGCAGTAGATGAAAAAAGTGCGGTAGATGTGAGTGCGTTTAAAAATTTGCCTTATGCTACTTCAACAATTAGTTATACAATTTCGAATCTAATAGAAGAAGGTGTTGTTGGTAAAACAAATGATGAAAGATTCTATTATGATGATTTAGGATTTAAAGCTTTAGAAACAAAATTTGTACGTGGATATTCAATGATTTTTATTGTACCTATTGTTATCGCAATCCTTGTATATGTTCTACAAAAAGTGTTATAAAAAAGTGTCGCAGTAATGCGACATTTTCTGTAAGGAAGGAGATTTGAATGGAGAAGCCAAAATCATTTGCGTATATTATCTTCTGTTTAACGATTTGTCTAGCCTTTGCGATTGGCAGTAATTACTTGATTAATACGACTACGCAATCGAATATGATATATAATTCGACGGAGCCACGTAAGATAGGAGCTGCTTATATGACCTACAACAATACGTTTTATTCCGTAATCAATGAGGAAATTTCTAGAATCTTAAAAGAACATGGAGATCAGCTCATCGCTTTGGATTCAGCTATGAGTTTAAAAAAACAAAAGGAACAAATTCACTATTTGATTGAACAACAAGTCGATGCCATAGTAATTGCGCCTGTTGATTATGAGGGGTTAGAAGATTCATTAAAAGAAGCATACAGAAATCATATTCCTGTGATTGTAGTGGATACGGAAGTAAAACATAATAAGAACGTTACTTATAGTATTGTCAGTGATAACTATGATGCGGGTGTTCAATGTGCAAAGGATATGATGCGCAAGCTTGATCATGCTAATATTGTTCTTTTACAACATTCCACGACTCGCTCAGGCTACTTACGTATTAAAGGATTTGAGGATACCATTCAATCCAATGAGAACTATAAAGTGGTCAAGCGTATGGAGTGTGATGGACAATTAGAGGTGGCCATGCCAAAGATGGAGTCTTTTATTGAGGAAGGAATCGGATTTGATGTTGTAATGTGTTTGAATGATCCAAGCGCAATGGGGGCAATGGCTGCACTTTCATCAAATAATATGTTGAAAGATAAATATGTTTATGGCATTGATGGAACGCCGGAGGCAAAAGAAATGGTTGCAGAAGGCAAAATGGCTGCGACTGTGGCACAATCGCCAAAGACGTTTGGAAAAAAGGCTGGGAGGTAATTTATAAGTTGTTTTCGCAAGAAACAATTAAGAATAAAAATGAAATGAGTCCTGTGCAAATCATCACAAAAGAGAATGTTCAAGATTATTCTACGGAGGGCTGGCAATGATACAAGATATTAAAAAATATAATGTATGGCTTGTCTATGTCTGTATGTGGGTTTTTAGTTTTTTTACTGTGTGGTACACCGCAATTGTGATGTATTATACGTTGGTACATGTGACCAAAAGTGGCTATGCATCCGATTTTATAAAAAATATATCTACGCTTTCCAATGTTCCAATGCGTTCTTTTATATCTCTATATTTATGTTTATTGCGTTATTTTGTTTTGTGTCCATTCGTCCAAAACTCAAATTTTTTATCATCACCAAATGATTCCTATCTTTATTGAGTTAGGATTCAGTTTGATTTTGATGAAGAATATCTCCTTTAGTGCAACATGTATCTTATTTATCGTCATTGCCGATTGTTTGATGTATGTAGATAAACCTTTTGATCGTTCAATTTGCATTATACTTGTCTTTTTGGCATATATATTTTCAAATTATGGATATTTATCCAATTATATTCCTATGATTTCATTCCAGGAGTATTTGTCTGTATATAATTCAAGAACACAAGGCTTATTGATGGGTATTGAGGTTACTTTAACCAATTTAAATATTGTATTATTTATTGCCTATATATTCTTGTATCTACAAAGGCAGATGAATGAAACACAAAAGTTCGCTTCATTAAATGCTGAATTGAAACGCTTAAATATTCAACTAAAGGGTTATGCGAATTTGCGTGAAAAAATGGGTGAAACCAAAGAAAGAAATCGTCTTGCCCGTGAAATTCATGATACATTAGGGCATACTTTAACGGGATTAAGTGTTGGCCTTGAGGCTTGTCAGGTGATGATTGATAGGGATGTCAATGTCACAAAAGCACAATTGGGTATTTTGCAAGAGAGCGCAAAACGAGGCTTAACAGATGTCAGGCGTTCAGTGGATAAATTGAAGCCAGATGCGTTAGAACGCTATTCATTAAAAGAAGCTTTAGATATGATGATCATGGATTTTCAAAAATTGACGGATGTAACGATTCTTTATTTGTGCCATTTGCCTTTGGTGAATTTAAATGCAGATGAAGAAGAAATTGTGTATCGTGTAGTGCAAGAAGGAATGACCAATTCTGTAAGGCATGGCCATGCCACAAAAATTTATGTTTCGATTGCGCAAGCCGATAATAATTTGATTATAATTATTGAAGATAATGGTCAAGGATGTAAGGATGTAAATCCAGGCTTTGGTATTCATCATTTGACGGAACGTATTAATTTATTACAGGGACGAATTCGTTATTATGGCGATAAGGGATTTGAGTTAATTGTAGAAATACCAATGAGAAGAGGAGAGAATAATGGTTAAAATTATGATTGCGGATGATCAGCAGCTCATTCGAGAAAGCTTAAAGATCATCTTAGATTCGGATCCAAGTTTTGAAGTTGTAAAAGTGGTTGGTAGTGGGCAAGAAGTATTAGATTCATTAAAAACAGAAAGTGTAGATATTATCTTGATGGATGTGCGTATGCCAAATATGAGTGGCGTGGATTGTACGCGAATTGTGAAGAAAGAATATCCAAATATAAAAGTTATAATATTAACAACATTTGATGATGACGAATATATTTATGATGCTTTAAAATATGGTGCAAGCGGTTATCTTTTAAAGGGTTGTTCCTTAGAAGAATTGCGTTCAGCTATTCATAGTGTATTATCTGGGGGAGCTTGTTTTAACCCAAATGTGGCAGGAAAAGTTGCACAGTTCTTTTCGCAAATGGCAAACTCGAATTCGGAATTTAGTTTTGAGCATGAGGAAGATTTTGACTTGAGTGATACAGAACGAAAAATCATTGCACAAATTGGGCATGGTTACTCGAATAAAGAAATTGCCCAAAAACTTGGATTTAGTGAGGGTACGATTCGCAACTATTTAAGTGTGATTTTGGATAAATTGGATTTAAGAGATCGCACACAATTGGCTATTTGGTATTTGTCTAGGGGAAATAAATAATGGTGAGAAAAAGATTAAGAACTTTTTTGATAGCCATATTGGTGTGTTGTTTGACAGCTACATTTTATTATACACAAAAACCCATTGTTTTAACGATAGGTGTATTTGCGGGTAGTAACTGGAATGTGCCAAGTCCATACAGTGGCAAAATTATTGATGATGTGATTGAACGATTTGAGAAAACACATCCCAATGTGCAAGTGGAATATGTGAGTGGAATCTTAAAAGAGGATTATTCAGATTGGGTTTCAAAGGAAGCTTTAAATGGTAAATTGCCCGATGTGTTTATGGTGTTGAGTGATGATCTTTCTACATATGCTAAGGTGGGAATGTTAGAACCACTAGATACATATATGCAGACGGATGCAGGCTTTAATAAAAATCGCTATTTTTCAACAACATTAAATGCAGGAAATATATATGATCATCAATATGCACTTCCATATGAAAGTTCACCAACTTTGATGTTTGTGAATAAAACGTTATTAGAAGAAAATGGGATTGCGATCCAAACGTGAATTGGACGTGGGATGATTTTTATTCAATTTGTGAAAAATTGACTGTGGACACGGATGGTGATGGAGAAATCGATCAATTTGGAGAGTATGGCTATACTTGGCAAAATGCCCTAAGTTCGAATGGACAGGCGTTGTATGATGAAGAAAGTATGAAGTGTACTTTACAGAAACAAGATGTGTATTCAGCTATTGAATTTGTGCGTCAATTAAATCGTTTAAATCGAAATCAGAATGTGACAAGTGAATTATTTGATAAAGGGAAGGTTGCCTTTTGTCCAATGATGTTTAGTGAATATAGAACATATAAACCGTATCCTTGGAGCGTTAAAAAATATTCAAGTTTTGAATGGGATTGTCTTCCAATGCCTGCAGGACCTAGTGGCAATAATGTATCGCAAATGGATAGTTTACTTTGTGGAATCAGTAAAATGTCCTCTAAGAAAAAAATGGCTTGGGAATTTTTGAAGTTACTTTGTTATGATGAGACAACGCAAGAGAGTTTGTTTAAATATTCGCAGGGTGTCTCTGTGTTGAAGAATGTGTCGACATCCAAAAATGTGACTAAGTATATTCAAGAGGATGCGCCATTGGATTCAAATTATAACTTAGATTTTTTTGATGATATGATGGAACAAGCAATCACGATAAAAAAACTGGATGGCTATGATCAATTGTATTCGATGGCAGATAGTGAAATTCGAAGAGTCATTGATACAAATGAGGATATTGAGTTGGCAATGCAAAATTTGAATGATGAATTAAATATATTATTGGAGAAACAATAACAAAATAAATAACGATCTATTTAGTAAATAGATCCCTAGATTCTTTTAACAATCAAAAAGATTTCAGTAATGGTTATAAGCTGAAATCTTTTTGCATAAAGTCACGTTTAACAAAAAAGGATATAGACATCTTTAATATCAAATAGGCTTGTACACTTTACCTATAAGTAAGGTAATGAAACATGTGACAGAAATCAATTTATACAAGATGTTGTATAAGTATTAATTTTAGCTTTATATCCTAATTTATTAAATGTGTCTTTTGCATAAAATAGCTGTATTGGTAATAGCTGTATTGGTTTTCAAATATCTTTTATGATGAATTTCTTTTTGGAATCAATAACATTCGATTACGTATATGAATGCTTAAACCATGATTTTAAAGCAGTGTCTAGTGATAGCTTTGCAGTAAATCTCTTTGAAATTAGAAAATTTGGTTAGTTTTCATGTGTCTAAAATGGTTGGAAATCTCAAATTTATTGCTAAAAAGTGCAAAAAGTCCATTAAAAAATATAAATGGAAACGTTTACAATTATGATAAAGTAAAAGCATAAATCATGATTTAATAAGTATCGCTCGCATTTTTTAGAGCAGCAGTAGGTCAACAAAAGACTGATAAGTATGATTTTTAGAGTTTTTTTAAGTAAACAATTGGATAAGGGCATTAACATTTTTTAAATTTCGCGCATTGTATTTAAAAAGTGCTATTTGTTGACCCTGATTTCAAATAATTACTGAAATGTGCTTTACATATGCAAATTCCGTCTATTTTTGGTTTAGCGTACCAAATATTTGTATTAGTCTTGAACGCTTTGTTGTCAGCTTCCTACTGAAACTTGATTCAAGTTTAGGAGAAGAATAGATGAAAAAAAGCCAGAAAGCCTTATTAGCTTCGATGGTTACATTAAGCCAGGGCGTAACAGCTATGGCAGCACCGGTTCGTGTATCGGCAAACACACAGCCAATCCAGTCAAAAAATACGACTGTGAAAAAAGAAACTACAAATGTTGCGAAAAGTGGCTATACATTTGTGAGTGCGCCAGCAAGCGAACCTGTTGTAGAAAATAATATTGTCACTATTACACATGTAAATGGTGAAAAAACTCGAATTACATTTTTAGAAAATAATTTATTCCGTTTAGATATGGAACCAGATGGAAAGGATGAAGACTTTAAAGAGTACGCTACTCCTAATAATCCTGAACATACAGGCCGTATCGTTCAACAAAATGATGCTTCAAGTGAATATTCGAAACCGACTCCAACAATTAAGAATGAAGCTGGTGTATACACGATTTCCGTTCAAGATGGTGTATCATTAGAGGTTTCTAAAGAAGATTCTACAATGACATTAAAACGTGCTGATGGAAGCATTGTTTGGCAAGAAGCAAAACCAGTGCAATATAAAAAAGGAAGCACAGTACAAACTTTTGTGAAAAATGCCGGAGAAAACTTCTTTGGTGGTGGTACTCAAAATGGTCGTTTTATTCACACAGGCGAATCAATTAATATCAAAAATGAAAACAACTGGGTAAGTGGTGGTGTTGCCAGTCCAAATCCATTCTATTGGTCAACAAATGGATATGGTGTTGTTCGTAATACATTTAAACAAGGTGCTTATGATTTTGGTAAAACAAACAACAATGAAGTAGAGGCAACTCATTCTGAAAAACGTTTAGATGCTTATTATTTTGTAGGGGATACACCAGTAAGTGTTTTACAAGGATATTTTAAATTAACAGGAAATCCAGCTTTGTTCCCTGAAGAAGCCTTCTATTTAGGTCACTTAAACTGTTATAACCGTGATGAATGGATCGAAGGTGGAAATACACCATTAGAAACTGTGAATGATAAAGTGAAATATACAGAAAAAAATAATGGTGGACAAATTAAACAAGGTGGCATTCTAGAATCATTAAACGGAACGAACGAAACAGATTATAAATTTTCAGCTCGTGCTGTAATCGATCAATACGAAAAATATGATATGCAGTTAGGTTGGTTCTTACCGAATGATGGATATGGTTGTGGATATGGTACAGACGATGCAAATTTAGATAATAACATTCAAAACCTAAAGAACTTTACAGACTATGCGAATTCGAAAGGTGTTGGTACAGGTCTATGGACCCAATCTTCATTAACACCAGATCCAAATCAGCCAGTTCATTTACAACGTGATTTTGAAAAAGAAGTTTACAACGGTGGAATTCGTACATTAAAAACAGACGTTGCATGGGTTGGCTCTGGATATGACTTCGGTTTACATGGAATCAATAAAGCTTATAACATTATTTCTAAAGCAGAAACTAAGAATAGACCAACAATCGTTACTCTTGATGGTTGGGCAGGAACACAAAGATATGGTGGTATCTGGACAGGTGACCAGACAGGTGGAAACTGGGAATATATTCGTTTCCAAATCCCAACATATATTGGGCAGAGTTTGAGTGGTAACCCTAACGTTTCAAGTGACGTTGATGGAATTTTCGGTGGTAGTTCATTGATCACAACACGTGATATCCAATGGAAAACATTTACAACAATGTTATTAGATATGGATGGTTGGGGAAGTTATCCTAAAAAGCCATATGTATTTGGCGATGATACATCATCAATCAACCGTATGTATCTAAAACTTAGATCTCAATTGATGCCATACATTTATTCAACTGCATATACTTCTTCAAACTTAGGAGAAGGCAGTGAAAAAGGTAAACCACAAGTTCGTGCAATGTTCTTGGAATTCCCAGAAGATGCGAATACATATAGTAAGAATATGCAATACCAGTTCATGTTTGGTAAAGATTTCTTAGTTGCTCCAGTATATCAAAATACAGCTGCAGATAAAGATGGAAATGATATTCGAAATGGTATCTATTTGCCAGATTCAAATCAAGTTTGGATTGATTACTTTACTGGAAAACAATATCGTGGTGGAACTACATTAAATAATTTTGATGCTCCAGTATGGAAATTACCATTATTTGTAAAGAATGGAGCCATCATTCCTATGTTTGAAGCGCACAATAATGCAGCGACTAAAACGGAAACAAATAAAGGTGGAATTGATAAAACAAAACGTTTAGTTGAATTCTACCCAGATAAAGAATCAGAATATACTCAATATGAAGATGAAGGAAACACAGTTGATAACTCAAATCTTGAAGAAGTAAATTATGGTTCAAATGTGACAACTCATTTCACAAGTTCTGTAAAAGATGGCAAAGCGTATTAAAAGCAGAAGCAAGTCAAGGTAGCTACAATGGATATGATGCAAATAAAGAAACTACATTTATTGTAAATGTAAGTAAGAAACCAACAGCGTTAACTGGAAAAGTTGGAAATGCGAATGTTGAGTTAAAAGAAGTTAAATCTCAAGAAGAATTTGATAAAGCCACAGGCAATGTATATTTCTATAATAAAGCGCCTAACTTGAATAAATTTGCGACAGAAGGTTCTGAATTTGAAAAGACTGAAATCAAAACAACTCCAAAATTATATGTGAAATTCGAAAAGACAGATGTAAGTACAAATGGAATCGAATTAACAGTAGATGGATTTGTGAATGATGGAAATTTAGATAAAGATGAATTAAATGAAAATCTTCAAACTCCTGCTAACTTTAAAGCAGACGAAGAAAATATTACTCCAACAACAATTCCTTTGAAATGGGATGCAGTTAGTGATGCGACTGAATATGAAGTAGAAACAGATGGAATGATTCAATCTGGAATTACAGAAACAAGCTATACGCATACAGATCTTGAATATCACTCTAAACATACATATCGTGTGCGTTCAAGAAATAAAGATGGATATTCAAAATGGAGTGATCCAATCGAAGTAGAATCTGCACTAGATCCATATCGTAATGTACCAAAAGATATTAAAGTATCTTGGGATTATGGTGATGACTGGGGTAAATTGAGTAACATTTTAGACTTTGATTATGGCACATTCTTCCACTCAACAAATTCAGTGACTGAAGATCAAGGATTGATCTATGATTTGAAGAAAGTTTACGATTTAGAGCGTATTGACTATACTCCTCGTAATGACAATAAGGGAAATGGTACTGTACAGAGAATGGATGTTTATACATCTATTGATGGTGTAAACTGGACATTATCATATGATTCAAGTAAACAAAAATCAGATTGGACATACTCTAAAGATATGTCAGATTTAGATACTAAGACTATCGATATGACAGGAGCATCAGCTCGTTATATCAAATATGTTGTTAAGAAGTCAAAAGGTGGATTCTTCTCAGCTGCAGAACTTCAACCATATATCGTAGATGGAAGTGAAGGATACGTTATTGGAGACACTAACAATGATGGTGTTATCGATGAAAATGATGCTACACAAATTGAAAACTATGTAGGTCTAGAAGATGGCGATCCAACTTGGGATCAGGTAAAACGTTCAGATTACAATAAGAATGGTTACTATGATGCACAAGATATCACTCAAACAATGGTTCATTTAGATGGTGGAGTAAAAACACCTTCAAAAGATCCAAAAGGTTCTTTGATTACATCATTAGATAAGACTGATTATGCTGCAGGTGAAACAGTTACATTAACTATTTCAGGTGTAGATATGAAGAATGTTTACTCTATTGGTGGAAAAATTGGTTATAACTCAGATGATTTAACTTTCAAAGGTACATCAGCTACTTTAGCTACGGCTAATATGAGAGAATATAAATTTGATCGTATAGCTTATAAGAAATCTGAAAACAATGCTGCAGTTAATAGAAATATAAACTTCACATATACAAATAGTGGAAGTAAAAAATCTATTTCAGGTACAAAAGATGTTGTAACAGTAACATTTACTGCAAAACGCGATATTTCTTTGACACCAGACTATTTCAATGCTTCTGAATACATGTTTGTAAGTAACAACTTGAATGCAATCAATCCAGCGGCAACTAGTGAAGATATTCAAACACCAGAAGTTACAGTTTCACAAATCAAAGTACAGAGTGTACAAGGTCAAGATGAAAGTGTATTACAATCTGGAATGGGTGTAGATAAGTTGATTGATGGTAAATGGGGTGCAGATGCAAACCGTTTCGAATTCAAATGGGGAAATAATGGAGATGAAGTTCCTGCAAGAGTTCCTTACTGGGTATTATTCAACTTTGATGGACAAAAAACAATCACAGACATGACTATTCGTGTTCGTGTAGATGGCACAAATATTAATACAGGCGCATTAAAAGACTTTGAATTGTATGCAGTTAATGGTGAAAAAGAAACAAAAATTGGAGATTACTCTATTAATGAAGTAGATTCTAAACAAGGTTTCAATATTCATTTTGATGAACCAGTACAAGCAGAAAAAATTAAATTAAATGCATTGAATAGTCAAGGTGGACTTAACTACAAATTAAATATTGATGAGGTAGAATTCTATCAAAATAAAGCGACTTATGCAGAAGATATTGTATTTGATGAAAACAATGCTTCTACAATAGGTGTAGGTCAATTAAAAGCATTTAAAGCTACAGTACTTCCAGAAAATGTAACAAATGGATTGTATTCTGTTGAAAGTGATAAACCAGAAGTTGTTTCAGTTATTCGTACAGTCGATGGTGATCACTACAACTATACTTTACATGCGAAAAAACAAGGAAAAGCTGTATTGACAATTACTTCAAATAGTACAAATAAAGAAGGCAAAAAGATTACGAAGACATTCGAAATCAATGTAGTAGCTGGTCAAGTTGTTGTTGATGATTTGAAAGCACAATTAGATGAAGCAAATAAAGCAATCGAAAACAAGAATCTATATACAACGGCTTCTATTGATGCATTAAAAGCAGCAGTTAAAAATGCAGAAGCCGTATTAAATGATAAAGATGCAACACAAACAGAAGTGAATGCACAAACAATCAACTTGTTCAAAGTAATCCAAGCTCTAGAATATAAAGGTTCAAATGAAGGACAACCGGATTGTGAAACTGAAATCACAATTGATCCTGAAAAAGTAACAGCAACTTCTGAAGCACAAGAAGATCCTGTTAAACAAGCATTCGATGGTGATGCAAATACAATTTGGCACTCAAATTACAATGGACAACACACACTTCCACAAGGTGTAACAATGGATTTAGGTGCAGAGTATGACGTTCAACAATTGAATTATCTTCCTCGTCCAGGTAGTGGCAATGGCGATATCACAAAATACATGGTTGAAACAAGTTTAGATGGAGAAAATTTCAAGACGGTTGTCGTTGGAACATTTGAACACGATGGAAGCATGTTAGTGGATAAGGGTGAATTCAAGAAAGTTAAATTTGATGCAACCAAAGCTCGCTATGTTGCTTTACAGCGTTAGAGTCTTTAGGAAATCAGGTAAATACGTATGCTTCAGCTGCTGAAATCAAATTGTTTGGAACATTGCATAAGGAAGCAATTCCTGCAACAAGTATTACATTGGATAAAACTGAAGTAACATTAAACGTTAATGAAACAGTGCAAGTGAAGGCAACTCTTTCTCCAACTGAAACAACAGATGTTGTCACTTGGTCAAGCGAAAATGAGTCAATTGCGAAAGTAGATGCAACTGGAAAAATTACAGCTGTTGCGAATGGAACAGTAAATATCATTGCGAAAGCAAATGATCAAGTCCAAGCTACAGTTACAGTTACGGTAAATGCTCCAGGTCAAGCTCAACTACAACAATTGATTGATGAAGCAAACGAAGTGAAATATGAAAATGCAGTTCTTCAAGATGCGTTGACAAAAGCTATCGCAAAGGCAACAGAAGCGTTAAATGGTGACGAAGAAGCCTTGAAAATGGCTTACTATGAGCTTGCTGCTGAAATGTCAGAATTAGAACTTATTCAAAATAATCTTGATGAATTGAATGGATTTGTCCAAATGGATGATTCTTTATATGTAAAAGATGAAGCATTTACACTTTTCAAAAACAAGGTCGAAATTGCGAAGAATTTAATGGCGGACCCAATCAATCAAAAAGAATTATTGAAACCTCAAATCAAAGACTTAAATGATACTTATAAGTTATTAACTAAGTTGAATAGAGAAAAATTGAGTGCTGCAATTGAATTGGCAGAACGAGTAAGAACTGAAGATTGTGTAGATAATGATGAGTTGAATGCATTTAAAGCTGCTTTAGAAGCTGCAAAAGCTGCTGATCCAGCAAATAATGAAGAAATCGATACTCTAGTAAATGCATTATTAGACGCACAGGCAAATCTAAAATACAAGCAAAATGGTTTAACTACACAAGACCAAAAAGATTCTATCCAATACGCATTGGATATCTTAAAAGGATTGAAGTTAGAAGATTACAGTAAAGAAGATCAAGAAACTATCAAAGCTGCAATCGCAAAAGGTGAAGAAGCATTGGCTAATCCAGAATTGGATCGTGATGACGCTAACAAAGTAATCAAACAACTTGTTAAAGCATTGGCTGTAAAACCTAAGAAAGATATTGATGTACCAACTACTCCAGATAAACCTGGAACAGGTAGTGGATCAGAAACTAAGCCAGGAACAGGCAGTGGAACAACTACAAAACCAGGAACAGGTAGTGGAACAACAACTACTAAACCTGGCTCAGGTTCTACAACAATTGTAAATCCTAGCAAAGGGCAATCTGGCGCAAATACAGGTGTTGAAAATAAAGCTGGTTTATTTGGATCATTAGGTGTTGGAGCTGTTTCTCTTGCAGGTATCGCAACGATTCTTTATCGCAAACGCGAAAATGGAAAAGGCTTAAAAAAAGTAAAAAAAAGTAAGAAGTAATCAGTAATATATTCTCCTACTTTAGGAGAATATATTCTTTAAAGTAAGGTGTTGTATATGAAGTGTATTAAAAAAATAATTGTTTTACTTATGGCTTTTGTGATGATTACAGGATGTCAAACAAATCAAGAATCATCAAAACCAGGAACGATCAAAGAAATCAACATTGATAAAATGGTGGAAAAATTTGATAATGAGGACACGTTTGTAGTAATGATTACACAAACAGATTGTGGTTATTGTAAAGATTTTCATGAACTACTGGATAACTGGCTACCTACACATAACCTAACTATCTACGAAGTTATCTTAGATCATGAAGAAAATGCAACTCCGAATGATAATTTGGCAAGGATACGACCTTATTTTTCGAATTTTAAATATACACCTTCCATATATTATGTAAAAGATGGTGAGTTCGTTTCAGATTTGAATCCTCAAGTACAAACAATTACTGAATCTATGCTGAATCAATGGATCAGACAAAACAACATTTTATAGCATCAAAGGCATAGCAATGGCTATGCCTTTTTGGAGGTATTGAGTTGAATAAAAAATGTAAAAGATTATTATGTGTGTTTTTAGCACTCATTATGATGTGTATGACACCTTATCGTGTATATGCCGAATCAGAGAACACAGTGGATGTCTATCCATATATTGAAAAGGCGGTCAATAAACTCGATAAACTTGATTCTTTTAAATACACAGTAGCCAATGTATATGGAGATGGTGAAGAGTTGCGTTGTACAATTTACAATGGTGAAACTGCTAATCAATATATAGAAGTGATTAATAATTATCCTGTGGATGATGGTAGTGGAGAGACTTGTTTTAAATATATAAAGCATGACAGTAACAAGTGGGCTTATGTGATTAGTGAAGAAAACTTTAAAAAGAATTTGGATTCAATTCCATTTGAAAATTGGACAACAACACATCAGGACGAATATGGAAACGCAGTGGACATTCCGAGTTTAGGCAAATCTGGTTATCGTGCGATGATACTATATCAGTTGGTTGATGAAGAAAAATATTTTGCGAATTTAACAAATGAGTATGTAAAAGAACATAAGGATGAAATAGGCGAGGTTGATGCTTGGACAAAAAGTTTTAATAAAGAAGCTAAAAAGTTTCGAAAAGCTTGTAAAAAGGGTGTCATTACAAAAACAAAAAAGGGAAAATTATATACCGTATTGATGAAGTCAGGAAATCAAACAGTTAATTTTTCGTTTAATGTAGACAAAAAGGGAAGATTGACTTCTTATGCAGTGAATAATGTTGTAAATTATGAATTCTATAGTTTTAAATAGATTTACACAAAAAATGTCAAAAAGCACAAAAGGTTCATTAAAAAATGCAAATACGATAATATCCATATAGTTTAAAATATAGAGGTGAAAGCGCTTACGATAGAGAAATTGCTTTTTGTTGGAAGGAGGTTAAATGACTATTATTCAAGGTAATTTTTTGATTTTATAAAGGAGAGAAATAGAGAATGAAAAAAATATTAAGTTTAGCAGTTTGTACTGCATTAGTTGCGAACATAGCTCCACTTCATATTAAAGCAAATGAATCCGGTGGAGATGTTCAGGTTTCTGAAAATGGTAACAGAATTACTATTGGGAATGGGTATATTAAACGTGTTTTTGAAAGTAATAATGGAAAATGGAAGACAGTTTCTATTGACAACAAAAGAATTGATGAGCAATTTAAACCGGCTGAGGGGTCAGAAGATTTTGTCATTAATTTAGTGAATGGTCAAAAGACTGAAGAACAAAAACCTGTGGTTACACCTCCAACTCAAGCTTTAGATCGTACGACATGGCAAGCGACTCTAAAAAATAAAGATGGAGTTGAATTTAGTCATCCAGAATATTTATTTGATGGTGATAAAAACACATATGTAGATGAGTATCAAAAAGCTGGTTTTCCAATTTCTTTAGAAATTGATTTAGGATCTAAACAAGAAGTATCTTCTTTCTCGTTCTTGAAAAGACCTGGATTTGGTGATCAAGCTTATGGTTTTAATGGAACGTTAGGAAAATATAAAGTATATATCAGTGATGATCAAACCAATTGGAATGAAGTAGCAAGCGGAGAGTTTAAAAAAGAAGACTATAATTTACATCAAGAAGGGAATCTTTATAATGTTGGTGATGTAGTTTATGCAAATTTAAATGCGACATACAAAACTCAATATGTAAAACTTGAAGCTTTAAGTGATGCACTTGGATCTACAGAAGAGTTTACAGGTGCAGAATTTAATCTATATAGCGATAAAACAAGTGCAGGTATTCCACAAAAAGAAGTTTCTTTAGCAGGTTCAAATGTTACTTTTAAAGGTAAGTCTACCGATAAGCTTACGGATGGAAATTTAAATTTTGCGGTGAGTGGAAATGTAAATGATGAAATTGTATTTGACCTTGGTTCAGCTCAAACAATCGGTTCATTTGCTTATCAGAAACGTCCAGGTTTTCATGATGCAAATTATGGATTAAATGGAACAATGGGAAAATATGAACTTTATGTAAGCGATAATGGTACAGATTGGACTCAGCTGGAAAAGGTGAATTTGTAAGAGATGATTACAACTTACATTCAGTTGTATTAAGTGAAAATACACAAACGAGTGACGGAAAATATAATGTCGGAGATACTTTACACAATGTAGGTGATTTGGTATATGGTAATTTTAATTCTGTATATACAACTCGATTTGTAAAGATCGTACCGAAATCGGATTGCATGGGCGGCACAAACGAGTTTCAGGCAACAGAAATTAAATTGTATTCAGATCAAAAATTTGAATCTAAGAAAGATGATACGGATACAGACATTCGTTCGAGTGAATTGACCGTATCTGAAAATGGTATTACGACAAAAAATAATGAAGTTCGTGTTTCATTTGACACATATGAAAAAGATGGTGTTAATTGGGATATCGATATGGTTACTGTAATGGAAAATGATAAACATTATATGAATTCTTATCTTGAAATTACAGTAGATAAACCTGAAGAAGCTAAAATCGATTATATCGACTTTGATAATTTCGTAATTCCTGAAGGAACAAGTGGTGTTTGGAGTATTCCTGAAGAAAACAAAATTTCTTCTATGTGGATTGGCAAACATGAATTAATGTTAGGACAACCAATCTATGCGGATGGATTGTTCTTCGGTTCTGAATTCCCTGCACAGGATACAGATGTTAATGAAGATAATGCAATGCAGATTCGTTACTATTCTGGAAAATCAATTGCGAAAATGGCAAGTGATGGACAGAATGTTACAAACGATGGAAAAACATATCGTACATGGAACAATGTTGTTGGTGCAGCACAAGGAACGCCTACAGATGTAGTTCAAACCGATTTCTTCGATTATATTGAAGATATTGCGACTCCATCTGACTTTAGAAAACAATACAATTCTTGGTATGACAATATGATGAATATCAATGATGAAAGTATTGAAAAATCATTCCTTGGTGCAGAAAAAGGATTGGCTGAAAATGGAGTTGAACCTCTAGATAGCTATGTAGTAGATGATGGATGGAACAACTATAACAATGATGTTGGAGGGGTAAATGCTCCTGGAGAATCTGGAACTACGAAAAACCAGACTGGTTTCTGGGAATTCAATAGTAAGTTTCCAAATGAATTGTATACATCAACAGAATTAACAGATAAATTCCAATCTTCATTTGGTGTTTGGGTAGGACCTCAAGGTGGATATAACTTCTTTGGTGGTTTTGCGAAATACTTAGAAGCTATGGGAACAGCAGAAATGCAAAGTAACAGTGCGTTAGGAAATGTAATTTGTACAGGTTCAAGAACGTATTTGAAGAACTTCGAAGATCGTTTCATTGATTATCAAACAAGATTTAATATTGATTACTGGAAATGGGATGGCTTTGCATCAAGACCATGTAACAATCCAAATCACAATCACATGACAGGTGGCGACCATGACATGTATTACACAAGTGATATGTGGGAAGCTTGGACAGATGTGATTGAACATGCTCGTGCAGCAAGAGCACAAGAAGGTAAAGGATTATGGATCAATGCGACATGTTATGTGAATTTGAGTCCATGGTTATTACAATGGGTAAACACAGTTTGGGTACAAGACTCTGGTGATACTGGAGAAGCTGGTGCTTCAGGTGAAAGACATCAACGTAAGATTTATTACCGAGACAATGTTTATTACAATTTATATAAGAAAAATCAAATTCAGTTCCCGCTAAAGAATATTTATAACCACGATCCAATTTATGGTGTATCGGATGGAAGTAAAGCAACAACAGAAGTGTTCCGTGAGTATTTATTAGATAATGCGATGCGTGGAACGGCATTCTGGGAATTGTATTATTCACCAAGCTTGTTTGATGAAGAAAAATGGGAAGTAACAGCAGATGTATTGGATTTTGCAGAAACAAACCACAATGTGTTGAAGAATGCAAAATTATTTGTACAAGAAGGTAAAAACCCATCTAACGGTGTTTATGGATATTCTGCATGGAATCACAAAAAGGGATTTGTATCTTTTGTAAACCCAACTGCAACTAAACAAACGTATGAATTGACACTAGATAATATTGTGGGTGTTCCAACTTCAATGAAGGGATTGAAAGAATATTCAATTTATCCTTATACAGCTGGAACTACAGGAAAAACAGTTTCTTATGGGGATACATTAAAAGTAACGCTTGAACCAAATTCTTCTGTGATTTATCAATATGGAAATACAGATAGTAAAGCACCAGAATTTGTATCTGCTAAGATTACAAAGAAAGATACTGTAGAAGTTCGTTTCAACGAAAGAGTATCTGATGATATCAAGTTTAAGGTAAATGGAAAATCAGCAGAAGCTGTATTACAAGATGATTATCGTACATTTGAAGTTAAGGCAAGTGACTTAAGTGATGCTGCTAACTTAAGTATTAGCGGTATTAAAGATGTTTATGGTAATGAGGCATCTGCAGTTGAAGTAGAGGCTAGAACAGCAAAAGAAATTGCAAAAGTAGCTTCAAAAGAAGATGTTAAAGGTGATGTCTCTGAAAGTAAATCAGATAGTAAAACACTTCTAAACTTAAAGAACAAAGCTTATACAATTACTGAAAATGGAATCAAAGGTGATGATGATTTCAGTGTATCAATGACTGTTGATACTAAATCAAGCAATACTGTTTTATTAAAACAAGATGATTGATTTCCAATTATCTATTGATGCAGATGGATATGTAGCATTCAATGTTAAGGGACAACAGGTAACTAGTAAAGAAAATGTCACTACAGTAGTGGAACATGCGAGTGGTAAATTCAATACTAACGAATACAAAGAGTCAGTAACACAAACTACAACAATTGGGAAAGTGAATGATGGTAAGTTACATATTGTACATGCAGTTCGTGAACCAAATGGAATGTTGAAATTATATGTGGATGGAAGATTAGCAACATCAGCATATGACAAGAAAAACCATGGTGCCGATTTAAGTGGTGCTCCTGTTGTTCTTGGAAGTACAAAATTCACAGGATTTGTGGGCGATGTTGTTGTTAGAAATAGTGCATTATATTATGATGATGCACAAAAAGCAGCGGACCACCTAGGAATTAATGCAACAAGTAAAAAACTTTCTAAGAAAGGTTGGGGTGCTGAAGCATGTTCACAACAAACAGATGAAGTAGGAACAGGTGGCGATGGATCTGCAAAAGATGTTCTTGATAACAAGTTAAATACATATTGGCATTCTAACTATAGTGGACAAGATCATTGTGGTCAAACTCATACATTAACAGTTAGTTTCGGTAAAGAAATCACATTTGATAGCCTAGAATATGTTGCTAGACAAGGTGCAGGTAATGGTACTTGGACAAGCGCAACCGTATATGGAATTGATAAGTCTGGTAATGAAACGAAGATTGTAGAAGTTTCAGATATGAAGCTTACAAACAATAAATATGAATTTGCATTTGATCAATCACAAACATTTAAAGCTGTACGCTTTGAAGTACAAGGAAGTGGTGGATTTGCGAGCGCTGCAGAAATCAATGCGACTGTAAAAGTTCAGCAACAAGATACAGAAAAAGTATTAGAATTACAAAATAAGGCACAAGAATTATTGAATAGTGTAAATTCAGAAGATTACACAAAAGATTCTTATAAGAAATTCGTTAAAGCAGTAGATGCTATCATGGATATGAGTGCATTCACTTCTGAAGAAGAAGTGGCAGCATTAGATGCAAAATTAAGGGATGCATATAACAATTTAAAAGCCGAAAGTCCATCAACAGTAAATAAAGATGCGCTTACTCAAGCTTTACAAAAATATGCTGAATACAAAGAAGCAGAATATACAGCAGAAAGCTGGAAGGCATTTGCCCAAGCTTATGCTGGTGCTAGAGAAGTGAATGATAATGCAAATGCTACACAAGAAGCAGTAGATGCAGCGGTAGAGAAATTGAATGTAGCAGCTAAAAAGCTTGTAAAAGCAGAAAAACCAGTTGATCCAGAAAAACCTGGCAAACCAGAAAATCCTGACAAGCCAAACAAACCAGAAACTGCGGAAAAACCAAGTAAACCGGAAAAACCGGCTAAACCTGAAAAAGTAACGACTGGATTGCAAACAAATACCGGAATCTTAATGGTAGCAGGAACACTTGCACTAGCTGGATTTGGTGTATTAGTCGCTTTAGCAAGAAGAAAAAGATATTAAAATATCCTAAAAAAAATTAAAGCACAATAGATTGGGCGAATTTGCTCTTTAAGGGTTTAAAAAGCGGTATATACTCCAAAATAGTTTATAGCTGATATCGGGCTCGGACAATATTGTTCGGGTCCTTTTTTGTGATTGGAAAGATTCAGTAAAAAATGACATTTGTCATCTAAAAGTGGTGACATATGGAAATTGAAAAGGTTTTCATACGGGTTATAATGAATGTGTATTCTATGTGATGCTCATGTTCAAAAGTCGCATAAATGTGTGAAATTATGTGTAATAACACTTGAAAACGCTGACATATTTATTATAAAATATGAGTAAATAAGAAACGCGGAGGAAAAAATAATGAAATATGTAGTTATGGTAAGCCATGGCGAATTCGCCCCTGGATTACACAGTGCCGTTAAAATGATGACGGGAGATCGTGAAGATGTATTGTCTACAAGCTTAAAGGACGGAATGAGTGCAGACGAATTTGCATCTAACTTTGCTGAATTGATTAAAGATTTCAAAGCAGATGACCAAGTCATTTTATTAGCTGATATTTTGAGTGGATCTCCATTCACAAATGCATTGAATGTATTGGATCAAAAAGGATTGCTTCAAAATACTTTAGTAATTGCTGGTATGAATATGCCTCTTGCAATCACTGCTGTATTAATGAAAGATAACTTTGATAATGTACAAGATTTAAAAGATACATTGTTAAGCGAAGGTCGTACAGGATTAACTGATTTTACAGTTGCTTCTGATGATGACGACGAAGATCTATAGGATTTGGCTATAACGCATATAGCGAAGGCATAAACAGAATAAAGGAGGACATATAATGATTAGTTTTATTCGTGTTGATGATCGTATTATCCACGGTCAGATTGTTACAAGATGGTCTAAAGAATACCCTTGTGATGGAATTATCGCAGTTAACGACAAAGCTGCAACTACACCTGTATTGACACAGTCATTCAAGGCTAGTACAGACAAGAAAGTATTTGTTTGGACAAAGGAACACTGGAGAGAAAAAGCAGAAACAGTTAAGAATTCTAATAAAAAATATTTCTTAATTACTAAAAACCCAGTGGATATGAAAGAATTGTTAGTAGACGATGGATTCGTACCTAACGATGTTAAAACAGTAGTTATCGGACCATGTAATGATCGTCCAGGAGCTACAAAATTAGGTCAAAACCAGTCAATTACTCAAGAAGAAGCTGAAGCATGTGAAGCTTTGACAAACGCTGGTTACACAGTATTGTTTGCGTTATTAAAAGAAACTGCAATCGGTACTTGGGACAATTTAGATCTAAATTTGGTTACTAATAGTGGGAATAGTAAACAGATTGAGATAAATAAAAGAAAAAGGAGAGATTTATAATGAGTTGGTTACAAGCAATTTTAATCGGACTTATGAGTTGTACAGCAGCTAGTACTATCGCTTGCTTAGGTACAACAGTAGGTAACTACACTTTGAACCGTCCTTTAGTTGCATCATTATTCGTAGGTTTGATCCTAGGTGATGTATCTGGATGTATTCAAATTGGTATTCCAATGCAGGTAATGTGGATCGCATTGGTTACACCTGGTGGAACAGTCGCATCTGACTTACGTGCCGTAAGTTACATTGGTATTCCATTGGCTTATGTTGGAGCAAAAGCCGCTGGTATGGATTTTGGAGGAGCAGATGCTCGTGGTTTAGCATCTAGTATCTCAGCCATGACTGGTGTAATCGGTATTACTTTATTCTACGGAACAGCTATGATGAACCTTATTTGGCAACACTGGGGCTGGGCTCAATTGGATAAAGGAAACTTAGATTGTTTAGGAAAAGTTGATGTTGTTCTCCCACTAATTTCACACTTTGTATTATCATTCTTGCCAGTTACTTTACTTTGCTACTATGGATCTGGAGCCGTAGCTGAATTGTTCCAGAGTTTGAATGTTAATGTATGGTATGTAAAAGCTATCTTATCAGTAGGATCAGTACTTCCTGCAGTAGGTATTGGTATCTTGTTAAAATCAGTAGTATCTAAGACTTCTGACTTGGTTTACTTCATGTTCGGTTTCGCTTTAGCTGCTTCTATGGGATTAACATTAATTGCTGCTACAGTTGTTGGTGGTGTATTCGCATTGATTAACTACCAAATGACAATGATGAAAGCTACAGGTGCTGTTGGTGGTGCATCTGCAGACTATGATGACGAGGAGGACATTTAATTATGAAAAAGATTTCTAAGAAAACATTAAATAGTTCTTTCTGGCGTTGGTGGTATGGAAACTTAACATGTTTCTCACACGAACACATGCAGACATTTGGTTACATGTGGTCAATGCTTCCAATTATTAAGGAATTATATCCTACTCGCGAAGAACAATCAGAAAAAATGACTACTTACTACCCATTCTTCAATACTGAACCTCAGATTGGATCTATCGTAGTTGGTATCACAGCTGGTTTGGAAGAAGCTCGTGCAAACGGAGCTGAAGGAATCGATGATGAAATGATCAACGGTATCCGTGCAGGTCTAATGGGACCTTTGGCAGGTATTGGTGACTCATTGATCGTTGGTACTTACATTCCTATCTTATTAGGTATCGCATTAGGTTTCGCAGAAGGTGGATCACCTTTAGGACCTTTATTCTATATCATCGTATGGAACGCAACTTCAATTTGGTTCCAAAAATTCGTATACTTCAAAGGTTATGAATTAGGTGGTAGTGCTGTTGAATTGTTAGTAGGACAAAAAGCAACTGCGTTCCGTGAATCTGTACTAGTTATGGGACAAGTTATCGTTGGTGCGATGGCAGCTTCTTGGGTATCAATTTCAACTAACTATGTAATTGCACAATCTTATGATGCAGAAACTGGTAAATTATCAGACGTAACATTAGGATCTAAATTAGATGGAGCTTTCCCTAAGATCTTAACAATGTTATTCGTATTGTTTGCTTGGTGGTTGATGGCTAAGAAAAACATTACTCCAATTAAAGTATTGTTATTGTTCGTAGTTATCGGATTCGTAGGATCTGTTGTAGGATTCTTAGGATAATCACTTAAGACAATTAAAGGCGGGCTTAACTTGTAGAGCCTGTCTTTTTTTCTTATAATAAGTATATGTATATTTGAAAAGGAGCGTTTATTATGAGTTTGAGCCGCAAAGAAAGAGATCAGCTTGCAGAAGTCATCCAAAGAGAAAATGAAATGGTATTAAAAGTGGGAAGAATGGTCAGAAATGCCTTTATTCTAACTTTGGCATTTGGTGCTGTTACATATTGGGGATGGTCAGGGATGACAGATCCAATGTTTCCTAATATTCCTATGAGCGTACGTAATGTAGCTAAATGGATTGCTTTGATTGGTTTGATTTTATCGGGTTTATTTACAGTTTTAGGATTCATTTCTCATAGAAATGGGAAAAAAAGTGTATTAAAGAAGATTGATTTGTATGAAGAAAAGTAAAATTTGTATATTTTGATTAAATTTATTATGGTATTAACTAAAAATAACAATAATTGTGTCATATGTTAACATAATTTCACATAATATAACTACATCTATCACTTTATTGTTTAGTAATATACTATTGAGCCAAAGATAGTGGCTCACTTCATAATCAAATTCCCTTTCTTAAAACTTTCTTGAGAAGCCCCGCTAAAGGGGCTTTTCATTTGCTTTTTTGAAAGTTGGACATACAAATAGTAGATGAGATATAATAATAAGGATGAAAGAAGTGTAATTTTTATGGAAGATAAAATACGAATTATAATGTATTCAAGTGCAGATAAAGTGGATGGTCAAGGTGTAGGCAGTGCCTATGAAGAACAGGTCAATCTTATTAAAGAAGGCGCTAGTGATATTTTTGAAGTGGGTATCAACAATTGGATAAAAACACCGGATATTCAGCATTTCCATACAGTGGATCCTACTTCTATGTAAAGATGCAAAATCATAGAGCGGCTAATATTGCCTATTGTCATTTTTTGCCAGATACTTTAGAAGGTAGCTTAAAGATTCCAGCACCATTATTGAATGTATTCCGTTCTTATTTGATTCAATTTTATAAGAGCGCAGATCGCTTGGTTGTTGTAAATCCAAGCTTTATTGATGCATTAGTAGAATATGGTATTGATCGAGAAAAAATTTATTATATTCCTAACTATGTATCTAAGGAAAAATTCTATCGCAAATCCGATGATGAGTGTGCTACCATTCGAAAAAAGTATGGTGTAGCTAAAGATGCTTTTGTAGTATTGGGTGCAGGACAGGTACAAACGCGTAAGGGTGTGCTTGATTTTGTGAATGTTGCCAAAGAAATGCCAGATGTACAATTTGTATGGGCTGGAGGCTTTTCATTTGGCCGCATTACAGATGGGTACGAAGAATTAAAGAAGTTACAGGAAAATCCACCGGAAAATTGTAAATTCTTAGGCATTGTACCAAGAGAAGAAATGGTGGATCTATATAATATGGCGGATGTACTTTTTGTGCCTAGCTATAATGAATTGTTCCCAATGACTATTTTAGAAGCGGTGAATTTACATGTTCCATTGGTGCTTCGTGATTTGGATTTATATAAAGATATTTTATTTGATCGTTATATGCATGCGAATGATAATGATGGTTTTAAAAATTGTCTGTTAAAGTTGAAAAATGATTCAGATGTATACGCGAAGTATCAAAATGAAAGTCGTTTATTGAGTGAATTCTATTCGAAAGAACACGTATTGAATATGTGGAGAGAATTTTATTTGAGTGCATATAAGGATAAACAAGAGGAATTATTAAATAAGAAAAAATAGGGGTTTTTATGAAAAAACAGAAGTACGCACTAAATCTGTTGCTTATTCTTGCTTTAACGGGATTTGCCCTATGGTTTGCTCTAAAGGATAATTATCAACAAGTTGTAAAGTGCATTTCACAAATGAATCTGTTAAGCCTTGTCATTGTATTATTATGGGGAGTTCTTTTTACTGCGGTATGGGGATTTGTATATTATGTATTAGGAAGAAAATATACAGAGAATTATACACCTGGTAAAGGAATGCTTGTAGCTTTTATTGGTTCTTTCTTTTCAGGTATTACACCAAGTAGTACGGGTGGACAGTTTGTTCAGGCTTATATTATGAAAAAGCAAGGAATCAAAGTGAGTGATGGGGCAAGCTTGTTGTGGGCTGATTTTATTATTTATCAGACCACAATGATGGTTTATGTATCGATTCTGTTTCTTTTGCGTTTTGCATATTATAGTGCTCAATCTGCGTGGTTCAATATTATCTTGTTGGGATATATTGTCAATGCAGTTGTGGTTGTGGCGTTATATACGATTGCGTTATTTCCAAACTTATATATCAAGCTTTCGCGTATTTTAGTTCAGCTATTAACAAAGCTACATATATTAAAGAATCCAGAAAAAACGTTGGATTCTTGGACTTTACAAGTGACTAGTTTTACTCGTGAAATTAAGGTGCTCGCAAAAGATAAAAAAAGTATTTTTCTTTGTGTATGTATAAATGTTGTACGTTTATCACTCTATTATTCTTTACCTTTTGTGATTGCGCTAGCCTTGCATATTCCACTTAAAATGAATGAATTTATTGATGTTATGGCCTTATCAAGTTTTGTGACAATGGCCAATAGCTTTATTCCAATTCCTGGAGCAAGTGGTGGTACGGAAGTTGTCTTTTCATTATTATTTAATAGCTTAATGAAAGATCTAACGGGTGCTGTACTTGTATTATGGCGTTTTTCTACGTATCACATAGTGCTGATTATCGGTGGAATATTATTTGTGTTTGTTAAGAATTATTATGAAAGAAAAGAAAGTAAAATCAATTTAGAAGGGATGTAGGGTATGCGAATTGGATTGTTTACAGATGCATATTTACCAGATATTAATGGGGTTGTTTCAAGTGTGGCAACCCTTAAACACGCTTTAGAAGAGTTAGGACACACTGTGTTTATTATCACAAATCATAAGGGAGTAAAAATTGCAGAAGATGAAGATGGACATATTCTTCGTTTGCCGGGTCTTGAAATAAAAAATTTTATGGATATAAAATGTCAAGCCCAGTACAATTTACGGCAGATGCCTATATAGAAAAGATGGATCTAGATGTGATTCATATTCAAACTGAGGCGGGTGTGGGTATGTTTGGTCGTCAAATGGCTAAGGTATTACATATTCCAATTGTGTATACGTATCATACAATGTATGAGGATTATACGCATTATTTTAATCCGCTTGAATTTGATTCTGTAGAAAAATTAGGCAAAAGTTTTATTCGTGCATTTTCACGTGTCATGGCCAATGGCTCTCAAGCTGTTATTGCACCTAGTGAAAAGACGAAACAAGCATTGATTCAATATGGTGTGATGGCACCTATCTATATTGTTCCAACGGGTTTAGATTTATCGGAATATGATCGTAAAAATTTGGATGAAACAAGAGTTAAAAGGATTCGTGAGGAGTTAGGTTTTAGTCAAGAAGATCATATTGTTGTCTTTGTAGGACGTATTGCCAAGGAAAAGGCGATTGAAATTCCCATCGAAGCGATTTGTAAAAATAAGGATCCGCACTTACATTTGGTTATTGTAGGTGGAGGTACGGATATGGAGTATTATCAGGATCTCGCTAAGAAATATAATGTAGAGAATCGTGTGCGTTTTACTGGCAAAATACCTAAGGAAGATATTGCATATTATTATGCAGCTTTTGATTGTTTTGTGTCAGCTAGTTTATCAGAAACACAGGGGATGACATATATTGAGGCTTTGGCTAGTGGCCTTTTAGTTTTTGGCCGTCGTGATGAAGTGTTGAAAGATTTGGTGGATGAAGGTAAATCTGGATATTATTTTGATGATGCCAATGAACTAAGTCAAAAGTGGGATGTTTTCTTTAGTAAATCCAAAGCGGAAAGAGATGCATTAAGAGAATACTGTGTATCAAAAACAGCTCCTTATACAGAGAGTATGTTTGCACATAAGGCTTTGAGTGTTTATAATCAGGCAATTGATGATTATAAGCGTGCATATCATGTGGAACGTATACGTATGGTGGATGATTTTGTGCGTTTAACTGTGATTCGAGATTGCGATAATGAACCAGTCAAAGTAATGATTCCTACAGAGGATTTCTTTGATTTAAAAATCACTAAGGATACAATGTTAGATGCCTATTTGGTTGACAATTATTTGGATATGCAGTTATTCTATAAAGCGTTTGAACTGATGAAGAAGCGTGTGCTTTCAAATGATTATACATCGTATCAGATGATACAGTATGGTAAGCAATATTTAAGTTTGGATGAAGATCAAGCTAAAGAGATTGTGAATGAATTTATTGAACGGCATTGGATTGATGATAAAGACTATGCGTTTGATAAGGCACAAGCTTGGCATTCGTATGGACAGCCCAAAATGCAGATTTATTCAAAATTAAAAAAGCAGGGGTTCAAGATGATATGATTGATGCAGCACTAGCTTGTCTTGATGAAGAAACAGAGCGTAGCAATGCAACCAAGTTAGCTCGTCGTTTAACGCATTCTATCAAGGAACAGTCGAGTCGTATGCAAAGACAGACTTTAGTCAATAAATTGGTTACGAAAGGATATTCGTTTGAGATTGCCAAACAAGTCTCAGAATCGATTGAATTGGATGAAAATGATGATGAGGCACTACAAAGAACAATTGCGAAAGCAAAGCGTTTATATGCAACGTTTGATCAGCCAAAGAGAAATCAAAAAATTCAAACGTATTGTGTTCGTAAAGGGTTTAATATATCGGCTATAAAAGAAGTTTTGGAAGGGGAAAATGAATGAGAATTAATGAGATTACACAGGAACAAAAAGTAAATGTTAAGTGTTTGATTTCAAAATGTGACAAGGGAAAAACCGTGAAGGATACGCCTTATTTGTCTTTGATTTTAGAGGATGCAACGGGTGTATTGGATGCAAAATTTTGGAATTTAACGAATGAGCAGATTGAACAATATAAAGCTGGACAAGTTGTAGAAGTGATTGGAGATTCTATCATTCATAGAAATGCAGTTCAGTTGCGTGTAAGAAAGATGACAGTCTTAGAAGATGAGGATATTTCTAATTATGTAAGACTTGCTCTATGACTCGTACGGAAATGGAAGAGGAAGTAAAGATTTTGATGAATGAAATCACAAATACAAATTTATATTGTGTGGTTGAAGAAGTGTTAGAAGAAACAAAAGATTTATTTTATACATATCCAGCAGCTACAAGAAACCACCATAATTTTGTGGGAGGACTTGCCTATCATTCTATTAGTATGGCGCGTATTGCTTTAGACATTTGTAGACAATATACATTCTTGGATAAGGGATTATTGATTGCGGGTATCTTGATGCATGATGTTGGAAAGATTGATGAGTTGAGTGGCCCGGTTCTTCCTGAATATACAAATGAGGGGAATTTGTTGGGGCACATTAGTATTATGAATAATCGTTTGGATCGTGTGGCTGAAAAGCTGGGTGTAAACGATAAAGAGTGTGTTTTATTGTTGAAGCATATGGTTTTGGCGCATCATGGAAAGATGGAGTTTGGATCTCCTGTTCTTCCTATGATTCCAGAAGCAGAAGTATTGACTTTGTTAGATAATCTAGATGCTCGTATGTATATGATGAAGCAAAGTTTAGATACAACGCAGCCAGGTCATTTTGGGCCTCGTGTTTTTGCGTTAGAAGGTCGTATGATTTATCATCGAAAAGGAGAAGCTGAAGAATGAAAATAGGTTTTGTATCATTGGGATGTTGTAAAAACTTGGTGGATTCAGAACAAATCATGGGTATGATCAAAAGGGGTGGCCATGAGATTGTGGCAAATCCAAAAGATGCACAGGCTATTATTGTGAATACTTGTGGTTTTATTGAAAGTGCCAAAGAAGAAAGTATTAATACAATTTTTAAGATGGCGCAATATAAAGAGCGTAACTTAGAGAAGTTGATTGTGTGTGGTTGTTTAGCACAAAGATATACAGATACATTAAGGGAAGAAATTCCTGAAATTGATGCGGTTATCCCAATTCGTGAATATGATACTTTGGCAAGTCAACTACAAAAAATTTTGGGTTCAGATACATTATTGGATAAGGCTGAACGAGTGATTTCGGGGAATCCTTGGCAGGCTTATGTAAAAATTAGTGATGGTTGTTCCAATCGTTGTGCCTATTGTGCGATTCCTTTGATTCGTGGAGATCAAAAGTCACGTACAATTGAGGATATTATGGAAGAAGTCAATCATTTGGCAAGTATTGGTGTTAAGGAATTAACATTGATTGCGCAGGATACGACAAAATATGGCTTGGATAATTATGGTGAATTGATGCTTCCTGAATTGTTGCGTCAAGTATCTAAAGTAGAAGAACTTCATTGGATTCGTGTTCTATATATGTATCCCGATGAATTGTGATGATGTATTGCAGGCTATGAGCGAAAGTGAAAAAATCGTACCTTATTTTGATATTCCAATGCAGCATGCGAACAATCGTTTATTGAAATTAATGAATCGTAGAGGTCCAAAAGAGGATGTATTAAAGGTTGTAGATAAGATTCATACAATGTTTCCAAATGCGACTTTGCGTACAACTATGATTGTTGGTTTCCCTACAGAAACGGAAGAAGAATTTGAGGAACTTGTAGATTTCATCAAGGAAATAAAATGGGATCGTATGGGTGCTTTCACATATTCGAAGGAAGAAGATACACCTGCTTATGATATGGATGGTCAGATTGATGAAGAAGTCCAAAATGAGCGTTTGGCTAGATTGATGGCTGTGCAGGAAGAAATTTCAAAAGAAAAGAATCAAGAAAAGATTGGTAAGGTCATAGAAGTTCTAGTTGAGGAAAAAGAAGGTTTGGTGGATCGTTATCGTGGAAGAAGTGCTGCGGATGCACCGGATGAAGTGGATGGTCAGGTCATCTTTACAAGTGAAGAACCTTTAGAGTTGGGTACTTTTGTGAAGGTAAAGATCACAGATGCCAAGTCTTATGATGTTTACGGAACATGTGTAAACGAATAGTTGGATTGGATCCCATTGTATTTAAAGATTCTAGAGTATTGATTTTGGGTTCAATGCCAAGTGTCATTAGTTTAAAAGAACAGATGTATTATGCGAATAAGACAAACCGATTTTGGAAAGTCTTAGAAGCAATTTATCAAGAGAACGATAAGATAAAATTATTAAAAATATCACATATTGCACTTTGGGATATTTGTCATTCGTGTATAAGAAAGACGAGTGCGGATAGTGAAATCAAAGATATAGAGCCAAATGATATACAGGAATTGTTGAATAGATATAAGAATATTGAAAAGGTCATTTGTAATGGAAGGACAAGTCAGAATACGATGCAGAAATATTTTCCGAATATTGAAACGGTGTATTGTCCTTCGACTTCAAGTGCCAATGCACAGTTTTCATTAGAACAATTGATTGAAATATATAAGAAGGAGATTTATGAATAAATTATATTGGGCAAAGGTTAAGCCGGATGCGAAGGTTCCGCAAAAACGTTATGAAGATGCAGGGTATGATTTATACCCATGTTTTGAAGAGGATTACATGGTAATTGAGCCTCATGAAACAAAGTTAGTTCCATTAGGTGTTGCGAGTGCATTTGATCCAGAGTTTGTGATGATTCTAAAAGAGCGTGGTTCAACAGGAACAAAGGGGATTGCACAAAGAAGTGGCGTGATTGATTCGGGTTATCGTGGAGAATATATGGCTCCAGTTACAAATTTGAATACAAAGCGTGTAGTTATTAAAAAGCAAGATGTAGAGTATAAGGAAGATGCGATTATTTATCCTTATGAAAAAGCAATTTGTCAGGGTGTATTATTGCGTATGCCTCAATTAGAAAGTGAAGAAGTTTCTTTTGAAAAAATTCAGTCTATGGAATCTGAAAGAATGGCTGGAAAACTTGGAAGTTCAGGAAAATAGTGAAATGGATCTATTGTCATAAGGGCAATAGATCTTTTTTTAGAAAAAAGATGATTTTTAAATTATATAACGTAAGCGCCAAATAAAATGATGTAGTTAAATAAATGAAAAAGAATCAGTTGAACATTGCTAAAAAATGTTAGCTGATTCTTTTATTTACAGTTCTTTTGTACGAACTCGCTCCATGGTAGAAACTCGTCTATTATTTCTGGATTTTTGATCAGATCTTGGCTTGGAAGATATGTAAATATTGTTGTCAAATATTTATATGGATCCAGTCCATTTGCTTTTGCTGTTTCAATTATGCTGTATGCATTCGCACTTGATTCTGCTCCTGATACGCTTGTCGAGAATAACCAGTTCTTTCTTCCTGTTGTAAAAGGACGAATTACTCTTTCATCTAATGAGTTTGTCATTGGAATATATCCATCATATAAGTATTGTCTCAATCCTTCTTCATGATTCATTACATATTTGAATGCTTTGCTCAGTTTTGCACTAGCTGCGGCATTTTGATTGGATTTGCACCATGAAAAGAAGTCATCTATTAATGGCTTTGACTTTAGCTGACGTATTTTGACCTTTTTATCAGGTGACAACGCTTCTATTTCTTTTTCGATTGCGAAGAGTTTCTTGATCTTATTCATCGCAATAATCGGAAGCGTATTTTCTGCATTTTCGAGATCATTTGGAAGACTGTCTCTGAACTTTCTTCTTGCATGTGCCCAGCAGTATGCATTGACACAGCCTTCTATATTGTTATATCCGGAATATGCATCTGATATAACAGTTCCGTGAAAACCGTTGAAGAATATCTGTGGATTATATCCGCATCTGTTTGGTGCATATACAAACAGTCGGATTGGATATGCACTCTCTTTGATGCTTGAATATACCCACATATAGGATTTCGTTGTTGCCTTTTTACCAGGTTCATTTAGAACTTGAACAGGTGTTTCATCGGCATGGGCATGTTTTGATTCAAGCAGGATTTCATGCATTCTGTCTGTCAGTGGCTTTAACCAGTGCTCACTTGAATATATGATCCAGTTAGCCATTGTCGTTCTTGAAAGATCTAGACCCATTTGTTTCCATTCGGATTCCTGTCTATAGAGTGGAACGCCATTTACGAACTTTTGTTTCATTACGAAAGCTACACTTTCAGCAGAGGCATAAGAATGTGGAATGACAGGTTCTGGAATTCCAGGACTTTTCATAACACTCTTTCCATTTGCACGACATTTTCTGCATTCATATGTCGTTGTATATACATCTCTTACTTTTAACTTGGCTGGCACAAATTCAATTTCGTGTCGAACAAATTTCTTTCCGACAGGGACAAGTTTACTGTTACAGACTGGGCATACAAGTTCAGATTCTGGAAGTGTCATAATAACTTCGATATGTGGCAGTTTAGATAATTTATCATCCAACTGTCCTTTATACTTTTTCTTTTTATTGAATTTAACTTCTTCAAGAATAAATTGTTCTTCGTCTGGATTTGCTTCTGCTTCTGCCTCATCAAAAAGAGAAAGCTGCTCAAAACCAAGTGACTTTGATGTTTCACTTTTTGTTCCAAACAGCTTGCGCTTTAAATATTCATTTTCTTCCTTTAGATTCTTGTTTTCTTTTTGGATTTCTTCCAATGTCTTTGATAGTGCTACAACTGCTGACTGCATCTGTAGATATAATTCTTTGTAGTCGATACCTGCATTTTCAATCATTCGAAGCACTCCTTAACTGTCTATATTATACCA
>ENA-OQHY01000154-OQHY01000154.1-human-gut-metagenome-genome-assembly--contig:-NODE-154-length-38885-cov-2.657954_pt1 | contig 38885 bp, 54 predicted proteins | sample MGYA00242570_ERZ504733 | MGnify/ENA primary metagenome ERZ504733 (study PRJEB26092, sample SAMD00036219) | human gut metagenome | host: Homo sapiens | study: EMG produced TPA metagenomics assembly of... | reverse complement strand
GTAAGTTCATCCCCTTTTTAATGTCTGAGTATTAAAACAAAAAAATTGAACAATACTCAAATTGTTTACTACACTAGAAATTTTATTTAAAATATCCCCTATTGTTACCTGAACCACGCGCTGCTGGATGAGGCGCGGGTAAAAATGTTGAAAGAGGCAGGGCTGCATATCCTGGTCTATACCGTCAACCAAACCCCAGCGCGGCGGCGAGCTGCTGCGCTGGGGGGTGGACAGTATCTGTACCGATGCGATTGACGTGATCGGCCCGAACTTTAGTTCTGCGAAGAATTAAGCATCCCGCCATTCGACGGTGACTGAGACGGCAGCATATGCTGCTGTCCGCTGCCCGACGAGGTCATCCCGCCCAGCATCCCGCCGTTCGGGTTAGGCAGCGGCTGCTCACGCACCTGACCCTGCTGTATGCGCTGGGTGTTGGTGTTCATCTGGTTTTGCAGGCTTTGCTGCTGCATCTGGGTCTGCGTTTTCAACTGCTGGTTCAGCATCCCTTTCTGCTGTTGCTGCTGGCTCATCATCTCCGTTTGCATACGCTGCTGGCTTGGAATGACGTAGCCCTGCTGGTTCGGGTTGTTCATCGTATTGAGTGGCTGTGCGAGCGCGGCAAACGGAAGCAGCGCCGTAAGAATCAGTAAGCGTTTCATTGTCATCTCCTTCTTTTGAGGCTTCTCTTAAGTTTACTCTGATTTCACCATGACGATGATTTTTTAGGAGTTGTGAACCAGGCTTAAGCGGGGAATATGGCCCTCTTCACCTGGAGAACAATAATGATGAAACCAACGTTTTTGGCGCTGGATAGCGATCGCCGCGCTGATGGCAGGCGGCACATTTAGCGTGGCGGCCAACCCGCCAGCGGCTCCGCCAGTCTCGTACGGCGTGGAGGAAGATGTTTTTCATCCCGTGCGGGCAACGCAGGGTATGGTGGCGTCGGTGGATGCGCTGGCAACGAAAGTGGGCGTCGATATTCTCCGGCAGGGCGGTAATGCGGTGGATGCGGCAGTCGCGGTGGGCTATGCGCTGGCGGTGACGCATCCGCAGGCGGGGAACCTGGGCGCGGCGGCTTTATGATGCTGCGGACCAAGACGGCAAACCACCGCCATCGACTTCCGTGAGATGGCCCCCGGACAGGCTTCCCGCGATATGTTCCTTGACGATCAAGCAACCCGGACAGCAAAAAATCCCTGACCTCGCATCTCGCCTCCGGTACGCCGGGCACTGTCGCAGGCTTCTCCCTGGCGCTGGAAAAATATGGCACCTTGCCGCTCAACAAAGTGGTACAGCCTGCAATTAAGCTCGCCCGCGAAGGTTTTGTGGTGAATGACGCCCTGGCTGACGATCTTAAAACCTATGGCAGCGAAGTGATTCCGAATCACGAAAACAGCAAGGCTATCTTCTGGAAAGACGGTGAACCGCTGAAGAAGGGCGATAAGCTGGTGCAGAAGAACCTGGCAAAAAGTCTGGAGCTGATTGCGGAGCACGGCCCGGATGCGTTCTACAAAGGGGCGATTGCCGACCAGATTGCCGAAGAGATGCAAAAGAACGGTGGCTTATCACCAAAGCGGATCTCGCGGAGTACAAGGCCGTCGAGCGTGAGCCGATTCACGGAAGCTATCGCGGCTATGACGTTTTCTCGATGCCGCCTCCGTCTTCCGGCGGCATTCACATCGTGCAGATCCTCAACATTCTTGAAAACTTCGATATGCACAAGTTCGGCTTCGGCAGTGCGGATGCCATGCAGGTGATGGCAGAGGCGGAAAAACGCGCCTACGCCGACCGTTCAGAATACCTGGGCGACCCGGACTTCGTGAAGGTGCCGTGGCAGGCGCTGACCAATAAAGCCTATGCCAAATCGATTGCTGATGAGATTGACATCAACAAGGCCAAACCGTCGAGCGAGATCCGCCCGGGCAAGCTGGCACCGTATGAGAGCAACCAGACCACCCACTTCTCGGTGGTGGATAAAGACGGTAACGCGGTGGCGGTGACCTATACCCTCAACACCACCTTTGGTACAGGCATCGTGGCAGGCAATAGCGGGATTCTGCTCAATAACGAGATGGATGACTTCTCGGCCAAACCGGGCGTGCCGAACGTCTACGGGCTGGTGGGTGGGGATGCGAATGCGGTCGGACCGAAGAAGCGTCCGCTATCGTCCATGTCGCCTACCATCGTGGTCAAAGACGGTAAAACCTGGTTGGTGACAGGCAGCCCTGGCGGCAGCCGTATTATCACCACGGTGCTGCAGATGGTGGTGAACAGCATCGACTTTGGAATGAATGTCGCCGAAGCGACGAACGCACCACGTTTCCATCATCAGTGGCTGCCGGATGAGTTGCGCGTTGAGAAGGGCTTTAGCCCGGACACCTTAAAACTGCTGGAGCAGCGCGGACAGAAGGTGGCGCTGAAAGAGGCAATGGGCAGCACCCAGAGCATTATGGTCGGCCCGGACGGCACGCTGTTTGGGGCCTCGGATCCGCGTTCGGTGGATGATTTGACGGCGGGGTTCTGATTTTGTTGCCCGGTAAGCGTCGCGCTACCGGGCAATTTATCACTTCAGCCGCGCCATGTAATACGCGTCCACATAGTCGCCGTTACGCAGGGCGAAGTTCCTGCCGGTCCCTTCGATTTCAAACCCAAACTTCTTATACAGCGCCAGTGCCGCAGGGTTATCCGCAAAAACCGTGAGCTCAATGCGTTCAATGCGCAACCAGTTGTCGCAGAGATTGACCATTTCGCGCATGAGCGCACGACCACACCGCGTCCCTGTACATCAGCGGCCACGCTAATGCCGAACGTTGCAACGTGGCTGCGGCGGGGATTTTCCATCACATCGAGTGCCATATGGCCAACCACTCGCTGGTCCAGACAGGCGACGAGATGCCGTCTTCCCGGTTTCGTCGCGACCCGGTCATGCCACATATCCATTGAGGGATGGGGAAGTTGTAGTGTGTCGTGATACACCCCAGGATGCGACATAATGTCACGTAGCGCTTCTGCATCGCGGGCTTCGATATGGCGTATCACAATCTCACTCATTCCTTCATCCTCAGTCAGTTAAACGTCCATTCCAACATCAGTGAGATTAAAATTTGAGTCAACTGCTAATTTTTGCAAAAAAGATTGGACAAGTGCGAATGAGAATGATTATTATTGCTCTGCGTTCAGGAAGACCACGACGGGAACCTGAAAGCACGACATTGCTCACATTGCTTCCAGTATTACTTTAGCCAGCTTTTCGCTGGCTTTTTTTTTGTCTTTTTTCGCCCGCTCCCCGTGGAAGAGGGCTGGGGTGAGGGTAAAACTTGCGCTATGGTTGCACTCAGTAACCTTAAAAAGGACTGAGCCATGACATTACATTGCGCATTTATTGGATTTGGCAAAAGCACCACGCGTTACCACCTTCCGTATGTTCTCAACCGCAAAGACAGCTGGCACGTTGCCCATATCTACCGGCGTCGCGCGAAGCCGGAAGAGCAGTCTCCCCAGTACTCCCATATTCATTTCACCAGCGATCTTGATGAGGTCCTCAACGATCCGCAGGTCAAACTGGTGATTGTCTGTACCCACGCTGACAGCCATTTCGAGTACGCAAAACGCGCGCTGGAGGCGGGCAAAAACGTGCTGGTGGAAAAGCCGTTTACCCCGACAATGGCAGAGGCGAAAACGTTGTTTGACCTGGCGAAGCGCAAAGGGCTGACCGTCACGCCGTACCAAAACCGCCGCTTTGACAGCTGCTTCCTGACGGCAAAAAAAGTGATTGAGAGCGGTAAACTGGGTGACATCGTCGAGATTGAAAGCCACTTTGATTACTACCGCCCGGTGGCCGAAACGCATCCCGGCCTGCCGCAGGATGGCTCATTCTATGGTCTGGGCGTGCATACGCTCGATCAAATCATCTCTCTGTTTGGCCGACCGGACCACATGGCGTACGACATCCGCAGCCTGCGCAACAAAGCCAATCCGGATGACACCTTCGAAGCCCAGCTGTTTTACGGCGACCTGAAAGCCATCGTCAAAACCAGCCATCTGGTGAAAATTGACTACCCGAAATTTATTGTGCATGGCACCAGAGGCTCGTTTATCAAGTACGGTATCGACCAGCAGGAGACCAGCCTGAAGGCGAACATTATGCCCGGCGACCCGGGGTTTGCGGCGGATGACTCCGTGGGCGTGCTGGAGTACGTCAACGCAGAGGGCATCACCGTTAGAGAGGATGTGAAACCCGAAGCGGGTGACTATGGCCGCGTTTACGATGCGCTGTATGAGACCCTGACTAACGGTGTACCCAATTACGTCAAGGAATCTGAAGTTATGACCAATCTCGAACTCCTTGAACGGGCCTTCGAACAGGCCTCTCCTGCCACGATAACCCTCGCCAGATAAGAAATTATGACTCCTCTTTGCTTGTTCTAAATTTTTGAACAGAGGAGTCAATTTCACCCTCTATGATCCAGGCCGTTTGCGTCCACACTTACTCCATCGAAACGAACTGAGGGTGAAACAATGATCTACTTACGCAAAGCAAACGAACGTGGTCACGCGAATCATGGCTGGCTGGACTCATGGCATTCATTCTCGTTTGCTGACTACTACGACCCGAACTTTATGGGCTTCTCCGCACTGCGCGTCATTAACGATGACGTGATTGATGCAGGCCAGGGCTTCGGTACCCACCCGCACAAAGACATGGAAATCCTGACGTATGTGCTGGAAGGGGCGGTTGAGCACCAGGACAGCATGGGCAACAAAGAGCAGGTTCCGGCGGGTGAATTCCAGATTATGAGTGCGGGTACCGGGGTGCGTCACTCTGAATACAACCCAAGCAAAACGGAAAAACTGCACCTGTATCAAATCTGGATCATTCCGGAAGAAACCGGCATCACCCCGCGCTACGAACAGCGCCGCTTTGATGCTAAACAGGGCAAACAGCTGGTGCTCTCTCCGGATGCGCGTGACGGTTCGCTGAAAGTGCATCAGGATATGGAACTGTACCGCTGGGCGCTGGCAAAAGACGAACAGTCTGTCCATCAGATTGCCGCTAACCGCCGCGTCTGGATCCAGGTGGTGAAAGGCGAGGTGTCTATTAACGGCACGAAAGCCACCACGGCGGATGGTCTGGCAATCTGGGATGAGCAGGCACTGTCCGTGCATGCCGACAGTGAAAGCGAAATTCTGCTGTTTGATCTGCCACCGGTGTAATAAATCATAAATAAATGCCCATCCTTCCCTTTGACAGGGGAAGGATGGGCTTTGTCCGTGATAAACTGAGCAAATCTATCACTTACGATTTCTCAGGACGATGAAAAAGAAACGCCCCGTACTTCAGGATGTAGCCGATCGCGTCGGTGTGACCAAAATGACGGTCAGCCGGTTTTTACGTAACCCGGAACAGGTTTCCGTGGCGTTGCGTGGCAAGATTGCCGCTGCCCTCGATGAACTGGGGTATATCCCTAACCGCGCCCCCGATATTCTTTCGAATGCGACCAGCCGCGCGGTTGGCGTCCTCCTGCCTTCCTTAACCAACCAGGTTTTTGCCGAAGTGTTGCGCGGCATTGAAAGCGTGACCGATGCCTTTGGCTATCAGACCATGCCTCGCTCACTATGGGTACAAGCCGGAACTGGAAGAAGAACGTCTTGAGTCCATGCTCTCCTGGAACATCGACGGCCTGATTTTAACCGAACGTACTCACACTCCCCGTACGCTAAAAATGATTGAAGTAGCAGGCATTCCGGTGGTGGAGCTGATGGACAGCCAGTCGCCGTGTCTCGATATTGCGGTGGGCTTTGATAACTTCGAAGCGGCGCGCCAGATGACGGCGGCCATCATCGCCCGCGGCCATCGCCACATTGCTACCTGGGTGCACGTCTGGATGAACGTACTATCATCAAACAGAAGGGATACGAGCAGGCAATGCTCGACGCCGGTTTAACACCGTACAGCGTGATGGTTGAGCAGTCTTCATCCTATACGTCGGGTATTGAGCTGATGCGTCAGGCACGACGCGAGTATCCGCAACTGGACGGTATTTTCTGTACCAACGATGACCTTGCGGTCGGTGCAGCGTTCGAATGCCAGCGTCTGGGGCTGAAGATCCCCGAAGATATGGCGATTGCCGGTTTCCACGGCCACGACATCGGCCAGGTGATGGAACCCCGTCTGGCGAGCGTCCTGACACCGCGTGAACGTATGGGCCGTATTGGCGCAGAACGCCTGCTGGCGCGCATACGTGGCGAGACGGTGACGCCGAAAATGTTAGATTTAGGTTTCACCTTGTCACCGGGTGGATCTATTTAAGCTGACAAATTTGAAGTGGGTCACACTTATTCACTTCGCGCACGTTTGGATATTGCTTCTCTTTTGCCCCGGCAGGACAATGTTACCGATAACTGTTACCCGTAACAATTGACTGAGGGACACCCTTTGAGCACGACTAATCATGATCACCACGTTTCGTCCTGATGGCGTTTCCGGTAGCGGTAAATCTGCCGTGGCCAGCGAAGTGGCGCATCCAACTTCATGCGGCGTTTCTTGATGGCGACTTCCTCCATCCGCGCAGCAATATCATGAAATGGCCTCCGGCGAGCCGCTGAACGATGACGACCGCAAACCGTGGTTGCAGGCGCTGAATGACGCCGCGTTCGCGATGCAGCGTACCAACAAGGTTTCCCTGATCGTCTGCTCCGCGCTGAAAAAAACCTACCGCGACCTGCTGCGTGACGGCAACCCGAACCTCTCTTTCATCTACCTGAAAGGCGATTTCGAGGTGATTGAAAGCCGTCTGAAGGCGCGTAAAGGCCACTTCTTCAAAACCCAGATGCTGGTGACGCAGTTCGAAGCGTTGCAGGAGCCGGGTGACGATGAGAAAGACGTCTTAGTGGTTGATATCGATCAGTCACTGGAGGGTGTTGTTGCCAGCACCATCGAGGTCATTAATAAAAGGCAGTAAGTTTTGAGTACATTAACGCTAGTTTTAACAGCAGTTGGTTCCGTATTGCTGCTGCTGTTTTTAGTGATGAAAGCGCGTATGCATGCTTTCGTTGCCTTAATGGTGGTGTCTATTGGTGCAGGTCTCTTTTCCGGTATGCCGCTCGATAAGATCGCAGCGACGATGGAAAAAGGGATGGGAGGCACGCTGGGTTTCCTGGCCATTGTGGTCGCGCTGGGCGCGATGTTTGGCAAGATCCTGCATGAGACGGGCGCAGTCGACCAGATTGCCGTCAAAATGCTCAAATCCTTCGGACACAGCCGTGCGCACTACGCGATTGGCCTCGCCGGTCTGATTTGTGCGCTGCCGCTGTTCTTCGAAGTGGCCGTGGTGCTGCTGATTAGCGTGGCGTTCTCGATGGCGCGCCATACCGGCACTAACCTCGTGAAGCTGGTGATTCCGCTGTTTGCGGGCGTGGCGGCTGCGGCGGCGTTCCTGCTGCCTGGGCCTGCGCCGATGCTGCTGGCTTCTCAGATGCACGCCGATTTGGTGGATGATCCTGATTGGCCTGTGTGCAGCGATCCCGGGAATGATTATTGCCGGCCCGCTGTGGGCAACTTCATCAGCCGTTACGTTGAGCTTCACATTCCGGATGACGTCACCGAGCCGCACCTTGGCGAAGGCAAAATGCCGTCCTTCGGCTTCAGCCTGGCGCTGATCCTGCTGCCGCTGGTGCTGGTGGGGCTGAAAACCATCGCCGCGCGTTTCGTGCCGGTGGGGTCTACCGCGTACGAATGGTTTGAGTTTATCGGCCACCCGTTCACCGCGATCCTGGTGGCGTGTCTGGTGGCGATGTATGGCCTGGCGATGCGTCAGGCATGCCGAAAGACAAAGTGATGGAAATCTGCGGCCATGCGCTGCAGCCGGCGGGTATCATTCTGCTGGTGATCGGTGCCGGTGGCGTGTTCAAACAGGTGGCTGGTGGAGTTCCGGCGGTGGGTCCGGCGCTGGGCGAAGCCTGACCGGCATGGGGCTGCCCATTGCGGTGACCTGTTTCGTACTGGCTGCGGCGGTGCGTATCATCCAGGGCTCTGCGACGGTGGCATGTTTAACCGCCGTGGGTCTGGTGATGCCGGTGATTGAACAGCTTAACTACTCCGGTGCCCAGATGGCCGCGCTCTCAATCTGTATTGCGGGCGGTTCGATTGTGGTGTCACACGTCAATGACGCCGGCTTCTGGCTGTTCGGTAAATTTACCGGTGCGACCGAAGCGCAAACCCTGAAAACCTGGACGCTGATGGAAACCATCCTCGGCACGACGGGTGCCATTGTCGGGATGATTGCGTTTACGCTGCTGAGTTAAACCCGGCTAAAAGCAAAAGGACAACGTGAGTTGTCCTTTTTTGTTTTTACCTAGCCCTTCATCCACGCGCGGATCCCGTCCAGGAACATCTGCGTTGCCATCATCACCAGAATCAACCCCATCAGGCGCTCCAGCGCGTTTACGCCTTTCTCACCCAGCAGACGCAGGAACAACGACGACTGCAGCAGAATGATAAACGTCCCGCCCCAGGCAATCAGCAAGGCAATCACCAGATGGCTCATCTGATTGGGGTACTGATGCGACAGCAGCATCAGCGTTGCCAGAATCGTCGGTCCGGCGACAAGGGGAATCGCCAGCGGCACAATAAACGGCTCTTCTCCCGCGGGCAGGCCGCTGCTGCTGCCTTCGGCGCTCGGGAAAATCATCTTAATCGCTATCAGGAACAGGATAATCCCACCGGAAATCGAAACCGTTTCGGCACGCAGATTCAGGAAGGCGAGGATTTTCTCACCGGCAAACAGGAAGATGAACATCACCAGCAGCGCGATAAGCAGCTCGCGGATCATGATCGCCCGACGGCGTTTGGGTTCGGTGTGCTTCAGCACCGACATGAAGATAGGCAGGTTGCCGAGAGGATCCATTATCAGGATCAATAAAACCGCCGCGGATATGATTTCACTCATTAAAATTATCCCTGAAACTCTCTATGGTTATTATGATGATTAGCGCTATTTCTGATTGGCGGGCCATCATCGATTAATTTCGCTTGCGACTTTGGCAGCATTTTGTAATGTGAAGCATATCCCAGTTGAATACTGGTTTGCACAATCAGCACACACCCTCTGCAGGAAAAAAATGCTATGAAAAACGTTGGTTTTATCGGCTGGCGCGGTATGGTCGGCTCTGTTCTCATGCAACGCATGGTTGAAGAGCGCGATTTTGACGCCATCCGCCCGGTCTTCTTCTCCACTTCCCAGCTCGGCCAGGCTGCACCTTCTTTTGGCGGCAGCACCGGTACGTTGCAGGATGCTTTCGATCTGGAAGCGCTGAAGGCACTCGACATTATTGTCACTTGCCAGGGCGGCGATTATACCAACGAAATTTATCCAAAGCTGCGTGAAAGCGGCTGGCAGGGCTACTGGATTGATGCGGCGTCTTCACTGCGCATGAAAGACGATGCCATCATCATTCTCGACCCGGTCAACCAGGACGTCATCACCGACGGCCTGAACAACGGCGTAAAAACCTTTGTCGGCGGTAACTGCACCGTCAGCCTGATGCTGATGTCCCTCGGCGGCCTGTTCGCGCAGGACCTGGTGGAGTGGGTCTCCGTGGCGACTTACCAGCCGCGTCCGGCGGCGGTGCGCGTCATATGCGCGAACTGCTGACGCAGATGGGCCAGTTGTACCACAGCGTTGCGACCGAGCTGGCAAACCCGGCCTCCGCTATTCTCGATATCGAGCGTAAGTCACCGAGCTGACCCGCAGTGGCGAGCTGCCGGTGGATAACTTTGGTGTACCGCTGGCCGGTGGTCTGATCCCGTGGATCGACAAACAGCTGGATAACGGCCAGACCCGCGAAGAGTGGAAAGGTCAGGCTGAGACCAACAAAATACTCAATACCGCGAACACCATTCCAGTTGACGGTCTGTGCGTACGTATCGGCGCGCTGCGCTGCCACAGCCAGGCTTCACGATTAAACTGAAAAAAGATGTGTCGATTCCGACCGTGGAAGAGCTGCTGGCTGCACACAACCCGTGGGCGAAAGTGGTTCCAAACGATCGCGACATCACCATGCGTGAATTGACCCCGGCTGCCGTCACCGGCACGCTGACCACCCCGGTGGGTCGTCTGCGTAAGCTGAACATGGGGCCGGAGTTCCTTTCTGCATTCACCGTCGGCGACCAGCTTCTTTGGGGCGCAGCCGAGCCGCTGCGTCGCATGCTGCGCCAGCTGGCGTAATAATTTGTTAAACCCCGGGGGGTGATTTTCACCCCCTTTTCCGCGTACTACATGGAGTAAAACGCATATGTCTTATTTTTTATCAGGAGTCATTTAGAGCGTTGGCTATGCTTTAAGGAAGAGTTATTTCTTACCTGAGGTTAGGACGGGGCTGAGAGGATGCCCGTTCAGGTCACATTAAAGTCGTCCCAGGCGCTAAAAAAGGACGACATAAAAAAACAGGATGAATACCATGTCCGATCGTGTGGATAGAGACGTGATTAATGCGCTTATTGCGGGTCATTTTGCCGACCCCTTTTCCGTACTGGGGATGCACCGTACCGAGGCCGGGCTGGAAGTCCGGGCACTGTTACCGGATGCCACAGAAGTGTGGGTTATCGAACCCAAAACCGGCCGCAAGGTCGGCAATCTGGAATGCCTCGATTCTCGTGGCTTCTTTTCGGGCGTAATGCCCCGTCGTAAAAACCCTTTTCGTTATCAGCTTGCCGTTATCTGGCATGGCCAGCAAAATCTCATCGATGATCCTACAGCTTTGGGCCTCTTTTACAGGAGATGGACGCGTGGCTGCTGTCTGAAGGTACCCACTGCGACCTTATGAAACGCTGGGTGCCCATGCCGATACGATGGATGCATCACCGGCACGCGGTTTGCCGTGTGGGCGCTAACGCCCAGCGAGTCTCCGTTGTCGGCCAGTTCAACTACTGGGATGGCCGTCGTCACCCGATGCGTCTGCGCCGTGAAAGCGGTATCTGGGAGCTGTTTATCCCCGGTGCGCACAACGGCCAGCTGTATAAATTCGAGATGATCGATGCGCACGGCAAGCTGCGTATTAAGTCCGACCCGTACGCCTTCGAAGCGCAGATGCGTCCGGAAACCGCGTCAATGATTTGCGGCCTGCCGGAAAAAGTTGTCCAGAGTGAAGAACGCAAGCAGGCCAACCGCTTTGATGCGCCAATCTCCGTCTACGAAGTGCATCTCGGTTCCTGGCGTCGCCATACCGATAATAACTTCTGGCTCAGCTACCGGGAGCTTGCGACCAGCTGGTTCCGTACGCGAAATGGATGGGCTTTACCCACCTTGAGCTGCTGCCAATTAATGAACACCCGTTCGACGGAAGCTGGGGTTATCAGCCGACCGGGATGTATGCCCCGACGCGTCGCTTCGGCACGCGCGATGACTTCCGCTATTTTATCAATGCCGCGCACGCCGCCGGGTTAAACGTGATCCTCGACTGGGTGCCGGGCCATTTCCCGTCCGATGATTTTAGTCTTTCAGAGTTTGACGGCACTAAGCTGTACGAGCACAGCGACCCGCGCGAAGGCTATCACCAGGACTGGAACACGCTGATCTACAACTACGGTCGTCGTGAAGTGGCAAACTACCTCGTGGGCAATGCGCTGTACTGGATTGAGCGCTTTGGCATTGATGCCCTGCGCGTTGATGCCGTGGCGTCGATGATCTACCGCGACTACAGCCGCAAAGAAGGCGAGTGGATCCCGAACGAGTATGGCGGCCGTGAAAACCTGGAAGCGATTGAGTTTCTGCGCAACACCAACCGTATTATCGGCGAGCAGGTAGAAGGTGCGGTGACGATGGCGGAAGAGTCCACCGACTTCCCTGGCGTCTCCCGTCCACCGTCAACCGGCGGACTGGGGTTCTGGTACAAATGGAACCTGGGTGGATGCACGACACGCTCGACTACATGAAGCTGGATCCCGTCTACCGCCAGTATCACCATGACAAACTCACCTTCGGGCTGCTCTACAACTACACCGAGAACTTCATGCTGCCGCTGTCGCATGACGAAGTGGTGCATGGCAAAAAATCCATTCTCGACCGCATGCCGGGCGATGCATGGCAGAAGTTCGCCAACCTGCGCGCCTACTACGGCTGGATGTTCGCCTTCCCGGGTAAAAAACTGCTGTTTATGGGCAATGAGTTCGCCCAGGGGCGCGAGTGGAACCACGACACCAGCCTCGACTGGCATCTGCTGGAAGGGGGCGACAACTGGCACCACGGCGTGCAGCGTCTGGTGCGGGACCTGAACCTGACCTACCGTCACCCACAAAGCCCTGCATGAGCTTGATTTTGACCCGTACGGTTTCGAGTGGCTGGTGGTGGATGACCATGAGCGCTCGGTGTTTGTCTTTGTGCGGCGGGATAAAGCCGGCAACGAAATTATCGTCGCCAGCAACTTTACCCCTGTACCGCGCCATCATTATCGCTTCGGGATTAACCAGGCCGGCAAGTGGCGTGAAATCCTGAATACCGATTCCACGCACTACCACGGCAGCAATGCCGGTAACGGTGGTCTGGTGCAAAGCGATGCCATTGAAAGCCACGGGCGACCGAATTCCCTGAGCCTTACGCTACCGCCGCTCAGTACCATCTGGCTGATCCGGGAGGGGGAATGACCCAGCTTACGGCAGGTAAACCCGAACCGCTCGGGGCACATTTTGATGGAAAGGGGGTGAATTTCACGCTCTTTTCTGCCATGCGGAGCGGGTTGAACTGTGCGTATTTGACGGCGAGGGTAATGAACATCGTTACGACCTGCCGTCTCGCACAGGAGATACCTGGCACGGCTACCTGGCCGGGGGACGGCCAGGAATGCACTACGGCTATCGCGTACACGGCCCGTGGGCACCCGCGCAGGGGCACTGGTTTAACCCGGCGAAGCTGCTGATCGATCCGTGTGCGCACCGCGTGGATGGCGAGTTTAAAGACGACCCTATTTTCCATGTCGCTACGGTGAACCCGACCACCGCGACAGCGCCCCCGTGGCGCCTAAAAGCGTGGTGGTGAACGATCTCTACGACTGGGAAGACGATGCCCCGCCGCGCACGCCGTGGGGCAACACCGTTATCTACGAGGCGCATGTTAAAGGGCTGACGTATCTGCATCCGTCGATTCCGAAAGAGATGCGCGGCACCTACAAGGCGCTCGGTCATCCGACCATGATTGCCTACCTTAAGCACCTCGGGATCACGGCCCTGGAGCTGTTGCCCGTCGCGCATTTTGCCAGTGAACCTCGTCTGCAGCGGCTGGGGCTCAGTAACTACTGGGGCTACAACCCGCTGGCGATGTTTGCGCTCGAACCCCGCTATGCCGCTCATCCGGACAAGGCGCGGGACGAGTTTCGTGATGCGGTAAAGGCGCTTCATGCGGCAGGTATTGAGGTCATTCTGGACGTGGTACTGAACCACAGTGCGGAAAGCGATCTCGATGGACCGACGCTCTCCATGCGCGGAATTGATAACCGTAGCTATTATTGGATCAGGGACGATGGCGATTACTTCAACTGGACCGGTTGCGGTAACACGCTCAATCTCAGCCACCCGGCGGTCATGCATTTCGCGTATGAATGCCTGAAGTACTGGGTGGACACGTTCCACGTCGACGGTTTTCGTTTTGATCTGGCACCCGTTATGGGGCGTACGCCGGCCTTCAGCCAGCAGGCGCCGCTGTTTGAAGCGATCAAAATTGTCCGGTGCTGTCACAGGTGAAGCTCATTGCCGAGCCGTGGGACATCGGTGAAGGGGGTTATCAGGTCGGGAATTTCCCGCCCCTGTTTGCCGAGTGGAACGATCACTATCGCGATGCCGCGCGCCGCTTCTGGCTGGAACGGAATCTGTCGCTGGGGGAGTTCGCCGGACGCTTTGCCGGGTCCAGCGATCTTTTTAAGCGCGATGGCAAACGACCGTCTGCGACGATCAACCTGCTGACGGCGCACGACGGTTTTACGCTCCGGGACTGCGTTTGTTTCAATCAGAAACACAATGAAGCGAACGGCGAGGAGAATCGCGATGGCACTAACAATAACCATAGCTTCAATCATGGTATAGAAGGGTTAGGCGGAAGCCTTGATGTTATCGAGCGGCGACGCGCCAGCGTGCATGCGCTGCTGACAACGCTGTTATTGTCGCAGGGCACGCCGATGCTGCTGGCAGGCGATGAACATGGTCACAGTCAGCATGGTAACAACAATGCGTATTGCCAGGACAACACGTTGACCTGGCTCGACTGGGGTGAAGCGAACAGCGGGTTGATTCACTTTACCGCTGCGCTGATCCATCTTCGCCAGCAAATTCCCGCGCTCACCGCCGATCGCTGGTGGGAAGAGGGCGACGGTAATGTCCGCTGGCTGAATCAAGACGCGCAACCCTTAAGCGCGCAAGAGTGGCAACACGGCGTACCACGCCTGCAAATCCTGCTTTCGGAGAGGTGGCTGGTCACGCTGAACGCGACGGATGACGTCGCTGAGATTGTTTTACCTGACGGGGAATGGCGCGCTGTTCCCCCATTTGCCGGAGCGGATAATCCGGTAGTAATGGCTGTCTGGCACGGGCCTGCGCACGGAGTGTGCGTATTCCAAAGATGATAAAAAAGGAGTTAGTCATGGTTAGATTAGAGAAGAACGATCCCTTAATGTTGGCACGCCAGCTACCATTAAAAACTGTTGCCCTGATACTCGCAGGCGGGCGTGGTACTCGTCTGAAAGATTTGACCATCAAACGCGCCAAACCTGCCGTCCACTTTGGTGGTAAGTTCCGTATTATCGACTTTGCGCTCTCCAACTGCCTGAACTCAGGCATTCGCCGCATTGGCGTCATTACGCAGTATCAGTCGCATACTCTGGTGCAGCACATCCAGCGCGGCTGGTCATTCTTCAGTGAAGAGATGAATGAGTTTGTCGATCTTCTGCCTGCCCAGCAGCGCGTTCACGGTGAGAACTGGTATCGCGGGACGCGGATGCGGTGACGCAAAACCTCGACATTATTCGCCGTTATAACGCGGAATACATCGTGATCCTCGCGGGCGATCATATCTACAAGCAAGACTACTCCACATGCTGATCGACCACGTCGAAAAAGGGGCGCGTTGCACCGTGGCATGCCTGCCCGTGCCTGTTGCTGAGGCGACGGCATTTGGGGTGATGCACGTCGACGCCGACGACAAGATTATCGATTTTGTCGAAAAACCGGCGAACCCACCGACAATGCCAGGGGACGATACCAAATCGCTCGCCAGCATGGGGATCTATGTCTTTGATGCCGATTATCTTTACGCGCTTCTGGAAGAAGACGACAAAGACGAAAACTCCAGCCACGACTTCGGCAAAGATATCATTCCGAAAATTACCAAAGCTGGCATGGCGTATGCACATCCCTTCCCGTTGTCCTGCGTGCAGTCTGATCCGAATGCTGAACCTTACTGGCGCGACGTCGGAACGCTGGAGGCCTACTGGAAGGCAAACCTCGATCTCGCGTCGGTGACGCCTGAACTGGATATGTACGACCAGAACTGGCCAATCCGTACCCACATGGAATCGCTGCCGCCGGCGAAATTCGTTCAGGACCGCTCCGGCAGTCACGGCATGACGCTGAACTCGCTGGTGTCCGGCGGATGCATTATCTCGGGGTCGGTGGTGGTGCAGTCGGTGCTGTTCCCCCGCGTGCGCGTGAACTCATTCTGTAATATCGATTCGGCGGTGCTGTTGCCGGATGTCTGGGTCGGACGCTCATGCCGTCTGCGCCGTTGCGTTATCGACCGTGCCTGCGTCATACCTGAAGGCATGGTGATTGGTGAAAATGCGGAAGAAGACGCGCGTCGTTTCTACCGTTCGGAAGAGGGGATCGTGTTAGTAACACGGGAAATGTTGCGGAAGCTGCAGGTCAAACAGGAGCGATAATGCAGGTTTTACATGTATGTTCTGAGATGTTCCCGTTGTTAAAAACGGGCGGTCTGGCGGATGTTCTTGGCGCATTGCCTGCGGCGCAAATCGCCGGGGGTGTAGATACCCGAGTTCTGTTGCCCGCTTTTCCGGATATCCGGCGTGGTATTCCAGATGCAAAGGTGGTCACTCGTCGTGAAACCTTCGCCGGACGCATCACCCTGCTGTTTGGACATTACAATGGCGTAGGCATTTACCTGATTGATGCGCCGCATTTATACGATCGACCGGGTAGCCCGTATCACGATACGAACCTGTTCGCCTATACCGACAACGTGCTGCGTTTCGCACTGCTCGGCTGGGTCGGTGCTGAAATGGCAACCGGCTGGATCCGTTCTGGCGCCCGAATGTGGTACACGCTCACGACTGGCACGCCGGCTTGCACCGGCGTATCTGGCGGCGCGCGGCCACCCGGCGAAATCGGTCTTTACCGTTCACAACCTGGCGTATCAGGGCATGTACTATGCCCATCACATGAATGACATCGATCTGCCATGGTCGTTCTATAACATGCACGGGCTGGAGTTTAACGGGCAGATTTCGTTCCTGAAAGCCGGCATCTATTACGCCGATCACATTACGGCCGTGAGCCCGACCTACGCCCGGGAAATTACCCAGCCGGAGTTTGGTAACGGTCTGGAAGGGTTGCTGCGACAGCGCCATCGTGAGGGCCGCCTGTCGGGGATCCTCAACGGCGTTGATGAGCAGATCTGGAATCCGGAGACCGATCTTCTGCTGGCGGCACGCTATGGCCGCGATTCCGTGGAAGACAAAGCGGAAAACAAACGCCAGCTGCAGATTGCGATGGGGCTGAAGGTGAACGATAAAGTGCCGCTGTTCGCCGTCGTCAGCCGTCTGACCAGCCAGAAAGGGCTGGATTTAGTGCTGGAGGCGCTGCCGGGCTTACTGGAGCAGGGGGGGCAACTGGCGCTGCTCGGTGCCGGCGACCCGGTGCTGCAGGAAGGTTTCCTTGCGGCAGCGGCGGAACACCCCGGGCAGGTAGGGGTACAGATTGGCTATCACGAAGCGTTTTCGCACCGGATTATGGGCGGTGCTGACGTCATTCTGGTGCCGAGCCGTTTCGAACCGTGTGGCCTGACGCAGCTCTATGGCCTGAAATACGGCACGCTACCGCTGGTACGTCGTACCGGCGGGCTGGCGGATACCGTATCGGACAGTTCTCTGGAAAACCTTGCGGACGGTATCGCCAGCGGGTTTGTCTTTGAGGACAGTAATGCCTGGTCGCTGCTGCGGGCGATTCGGCGTGCTTTCGTCTTGTGGTCCCGTCCATCTCTGTGGCGTTACGTTCAGCGTCAGGCGATGTCTCTGGACTTTGGCTGGCACGTTGCGGCGCAGTCATACCGCGACCTTTATCAACGCTTGATGTAACGAGGCGAAGTTACTGATATGAATGCTCCTTTTAGCTATTCTTCACCCACGCTCAGCGTTGAGGCGTTAAAGCACTCTATCGCCTATAAGCTGATGTTCACCATCGGGAAAGACCCGGTCATCGCCAACAAACACGAGTGGCTGAACGCCACGCTGTTTGCCGTGCGTGACCGCTTAGTGGAACGCTGGCTGCGCTCTAACCGCGCCCAGCTCTCGCAGGAAACGCGGCAGGTTTATTACCTGTCGATGGAATTTTTGATTGGCCGCACGCTGTCCAATGCGCTGTTGTCGCTCGGTATCTATGACGACGTCAAAACCGCACTGGAAGAGATGGGGTTAGATTTAGAAGAGCTGATTGACGAAGAGAATGACCCGGGCCTCGGTAACGGCGGCCTGGGGCGCTGGCCGCCTGTTTCCTGGACTCGCTGGCGACGCTGGCCCTGCCGGGCCGCGGCTACGGGATTCGCTACGACTACGGCATGTTCAAACAGAACATTGTGGAAGGCCGACAGAAAGAGTCTCCGGACTACTGGCTTGAGTACGGCAACCCGTGGGAATTCAAACGACACAATACGCGCTACAAAGTGCGCTTTGGTGGCCGTATTCAGCAGGAGGGAAAAAAATCCCGCTGGGTTGAGACGGAAGAGATCCTGGCCGTGGCCTATGACCAGATTATCCCCGGCTACGACACCGATGCCACCAACACCCTGCGCCTGTGGAGCGCCCAGGCCAGTAGCGAAATCAACCTCGGTAAATTCAACCAGGGCGACTATTTTGCGGCGGTGGAAGATAAAAATCACTCTGAAAACGTCTCCCGCGTGCTTTATCCGGATGACTCGACCTATTCCGGACGCGAACTGCGTCTGCGTCAGGAGTATTTCCTTGTGTCCGCGACGATTCAGGACATCCTGAGCCGTCATTATCAGCTGCACAAAACCTACAGTAACCTGGCGGAAAAAACCGCCATTCACCTCAACGACACCCACCCGGTGCTTTCGATCCCCGAGCTTATGCGTCTGCTGATCGACGAGCACAAATTCAGCTGATGATGCGTTTGAAGTGACCTGCCAGGTCTTCTCGTACACCAACCACACCCTGATGAGCGAAGCGCTGGAAACCTGGCCGGTCGACATGCTCGGTAAAATTTTGCCGCGCCATCTGCAGATTATCTTTGAGATTAACGACTACTTCCTGAAGACGCTGCAGGAGCAGTATCCGAACGATACTGGCCTGCTGAGCCGGGCTTCAATCATTGATGAATCCAACGGTCGCCGCGTGCGTATGGCCTGGCTGGCGGTGGTGATCAGCCACAAGGTGAACGGGGTTTCCGGACTGCACTCGAACCTGATGGTGCAGTCGCTGTTTGCTGATTTCGCGAAGATCTTCCCGACGCGTTTTTGCAACGTGACGAACGGTGTTACCCCGCGTCGCTGGCTGGCGCTGGCTAACCAGCCGCTCTCCGATGTCCTGGACGAACATATTGGCCGCACCTGGCGTACCGATTTGAGTCAGCTGGGTGAGCTTGAACAGCACCTGGATTTCCCGGCGGTGAACAAAGCCGTGCGTGAAGCCAAGCTTCTGAACAAGAAGCGGCTGTCGGTGTATCTTGCGCTGCACCTGAACGTGGTGGCCAACCCGAAAGCGTTGTTTGATGTGCAAATCAAGCGTATCCATGAGTACAAGCGACAGCTCATGAACGTGCTGCACGTCATCACGCACTACAATCGCATCAAAGCCGACCCAACGGCCGACTGGGTGCCACGGGTGAAAATCTTTGCCGGTAAGGCGGCGTCGGCATACTACATGGCGAAGCACATTATTCATCTCATCAATGATGTGGCGAAGGTGGTCAACAACGATCCGGATATCGGTGACAAGCTGAAGGTGGTCTTTGTCCCGAACTACAGTGTGAGTCTGGCGCAGCTGATCATTCCTGCGGCGGACCTGTCTGAGCAGATTTCCACGGCCGGTACGGAAGCCTCCGGCACCAGTAATATGAAGTTTGCCCTGAATGGCGCACTGACCATCGGTACGCTGGATGGTGCGAACGTTGAGATGCTGGAGCATGTCGGGGCAGAGAATATCTTTATCTTCGGTAACACGACGGAGGAGGTGGAGGCGCTTCGCAGGAAGGGCTACTCGCCGCGCGAGTACTACGAAGAAGATGAAGAGCTGCGCCAGGTGTTGACGCAAATCGCCACCGGCGTGTTTAACCCTGAAGAGCCGAGCCGCTATCGCGATCTGGTCGATTCACTGATTAACTTTGGTGACCACTATCAGGTGCTGGCGGATTACCGCAGCTATGTCGACTGCCAGGACAACGTGGACGAGTTGTACCGTCAGCAGGAGAAGTGGACCAGCGCCGCGATGCATAACATCGCCAATATGGGCTATTTCTCATCAGACCGTACTATCAAAGAATACGCTGAAACTATCTGGCATATCGATCCCGTGCGGTTATAAAAAAACAGAGCCGGGTGGCGGCTTCGCCTGACCCGGCTTATGCGATCTGCAGGCCCGGGAAGCGTAACGCACCGGGCTTTTTTACATCATGATGCTAATGACAGCTCACGCTTTCCCGCGTTCTGCGCCAGCCACTGCGCCACGCGCGACTGCTGCTCGGCATCCAGCCACATCCCTTCTTTGGTACGACGCCAGATGGCATCATCCAGGCGGCGCACCCACTCGTTTTCAACCAGATAGCGCAGTTCGGCTTCGTAAAGTTCGTGACCGAAATGTTCACCCAGGTCGGCAAGCGTTTTGGCTTCACCCAGGATCCATTCCGTATTACTGCCGTAGGTACGGGCGTAGTGACGCGCCATCCCTTCGGTGATGAACGGGTAGCGACGGCGCAGTTTCGCGGCATAATCATCGCGGTTATCCCCGATATCGCCGCCAGGCAATACGGCACCTTTAGTCCAGGCCGGGCCAATGCCTTTGTAGTACGGCACCAGTTTTTCCAGCGCGTGTTCGGCCAGCTTACGATAGGTAGTGAGCTTGCCGCCAAAGACCGACAGCAGCGGTGCCTGGCCGTCCACGTCATGAATATCCAGCGTATAGTCGCGGGTGATGGCCTGCGGTGAGTCCGATTCGTCATCACACAGCGGACGCACGCCGGAGTAAGTCCAGACCACGTCATCGCGTGCCAGCTGTTTTTTGAAGTGCGCGTTATACACTTTCAGCAGGTAGCTGACTTCACTTTCGTCGATCTCGACATTTTTCGGATCGCCTTTGTACTCCACGTCGGTGGTGCCGATGATGGAGAACTCGTACATCCACGGGATCACAAACACGATACGTTTATCTTCGTTTTGCAGGATATAGGCCTGCTTCTGGGTATGCACGCGTGGCACGACAATGTGGCTGCCTTTGATCAGGCGGATGCCGTACGGCGAAGGCAGGTGCATTCCCTCATCAAAGAACTGTTTCACCCACGGCCCGGTGGCGTTCACCAGGCCGCGCGCTTTCCAGCTGAACTTCTCGCCGGTATCCACGTCTTCCGCTTCAACAACCCACAGGCCGTTTTCACGACGGGCAGCTGTGGCGCGGGTGCGGGTTTTCACCTCGCCGCCTTTTTTCACCACCATCTGCGCATTGGCAAGGACCAGACGCGCATCGTCTACCCAGCAGTCGGAATATTCGAATCCGCGCACGATTTCAGGTTTAAGGACCGATTCTGAGCCAAAACGCAAACCGGTCGATCCTGGCAGGCTGGTACGTTTGCCCAGATGATCGTACATAAACAGACCGATTCGAATCATCCACGCCGGACGCAGATGCGGGCGGTGGGGCAGGCGAAAGCGCATCGGAATCGCCAGATGCGGGGCCATTTTCAGCAGCACTTCACGTTCGGCCAGGGCTTCGCTGACCAGGCGGAATTCGTAGTGTTCCAGGTAGCGCAGGCCACCGTGGATCAGTTTGGAGCTGGCGGACGAGGTCGCGCAGGCGAGATCGTTAGCTTCCAGCATCAGCACGGATAAACCGCGTCCTGCAGCATCGGCCGCAATCCCGGCACCGTTGATGCCACCGCCTATCACAATCAGATCTTTGGTTTCCATAACACCCTCACGCACTTTCGTTAAAGCTCAGAAATGTTCGATATCGCTCATAATAGCAAAGGAACGCGCTTTTGGTAACATCAAAAAACAATTTAGAGTGATATGGATAACATAATGGCGTTTACCCGCCGCCAGGACGTACACTACGGGGTAAAATAGTGCCGCTTGATGCCCTCGCCCAACCTTCTCACTTCAGGAGAGAGTGGGGGGAGAGGAAGCGCACCACACCTGAATATAAGATGAGAGCACCATGGATCAGTTTGAATGTATTAACGTAGAAAGAAGCCCATCAGAAAATGCACCAGGAACGGCCGTGCTGGTGGACATCCGCGATCCACAGAGCTTTGCGATGGGCCACACGCCAGGCGCGTTCCACCTGACCAACGACTCCCTGGGCGCGTTTATGCGCGATAACGACTTCGACACGCCGGTGATGGTCATGTGCTACCACGGCAACAGCAGTAAAGGTGCAGCGCAGTACCTGCTTCAGCAGGGCTACGATGCGGTTTACAGCGTCGATGGCGGCTTCGATGCCTGGCATCGTCATTTCCCGGCAGAAGTTGAATACGCGTTTGAGCGCTGATACCGCTATACTGTCCCCTTTTGTGTGGAAATAAGCGACGGCTGCCCATGTTGATGATCACCTCTTTTACCAACCCGCGCGTCGCCCAGGCGTTTGTCGACTATATGGCGACGCAGGGCGTTATTCTGACCATCCAGCAACATCATCAGACCGATGTGTGGCTGGCCGACGAGAGCCAGGCCGCGAGGTAAATGAGGAGCTGGCGCGATTCCTTGAGAACCCCGGCGACCCGCGCTATCTGGCCGCAAGCTGGCAATCAGGCCAGACGGGCAGCGGGCTGCACTATCGTCGTTTTCCCTTCTTTGCCACCGTGCGCGAACGCGCGGGTCCGTTTACGCTGCTGCTGATGGCGGCCTGCATTATCGTGTTCATTATGATGAACGTGGTCGGCGACCAGAGCGTCATGATCGCCCTGGCATGGCCCTATGACCCTTCACTGGACGTTGACGTCTGGCGCTATTTTACCCACGCGCTGATGCACTTCTCGGTGATGCATATTCTCTTTAACCTGCTGTGGTGGTGGTACCTTGGCGGTGCCGTCGAGAAGCGTCTTGGCAGCGGGAAGCTGATTGTGATCACCGTCATCAGTGCCCTGTTGAGTGGCTATGTGCAGCACAAATTCAGCGGCCCGTGGTTTGGCGGATTATCAGGTGTTGTGTATGCCTGATGGGCTACGTCTGGCTCAGAGGTGAGCGCGATCCTGAAAGTGGCATCTATCTGCAACGCGGGTTAATAACCTTTGCGTTAATATGGCTAATTGCCGGATGGTTTGATCTGTTTGGTGTGTCTATCGCCAATGGTGCACACGTCACCGGGCTGGCCGTTGGGCTGGCGATGGCGTTTGCCGACACGCTCCATGCGCGAAAACGAACATAATTCTCAGGGATAATTGATGAAACAAACACAACGTCATGACGCCATTATCGAACTGGTTAAAAAACAGGGATATGTCAGTACCGAAGAGCTGGTCGAGCAGTTTGCCGTCAGCCCGCAGACCATTCGTCGTGACCTGAACGACCTTGCCGATCAAAACCGTATTCTGCGCCACCACGGCGGGGCGGCGCTGCCGTCCAGCTCGGTCAACACCTCATGGCATGACCGTAAAGCCACGCAAACGGCGGAGAAAGAGCGCATTGCGCGGAAGTCGCCAGCCAGATCCCTAACGGGGCGACGCTGTTTATTGATATCGGCACCACGCCGGAAGCGGTCGCCCATGCGCTGCTGGATCATGAAAACCTGCGCGTCGTGACCAATAACCTGAATGTCGCGAATACCCTGATGCAGAAAGACGATTTCCGCATCATTCTTGCGGGCGGCGAGTTGCGCAGCCGCGACGGCGGCATCATCGGTGAAGCGACGCTCGACTTTATCTCTCAGTTCCGTCTCGATTTCGGCATTCTCGGGATCAGCGGTATCGACAGCGATGGCTCCCTGCTGGAGTTTGATTATCATGAAGTCCGCACCAAGCGCGCGATTATTGAGAATTCACGCCACGTTATGCTCGTGGTGGACCACTCCAAGTTTGGCCGTAACGCGATGGTGAATATGGGCAGCATCAGCATGGTTGATGCGGTTTATACCGACGTGATGCCGCCGGCAGGCGTGATGCAGGTGATTAAGGATAATAATCTGCAGCTGGAACTGTGCTGACGTAAAAGCAAAACGGCAACCGAAGGTTGCGTTTTTAGTTTCTGCAAAACAGGCCCGGGTGAGGCACCCACGCGCACCGGAATTACACGCCGTACCCCATCATCTTCAGCAACTGCTGTGCATGCTGCACCGCATCCTGACGATGGGCCACGCCCAGCTTCTGATAGAGATTGCGGATATGGGTTTTGATGGTGGTCGCCGCCACCGCCAGTTCACCGGCGATCTGCTCGTTGCTGTAGCCTGAGTAGATCAGCCCCAGCACTGCCATTCGCGCTGAGTGAGCGGACTGGTGCGGATCAGTTCCGGTACTTCCGGATGGTTCAGCAGACGTTCAACGAAGTTCTCATCAAAGTGCGCAAACTTATGGCGATGGTGCTGATTAATCTCGCGCAGAATACGCTGGGCACGATGCTGATCCAGCTCTGGCAGCGTATTGAGTTGAATCAACTGTCGCAGCTGCTGGGCCATCACTTCACCTTCAATGACAAAGTGGCTGATAAACCCGGTGCGGTTCGCCAGCTGCAGCGCTTCCAGCAGGACGCGCTGGGCATCGTTTTTGCGGCCCGCCTGCCAGTAAAGCTGGTTCAGCAGAAGCAGGTTGCGGTTGAGATCGCTCATCAGCCGCAGGCTGCGGGCGTTTTCATTAAGCTCTTCCAGCACGATTTCGGCAGGTTCTAATTCACCGAGCAGGATCTGGACGCGGGCAATGTTGCGCCACTGGCTCTGCAGGAAGTGGTTGTTGGCAAATTCCGGTTTAGGGGTCTGACGTAACCAGTTGGCGGCGGATTTTTTGTCGCCGGTCATCTGCCAGTAAATCACCCGCACCTTATCGGCGTTGGACACCCAGTCGCTGTGGTACTGACCGTTACCGAGCAGGTTTTCCAGACGGTTAAGGTGGTTGCGGGCATTATCGAGATCGCCACGCGCCAGCGAGCACTGAACCAGCAGCGCCAGACACTGCAATTGCTGCTGTGGCTGGAAGCTGGAGAGAACGTCCACACCCTGACGGGCGCAGCTTTCCGCTTCATCCAGACGCGACCATGCCCAAAGGAGCTGTGCACGAATGCGCAGCAGGAACTCGTGCATCGGCAGCTGTTCCAGATGCTGCTCACGAATCAGCTGGAAGGCCTTTTCCTGATTTTCCCAGGCGGCCTGCAGGAACCCCTGCGCAAACAAAATTTCACTTTGCTGGATCAGGCTCCACAGCGCGTAATGCCAGACATCGTGGCGGCGGGCCATTTGTTCAGTTTGTTGCATGAGCGAAAGGGAGCGCGTCAGCTCGCCTTTGCAGTGCAGAACTTCACCGTGTACCGAGGTGGCCACAATACGGCTGTAGAAATTGGCCAGCGGCAGTTCATCCAGCGCAACCATCGCCAGGCGCTCTGCCTCTTCCGGATCACCGTCGTTAATCGCCACCTGCGCTCGCAGGGCGTTGAATTCGCCGTGCAGGGTGGCATCCATATCGCTTTCCATCTCCTGCTCGGCACGTGCCAGCAGGGTATTTACTTCACTGTAGCGATGCTGGCTCTGCATCAGCCAGGCCTGCAGCAGCACCAGGCGCGGATTCTCCAGCAGGCTCTCCCACGGCAGGGCTTTCAGTGACTCTTCAAGCAACGTCAGCTCGCTGTGGTTAAACAAGCCCCATGCGTGGTTAAGGAGGATATCGCGCAGCATGCCGGCATCACCGGCGGCAAGCGCGTGGTGAATCGCCTCGCTCGGGAAACCTTGTGCCATCCAGCTTTCGGCGGCGGCGCGATGGATTTCAGGCAGTTCCGTCGCAAGCTCCCACTGACAGCGCTGGCGCAGGAAGCTGCCAAACAGTGGGTGATAGCTGAACACTCGCCGGGATCGTCCATTCGGGTCAGGAACAGGCCCTGGCGTTCAATCTCTTCCAGCTGCAGCTGGCCGTTTTCACAGCCGGTCACGCGCACGATCAGCGCGTCGTTCATGGAACGCAGCAGAGAACTTTTGAGCAGGAAATTTCGGGTCGACGGATCAACGCTGTTCAGCACTTCGTCGACGAGATAATCAGAAAGATGGCTCGCGTTAATCCCCGCCAGGCGACGCGCAGACTGGTGCGTCGGGCTGTTATTTTGCCGGGCAGAGAGAGCAATCAGCTGCAGCGCCGTCGCCCAGCCGGCGACATCATCACACAGGCGGCTGCTTTCGGAGGCCTCAATTGGCGAGTTCAGTCGGCAGTCAAAGAACTGTTTGGCTTCCTGATGGGTAAAGGCCAGCTGCTGGCTGCCGACTTCCAGCAGCTGATCGCGCACGCGCAGGTTGGCGATGCCAGTTGCGGCAGGTTACGCGACAGCACGACCAGGGTCAGGTTTTCCGGCTGATGACGCAGGAAGAAACGCATCGATTCATGGATAACCGGGTTAGTGATGAGATGATAATCATCAATCACCACGTACAGCGGGCGATGCCATTCGGCCAGTTCGATAAACAGCTGTGAGAAAAGAGAAGACAGACTGGCGTACTGGCGCTTTTGCACCATGACCTCACTGGCAACGCAGTGTCCGTTGGTTGCCTGCTGAATGGCGGCAATCAGATAGCTGGCAAAACGCTCTTGCTGGTTATCGCCCTCATCAAGGGAGTACCAGCCAAGGTCGCTCTTACCTGCGGCCCATTGCGAAATGAGCGTTGTTTTTCCATAACCTGCAGGCTCGTAACCAGCGCCAGTCGGAAATTATGCGCGCCGGAAAGTTTAGCCAGCAGACGCTCGCGGACCACTGTATGGTCAAGACGAACCGGGCGACTTAATTTAGACGGAATCAACATAGTTTTCACTTCACTGTGGGGAACGAGAGAATTTATTTTTTTTTGCGCTTCGTAATTAATAGCTATAAGGTCGGCCAGAAAGAGAACTATTGCAAGTTATGTCTGGGTTTTGTGGCTCTGAATTTGCACTCTGTCACAAAACATTCAGGCGAGTACCGGAACTTTTCCAGAATGGCTTTAACACCGCGTCAGCGCTGGCTTGTCCCAGTGTCACACGGTTACGCTGAAACTGGTTTCAGAAAGGTATAGTGACGTCAAATTTAATAAAGTTCGGGTAAAGTTGAGTGAGATTAATAATCGCCTTAGGTAAGGCCCCATTGCAGAAATATTATTCTGCGTAAGTAATCATTTCGGCGCGGATTAATTTCATCCGAAACTGTATTTCATTTTTTTGACATTCTCCCCGGTTATCTTTTTTTCTTCCTGGCACACTCACACTATGCTCTCAGAGTGGCTTGATCACACTTTTATGCTCATCCCCGCTACTCCTCCCTGCCTAATCCCCTGCGGATGAGGAAGAGGCGAAATGAGCCTGGCACACTAGCGCCAACATGTGTTTTCTCTCTACAGGATGCCAATTCCCTATGTCACAGCCTACCTTTAACAAAGCTCAATTCCAGGCTGCCCTGACGCGTCAGTGGCAGCGTTTTGGCCTTCACGCTGCAAACGAGATGACGCCTCACCAGTGGTGGCAGGCAGTGAGCGGTGCGCTCGCGGAGCAGCTGGATGCTCAACCGTTGGCAAAACCGGCGAAAGACCAGCGCCACGTTAACTACATCTCGATGGAGTTCCTGATTGGCCGTCTGACAGGTAACAACCTGCTGAACCTCGGCTGGTATCAGGAGGTGGGTGATGTGCTGAAAGAGCATGACATTAACCTGACTGACCTGCTGGAAGAAGAGATTGACCCGGCGCTGGGTAACGGTGGTCTGGGACGTCTGGCGGCCTGTTTCCTTGACTCGATGGCCACCGTCGGTCAGTCGGCCATTGGCTACGGTCTGAACTACCAGTACGGCCTGTTCCGTCAGTCGTTTGCTGATGGTCATCAGATGGAAGCGCCGGATGACTGGCACCGCAATACTTACCCCTGGTTCCGCCACAATGCACAGCTTGATGTGCAGGTAGGCATTGGTGGTAAAGTCACGAAGCAGGGGCTGTGGGAGCCTGCATTTACCTGACCGGCGAAGCCTGGGATCTGCCGGTGCTGGGCTACCGTAACGGCGTGGCGCAACCGCTGCGTCTGTGGCAGGCAAAGCATGCTCATCCCTTCAACCTGACCAAATTCAACGACGGCGATTTCCTGCGTGCCGAGCAGCAGGGGATCGACGCCGAGAAACTGACCAAAGTCCTTTACCCGAACGACAACCATCTGGCGGGCAAGAAACTGCGTCTGATGCAGCAGTACTTCCAGTGTGCCTGTTCCATTGCGGATATTCTGCGTCGTCATCACCTGGCGGGCCGCAAGCTGGCGCAGCTGCCGGACTTCGAAGTGATCCAGCTTAACGATACGCACCCGACGATTGCGATTCCTGAACTGCTGCGCGTGCTGATTGACGAGCACCAGCTGAGCTGGGATGACGCGTGGGCGATTACCAGCGTACGTTTGCCTATACCAACCACACCCTGATGCCTGAAGCGCTGGAGTGCTGGGATGAGAAGCTGGTGAAAGCCCTGCTGCCGCGTCATATGCAGATCATCAACAAGATTAACGACGCGTTTAAAAAGCAAGTGGATAAAACCTGGCCGGGCGACAAAGCGGTGTGGGCGAAGCTGGCTGTGTACATGACAAACAGGTGCGCATGGCGAACATGTGCGTGGTGAGCGGTTTTGCGGTGAACGGTGTGGCGGCGCTGCACTCGGATCTGGTGGTGAAAGACCTGTTCCCGGAATACCACCAGCTGTGGCCGACCAAATTCCATAACGTGACCAATGGCATCACGCCGCGTCGCTGGATTAAGCAGTGCAACCCGCTGCTGGCCGGCCTGCTGGACAAAACCCTGAAGAAAGAGTGGGCCAACGATCTGGACCAGCTTATCAATCTGGAAAAGTATGCCGACGACGCGGCATTCCGCGAGCAGTACCGCGCCATTAAGCTCGAAAACAAAGTGCGTCTGGCGCATTTTGTCAAAGCGCGTACCGGGATTGAGATCAACCCGAACGCCATTTTCGATATTCAGATCAAACGTCTGCATGAGTACAAACGCCAGCACCTGAACCTGCTGCACATTCTGGCGCTGTATAAAGAGATCCGCGAGAACCCGCAGGCTGACCGCGTACCGCGCGTGTTCCTGTTTGGGGCGAAGGCCGCACCGGGCTACTACCTGGCGAAAAACATTATCCTCGCCATTAATAAAGTGGCCGCGGCCATCAATAACGATCCGAAAGTGGGTGACAAGCTGAAGGTGGTGTTCCTGCCGGACTACTGCGTCTCTGCAGCTGAGATGCTGATCCCGGCGGCGGATATCTCCGAGCAGATCTCCACGGCAGGGAAAGAAGCTTCCGGTACCGGCAACATGAAGCTGGCGCTGAACGGTGCGCTGACCGTCGGTACGCTCGACGGCGCGAACGTCGAGATCGCCGAAAAGGTGGGGGAAGAGAACATCTTTATCTTCGGCCATACCGTCGAAGAAGTGAAAGCCCTCAAGGCCAAAGGTTACGACCCGGTGAAATGGCGTAAGAAAGACAAAGTTCTTGATGCGGTTCTGAAAGAGCTGGAAAGCGGGAAGTACAGCGATGGCGATAAACATGCCTTTGACCAGATGCTGCACAGCATGGACAAACACGGCGGTGACCCGTATCTGGTCATGGCGGACTTTACGGCCTATGTGGACGCGCAAAAACAGGTCGACGTGCTGTATCGCGACCAGGAAGCGTGGACCCGGGCGTGCATTCTGAACACCGCCCGCTGCGGGATGTTCAGTTCTGACCGCTCAATCCGTGATTATCAGGCTCGTATCTGGCAGGCAAAACGCTAAGGAAGCGCGATGGAGAGTAAACGTCTGGACAGTGCCGCGCAGGCGGCGGGGATCAGCCTCAGTTACATTAATGCTCACGGCAAACCACAGTCTATTGGCGCCGACACCAAAAGACGTTTGCTGGATGCCATGCACAAGACCGACGCGAAAGCGTCGGTTGCTCCGGTGCCGAACGTAAAGGTGTTTACCGCCGGTAAGAAGATGCCGCTTACGGTAAACGGGCGCGGCGAATTTAGCTGGCTGCTCACGACCGAAGAGGGGCAACAGCACAAAGGCCACGCCACCGGTGGCAAAGCGCTTAATCTTCCGGCAAAACTGCCGGAGGGCTATCACACGTTAACCCTCACGCAGGACGACCAGCGTTTTCATTGTCGGGTGATTGTTGCGCCAAAACGCTGCTATGAGCCGCAAGCGTTGCTCGAGGGTAAAAAGCTGTGGGGGGCCTGCGTACAGCTCTACACGCTGCGCTCTGACAGCAACTGGGGTATCGGCGATTTTGGCGACCTGAAAAAGATGCTGGCGGATGTGGGCGAGCGCGGCGGTGCGTTTATCGGCCTCAACCCCATTCATGCGCTCTATCCGGCGAACCCGGAAAGTGCCAGTCCGTACAGCCCGTCATCCCGTCGCTGGCTGAACGTGATTTACATTGACGTGAACGCCTTAGACGATTTCAAAAGCAGCAAAGAGGCGCAGGCGTGGTGGAACCTCACGACCACTCAGCAGGCGCTGAAGCAGGCGCGCGAGACGGACTGGGTAGACTATGCCACCGTCACCGCACTGAAAATGGCCGCATTACGTCTGGCGTGGAAAGGTTTTTCGCAGCGTGATGACGAGCAGATGTCGCTTTCCGCCAGTTTGTAGCTCAGGAAGGCGAGAGCCTTTACTGGCAGGCGGCGTTCGATGCATTGCATGCTTATCAGGTAAAAGAGGACGAAATGCGCTGGGGCTGGCCGGTATGGCCGGAAGCGTATCAATCTGTCGATACGCCCGAAGTGCAGGCGTTCTGCAAAAAATATGCTGACGAGGTGGATTTCTTCCTCTGGCTGCAGTGGCTGGCTTACAGCCAGTTTGCCGCCTGCTGGCAGGTGAGCCAGGGCTATAAAATGCCGATCGGCCTGTACCGCGATCTGGCCGTTGGCGTGGCAGAAGGCGGGGCGGAAACCTGGTGTGACCGCGAGCTTTATTGCCTGAAGGCTCCGTGGGCGCACCGCCGGATATTCTTGGCCCGCTCGGCCAGAACTGGGGTTTGCCGCCGATGGATCCGCACGTCATGGCTGCGCGGGCTTACGAGCCGTTTATCGACCTGCTTCGCGCCAACATGCAAAACTGCGGCGCGCTGCGAATTGACCACGTGATGTCCGTCCTGCGTCTGTGGTGGATCCCTTATGGTGAAACGGCTGACCACGGCGCGTATGTACAGTATCCGGTTGACGATCTGCTCTCGATCCTGGCGCTGGAGAGTAAACGTCATCAGTGCATGGTGATCGGCGAAGATCTCGGTACCGTGCCGGTTGAGATTGTCAGTAAGCTCCGCGACAGCGGTGTTTACTCCTATAAAGTGCTCTATTTTGAAAACGACCATGAGAAAACCTTCCGCGCGCCGAAAGCGTACCCTGAACAGTCAATGGCAGTCGCGACGACGCATGACCTTCCTACGCTTCGTGGCTATTGGGAAAGCGGCGATCTGACGCTCGGTAAAACGCTGGGTCTGTATCCGGATGAAGAGGTCTTACGTGGGCTGTATCAGGATCGCGAGCTGGCGAAGCAAGGGTTGCTTGATGCGTTACACAAGCATGGTTGCCTGCCGAAACGCGCCGGGCATAAGGCATCACTGATGTCGATGACGCCTACGCTCAACCGCGGATTGCAGCGCTATATCGCCGACAGCAACAGTGCCTGCTGGGTCTGCAGCCGGAAGACTGGATTGATATGGCGGAGCCGGTGAACATTCCGGGTACCAGCTATCAGTACAAGAACTGGCGTCGCAAATTGTCCATCACGCTTGAGAAGATGTTTGCCGATGACGGGGTGAACAGGCTGATTAAGGATTTGGATAAGCGCAGAAAAGCGGTGGGTAAAACGCGGTAGTCTCGCAGAGAGAAGAAAGCCGGGTAAGTGCAAGCTACCCGGCTTTTTGATATCAGATAACCATGTTCAACAGCAGAACCCCGACCAGACCACACACTGAAATAATGGTTTCCAGTGCAGACCAGGACTTGATGGTTTCACCGATAGTCAGGTTGAAATATTCCTTGAACAGCCAGAAGCCCGGATCGTTCACGTGAGAGAAAATCACGCTACCGGAACCTACCGCGATAACCATCAGCTCAGGGCTCACGCCCGTCGTCGCAATCAGCGGCGCAACGATACCACCGGCGGTGATTGCTGCAACGGTTGCAGAGCCGAGCGCGATACGCAGCACCGCAGCGATAGACCACGCCATCAGCAGCGGTGACACATTGGTTTCATGCATCATGGCCGCGATGTATTTATCCACGCCGCTGTCGACCAGCACCTGCTTGAACGCACCGCCACCACCGATAATCAGCAGCATCATGGCAATGATTTTGATGGAAGAGGTCAGCGTGTCGTTAATCTGATCCATTGAACGACCACGGTTCAGGCCGAAGGTGAACATCGCAATCAGCACCGCAATCAGCGTCGCCATCACCGGGTCGCCCAGGAACTCGGCAACGGACAGGAACGGGTGGCCTTTTGGCAAGATCATTTCCGCCACGGCACGCATCGCCATCAGGATGACCGGTACCAGAGAGGTCCAGACGCTGACGCCAAAACCAGGCATCTCTTCTTCCGTGAAGGTTTTCGCGCTGTACAGACCTTCCGGGATAGGCTTATCAATCCCTTTCAGGAAGCGGGCATAAACCGGGCCGGCCAGGATCACCGTCGGGATTGCCAGAATCGTACCGAACAGCAGGGTTTTACCCATATCGGCATGGAAGATGGTGGCGATCGCGGTTGGACGGTGGTGGTGGCAGGAAACCGTGCGTAACGGACAGCGCGGCGGCCATCGGTACACCGACATACAGTAGTGGAATGTTCGCTGCCGCTGCGATGGTGAACACCAGTGGCAGCATCAGCACGAAGCCCACTTCATAGAACAGTGCGAAACCGACGGTAAACCCGGTTAACACAACCGCCCACTGGATATTCTTCTTACCAAATTTGGCAATCAGCGTGGTGGCAATACGCTGGGCGCCCCCACAGTCTGCCAACATTTTGCCGAGCATAGCGCCAAAGCCCATGATCAGTGCCAGGCTACCGAGCGTGCCGCCGACACCGGCTTTAATGGAGCTGATGACTTTCACCAGCGGCATCCCTTGCATCAGACCGACTGCAAGTGCCACCAGAACCAGAGCGATAAACCCGTTCATTTTGAAACGGATCATCAAGAGCAGTAATAACACAACACCGATAGCAACGATGACTAATGGCATGATTTACCTGGCCTTTGAATTGTTATGGGTAACGTCATTGTTTCAACGACAAATTCCGATTGTCCCAACTGGGAACAGAGTGTTAACGGCACTAATACTGTTGCCTTGGAAACTATTAAGTTTAGTCGGCTGTTATGAAGGTGCTTAGTGCCCACGAGAATGATACGGGTAACATGTCGTGGTTGAGAATCACCCTGGGGGGCTAAATTTGAATTATGAGACGCAGGTCAACATATGGGGAGGCAAGGCAGGGAGGGGAAAACAGGCCCGGTAAGCATAGCGCCACCGGGCAAAAGCAGGCGGACGCTTAGTAGTAAGAGTGCTCGCCGCGCTGGTGTTCGGTCAGATCGCGCACACCTTTCAGTTCCGGGAATTCGTTCAGCAGCTGCTTCTCGATCCCTTCTTTCAGCGTGACATCAACCATTGAACAACCGTTACAACCGCCACCGAATTGCAGGATCGCCAGGCCGTCTTCAGTGATTTCCATCAGGGAAACACGACCGCCGTGGCCCGCCAGCTGTGGTTGATCTGAGACTGCAGCAGGTACTCGACGCGCTCCATCAGTGGGGCATCGTCAGACACTTTACGCATTTTGGCGTTTGGCGCTTTCAGGGTCAGCTGAGAACCCAGCTGATCGGTGACGAAGTCGATCTCCGCATCTTCAAGATACGGTGCGCTCAGCTCATCAACGTAAGCCGTGAGCTGTTCAAATTTAAGGGCAGTGTCAGTCGCTTCCACTGCGTCCGGAGGACAATAAGAGACACCACATTCTGCATTCGGAGTGCCTGGATTGATCACAAACACGCGGATCTGCGTCCCTTCTTCCTGATTTGCCAGCAGTTTGGCAAAGTGCGCTTGTGCAGAATCGGAAATACGGATCATAGCTTTGGCCTAATAGTTGACTAAATTACCTGGGTATAATCATACGCCCATTGAAGAAGGGCTACAAGGTACGGCACAGACACCATACCTGAACCGACGCGGCGCCGCTTTGCAAAAGCAGTCGGGAAGTTCAGCAACGGTACTGCCTGTGGTGACGACATCATCCACAATCGCGATATGGAGGCCTTTGACCGGGAATTCAAGACGAAAGGCATTTTTGAGGTTCCTTTTGCGAAGCCGGGCCGTGAGCTGATGCTGGATGGCCGTATTATGGACGCGTTTGAGCGCACGGGCGTCGTACCGGCAATCGAGCCATCGCGCGAGCGGGCGGCAAAGCAGGTCACTTTGGTTGTAGCCGCGTCGCCAGTGTCGGCGACGGTATAAAGGCACGTTAACCACCATGTCGATGTTCGGCAGGCCGCGGGTGCGTCGCGCCTGTAAAACGGCCAGCAGTAACAGGCGGGCGAGGGGACGCGCCAGCACACTCTGGCCGGCAAACTTCAGCGCATGTATAAGGCCGCTTAACGGCGCAACATAATCATCCACAGCCACCAGGGCACACCACGGCGGCGCTTTTTTCAGGCAGCGGCCGCAGGGAACGTCTCGCCCGGTGGCCGCTAGCCCACACTGCGGACACGTCATCGCCTGCCTTTTCAGCGAGCGGGTGCAAACGGAGCAGACGCCCCATGCGCTGAGGGCAAGCGGCATCCGGCATAGCCAGCACAAGCCAGGCACTGTTAACATGTGCAACCTCCATGTGAAAAAAGAGAACAGTAACTGATGAAGACGCTGTGGTGGCAGACCGTAGGGACGGGAAATTGCCATCTTGTGCTGCTGCACGGATGGGGCCTGAATGCCGAAGTATGGAATTGCATAACCGGGGAACTCGCCTCGCAATTTACCCTGCATCTGGTGGATTTACCGGGCTTTGGCCGCAGTCGCGGCTTTGGGGCAATGGTCGGTTGAGGAGATGGCGCAGCAGGTGCTGGACGCTGCGCCGCAACACGCCATCTGGCTGGGCTGGAGCCTGGGCGGGCTGGTGGCGAGCCAGATTGCCTTGACCCATCCCGAGCGCGTGCGTGCGCTGGTCACGGTAGCTCGTCACCGTGCTTCAGTGCAAAGGACGACTGGCCGGGCATAAAACCGGATGTGCTGGCCGGGTTCCAGAAACAGTTGAGCGAAGACTTCCAGCGGACCGTTGAGCGTTTCCTGGCCCTGCAGACAATGGGAACCGACACCGCGCGTCAGGATGCCAGAGCGCTGAAGCAGACCGTGCTTTCCCTGCCGATGCCGGACGTTGAGGTGCTTAACGGGGGGCTTGAGATCCTCAAAACCGTCGATTTGCGTGAGCCGCTGGCCGCGCTGGCGATGCCGCACCTGCGTATCTACGGCTACCTCGACGGACTGGTGCCGCGCAAAGTGGTTCCAGTGCTGGATTCACTCTGGCCACAAAGTGAGTCTCTGGTGATAAACAAAGCCGCGCATGCGCCGTTTATCTCTCATCCGGCGGAGTTTTGTTCAGCGCTCGTTGCGTTAAGTCAACGTTTAGACTGATTATTTTCTATCCAGCCTGGAAAAAGTTTCACACCGCAACCATACTCCAGATGTCGTTGCGGTTGTTCTGCCTACGATAATCAAAACAACAATCCTATGGAGAGTCAGGCTATGAAACTTGTTACAGGTATCGTCACTTCTCTGGTTATTGGGTCACTTTCATTTGGCGCCTTTGCGGCACAAGAGCTGGAAAAAGATAAAGTTGCCGGGATGAATCTGCCAAAGTTGGTGAGATTTCTACGTCTGACACGACCGCGCCGATGGACGCCAAAAGAGAGCTGTCTAAGAAAGCGGATGAGCTGGGTGGGAAGTACTACGTCGTCACCAGTGCCGAAAAACAGACCAAAAACGTGCGCGCAACGGCGGACGTCTATAAGTAATACGTTAATGCCGGGCAGCGATGCCCGGCTTTATGCGCGCAGTGCCCACCACTCTCTGAGGCAGGCTTTTCCTTCCGGGCAGCTTTTACAACTGCCGGACAGGCAGCCCTCCGCCTCTTCCTGAATACGCACCGCTTTTCCCATGGCTTCCAGTCTTTCCAACATGGCATCGATCATCGGCTGCGGGGTATGCAGGGTGAGGCTCAGCTGTTTCGCCTCCATTCGCCCTTGTAACGCCAGCAGGTCACGTACCTGAATCAACGATGCCATAGCTTACCCCTTAGTGACAGTCGCCCGCCGGGCTGTTGCAGCAGGTGGCAGCCGTTTTGCGGTTTGCCAGCAGGTTGATATCAACCCGGCTGCGTGCCCGCGTAGCAGGCCGAGAACGAGCACGTTAAACAGCACAACCGCCAGAATGCACACCAGGCTATACCGCGGGTGCTGGCTAAAGTTAACGGTCTGATAAAAGAGCGTCGCCAGCGAGTACGCGATGTTGAGCCCCCACAGAATGGAGAAGCCCATCCAGCCACGGCTGGACTCGCGGGCAATCGCGCCCATGACGGAGATGCACGGAATATAGAGCAGAACAAAGATGAGGTAGCTGTAGGCCGCAGAGGCGCTACCAAATTTCTCGCTCATCACGCCCATGGCACCCGTTGCCATTTCGCCGTCACCTTTACTGGCCTCGATAGGGTTCGCCAGCACGCTCAGACTGAAGGTGTCTTTCAGGCTCTGCCATGTCTCTTCGACGGCACCCAGCAGTTCGTTACCGAGATGAAACTCTGCCGGATTGAACGCTTGCTCCTGGATGTTCTCCGCGGTGTAAAGCGTATTCAGGGTCCCGACGACCACCTCTTTCGCCATCGCACCGGTGAACAGACCGACGGTCGCCTGCCAGTTATCGTCATGGACGCCGATCGGTTTGAAGACCGGGGTTATGACGCGGCTGACGGAGGCGAGGGCGGAGTCGTTGATGTTATCCGCAGCCTGTCCGATCAGGGTGAAGCTGTTCAGCGCGCTCAGGAAAATACTCACGATAACAATCACTTTACCGGCACGCAGGACGAAGCCTTTCAGGCGCTGCCAGGTCTGGATCACCAGGCTTTTAAGATGGGGGACGTGGTAGACCGGCAGTTCCATAACGAACGGCGATGCTTCGCCGCGCATGATGGTGTGTTTCAGCATCAGCCCCGTGAGAATGGCCATGACGATACCCAGCACGTACAGCGAGAAGACCGCCAGCGCCCCCTGCTGCCCAAAGAAGGCCGCGGCAAAGACCGCGAAGATAGCCAGTCGTGCACCGCAGGACATAAACGGTGCCATCATGATGGTCATCAGACGTTCACGCGGCGCATCCAGCGTACGGGCACCCATAACCGAGGGCACGTTACAGCCGAAGCCCACGATCAGCGGCACGAAGGATTTGCCTGGCAGACCGAGCGCCTGCATCAGGCGATCCATGACGAAGGCGGCGCGTGCCATGTAACCGGAATCCTCAAGGAAGGAGAGGAACAGATACATCATGCCGATTTGCGGCACCAGAGGCAGTACGGTGTTGATACCACCGCCAATCCCCTGGGCAAGGAAGATGGTCAGCCATTCCGGGAAATGCAGGGTGTAACCCACCCACTGAATGCCATGAACAAAGATAGCAACGGAACCGGCATCGAAAATCGGCTGGAGTGCACCACCAATATTAATGGCGAGCAAGAACATCAGGTACATCACCAGCAAGAAGACCGGCAAACCGAGGAAGCGGTTAAGCACAACCTTATCCACGGCCGCGGTGAAGCGGCTCGGTTCTGCCGTCAGGGCGTTACTGACCACGTCGCAAATCGCGGCGATGGCCTGATAGCGAGCATCAGCGATATGCAGGGCCGGGTCATCCAGCTCGTCGCTCAGACGGGCGAGGACCACGTCCAGTTTATCTGCCGCATGACCAGCATAGGCGCGGCTGTAGATATCCCTTCCAGCATTTGCAGGCCGAGCCACAGGCGCTGTTTTGCGGGCATGCTTTTGTCCATCTCTTGCGCCAGCAGATCCGCTTCGCGCAGGAGCGGCTGGGCGTAGTGCACCAGCTCAACGTTACGATTTCCCGCATGGCGATCGATAGCCAGTTTCAGGCATCAATACCGCGGCGCGCGTCGACACCAGCGGAACGACCGGGCACCCCAGCCGTGCGGAGAGGGCATCGACGTCGATACGCAGTTTCTGTTTCTCTGCAATGTCGAGCATGTTGAGCGCCACGATGCAGGGAATGCCCAGCTCCAGCAGCTGCAGCGTCAGGTAGAGGTTACGCTCAAGGTTTGAGGCATCAACCACGTTGATGAGCAGATCCGCGTCGCCGCTAAGAATATAGTGGCAGGCAATCTGCTCATCGAGCGAAGTTTGCGAGGAGATCGTGGTTAAGGAGTACGTGCCGGGTAGGTCAACCAGCGTGACCTGGTGATCTGTTGTTGAGAACAGGCCTTCTTTACGTTCAACCGTTACGCCAGCCCAGTTACCGACGCGCTGGCGCGCACCCGTGAGCTGGTTAAATAGCGTTGTCTTGCCGGAATTAGGATTGCCAATTAAGCCAATAGTTAATTTTTTCATTTTTCTGGACTCACTGAAACCGCTGGCTTGTTATCGGGATAAGGCTTCGACTTCTATTAATGCGAGATCTTTTTTACGCAATACCAGATTTACGCGTCGGGTTTCGATATGCACCGGATCACCTAACGGGGCGACGCGCACGACCTGAAATGACGAGCCGGGCAGCATGCCCAGTGACAGCAGCTTTTGTCGATAGGCCGGGCTAATTTCGTGGGTAAAACCGGTAATTTTCCATGCACTGTCTGGAGTGAATTGCATAATGCCTGATTCCACGAGAGGTTAAAATATCTACTATGGGATGATAATGAGAATAGTTTTTATCAGCAATAATAAAACTGTGACGGAATGTTGTTTGCGGTATTAATTTACGGCCTGTTTGACCTTGCTCAATATTTACTGATTCTGCGGCAGGGAGAGGAAAGGCTTATTTGTTAATAGTGTGATCACTGATGGTTGAAATATAGATATACAACCGGTTTCATATTTTACAATTAATTTCGGCGGGATAACGGCCCGGTGAGTGACGCATCACCGGGCCTTTTTTATGCGGTTAGCGTTTCTTACCCATTGCTGCCGCCAGCGCATCCATCATGGCGCTGTTGCCCGCAGGCTGGGCGTCA
>ENA-OQHY01000153-OQHY01000153.1-human-gut-metagenome-genome-assembly--contig:-NODE-153-length-38922-cov-4.352081_pt1 | contig 38922 bp, 34 predicted proteins | sample MGYA00242570_ERZ504733 | MGnify/ENA primary metagenome ERZ504733 (study PRJEB26092, sample SAMD00036219) | human gut metagenome | host: Homo sapiens | study: EMG produced TPA metagenomics assembly of... | reverse complement strand
TCCTCACGTAAAATAAATTTAAAATTAAATTTATCATATATCTATATCATAGTGAGTCAATAGGAATACCATTTTACGCCAAAAGAAACGGATGACCTTCATCACCCGTTTCTCTCATTCTGCTCCAATCAATACATTCTTCCCCGCAAATGCAAACCCATAATGCCGGATCCTTTCCTGCGGCACGCCAAGGGCCACCAGTTCTGCGTCGTATTTTTTATCCACGATCTGTTTTAAAGCCTCCTGCACCGCATCTTCCAGTGTCTCCTTTTTTACCCGGTTGCAGACTTTAAATTCAATAATAATCGCCGGATCTTTTTCTCTATTCTTCGGAATCATCATCACATCATACCGTCCAAATCCACTTTCCCGATTCGACCGGATCTGATAACACTCCGCACGCTCTGCCATCAGTCCCAGGACGAAGCCATGATAGAATCGTTCCGGCTCCAGACTTTCACTGTTCTCTCCGCCAACGTCAAAATGGCTGAAGGTTGCAAGTGACACTTTATTCATATAATAATTCATCGCTTCCAGATCGCCCTGCATCAGTGCTTTCACAAAGCTGCTGTACCCAGCTTCCGATGCTTCAAACCATCCGCGGAACATATCATCAAACATGCTCACCGTTTCCAGATTGGTGATACGGAGCTGATACCACGGCTTCAAAGTAATTCCGCGATACTCCACCTCTTCCGCTTTCAGATAACCGCTCGCGAGAAGCAGACTCCAGATTGCATTTTCATTGTAATCCAGCTGTTCAAACACCATCTGCTCATCAAAGTTCACCGTGACTGCCTGTCCGTTCAGTAGATCTTCCATATACTCTTTGATTTCCGGCGAGGCGGTGCGGATCAGCTTTCCCACCAGACCGTTCGAACTCGTATCTGCCCAGTACGGGCGCAGTTTCTTTTCTTTTAAATAATTGGTAATCGACCATGGATTGTAGATATCGCGGTGTCCGCCAAAGATAAATCCATCATACCACTGCTTCACAACGTCCTTTTTGTCTCCCATTCCGAACTCGTCCAGAGATGCAAAAACTTCCTTTTTGGTAAATCCAAAACAGTCCGCATACAGATCCGATGTCGTCGTCACCACACGCAGATTATTTAAGTCAGAAAAAATACTTTCTTTCGAAACCCTCGTGATTCCGGTCATCATCGCACGTTCCAGATAAGGATTCGTTTTAAACGTCGCATTAAACAGACTCCGCACAAACGTTGTAAATTCCGCCCAGTAGCCATGGACATACGCTTCCTGCATCGGCGTGTCGTACTCATCCAGCAGAATAATCACTCTTCTGCCGTAATACCGCGCCAGATACATACTCATATTATTGAGTGCCGCTGCGGCCTCCGCATCACCCATATGCAGATTGACCTCGTTGTATGCTTTCTTCTCATTTCCGCTCAGCAGATCCCCATCCAGAAGATAACGGTTTTCTTCATACACTCTCGCAATCTGCTGTTTGATCTGGATTTTTGCTTCCGAAAGCTGATCTGCTTTCACGGCTGCAAAACTCAAAAAGATCACCGGATACTTTCCCTGCAGTTCCCGATATTTTTCTTCTTTCCAAACGCCAAGTCCTTCAAACAGATCGCCCCGGGCGGCATATTTATTAGAGAAAAAGCAGTCCAGCATGCTCATATTCAGTGTCTTGCCAAAGCGGCGGGGGCGGGTGATCAAGGTGATTTCATCCCCGTTTTCCCACCAGTCCTTGATGAAGTGAGATTTATCCACAAAGAAATAATGGTTTTCCCTTAAGGATGCAAAATTCTGTTTTCCTATACTGATTACTTTTTCCATCCATCACACCTGCTTTCGGAATTTGTCCTTTTCTCGATTATACACTATCCTTTCCTGAATTCCAATCTTAAAACATCCTATTCGCCGCAAACGTAAAAAACAATAACGCCAGAAACAGCACTTCCAGCACCGCTCCCAGAATGGTAATGATCTTTCCCGTCTTCTCTTTCCAGATTTTTTTCATCCCCAGATACAATAGAATTCCGATCACCGCGCCAAGCGTATTATCGATCACATCCGTAATATCACTCGCGCCGATCGCAAAAATATACTGCGTCACCTCAAAAAACAGGCTCAGTCCCGATGCAAGGAGAATGCGGTTCTGGATTTCGCTGTCCGGATAGAAGGCTGAGATGCAGAGGCCGAACGGCAGAAAGACCAGCATATTTTCGATAATTTCACTAATCTGCACTTTCCCGTTCACCACAACCGACGCCGCATACGGAATCAGATTAATCCCCCGCAGGTGCGGAATTTCTTCCGGGCGCAGAGCGAATTTGAATAAAATGCACCAGACAAGCAGCGCCAGATAAACGCCGAATACCACCAGAAATGCTTTTGATTTTTTCTTATTTGCCAGAAATCCCATCTTGGTTTTCCCCCTCTGAATCAGATTTTGTATACGTCTGATTCTATCAGAACATTCTTAGGATTCCTCTTCTCTTTTCCAAAGAAATCCCAACGGATTTCCTAAGTTTTTCTTAATGCCGCCGGAAAAATCCGCACAGCGTAAAAAGCGGCTCTCCAGAATCTTCCGAAAAGCCGCTTTTCCAACGTTTCTATTTTATTTGTTTCAATCCACAGTCGGTAATTTCACAGAGTCTGACATGTCAGCAGAATGCTGACTGTGGTTTGCCTCATATCAGTGGGGGATACCGATTTCTCTCCGCCCGCCACTGCCGTTAACTTTCTTATTTGCAATTCATCTCACCACCTATAGAGGTGGGAGAATCCTTGCTATTATTTGTTGAAAACTCTTATTTCTTAATCTCATATCCGCAGTACTGCATCACAAGCTCGCAGAACATTGCGTTTGCCCAGGAGAACCACTCTCTGGTGTAAACGGTCGGATCATCTACGAAAACGCCCTCGTGCATCAGTCCTGTGCCGCCGTCGGTTGCCATCAGTTCGTGGATCATCTGATGTTTCTCCTCTTTTGTCGGTGCGGTCAGTCCCTCGATAGCTTTTGAGATGTGCCATACGTAGCGAACCGGTGTGTGCGGGCTTCCGATTCCGGAAAGCTTCGTTCCGGAATAGTAGAACGGGTTTGCCTCGCTTAAGATCAGCTTTCTTGTGTTGTCAGCCACTTCCTGGCTCTTTGGTTCATAGCCCAGATAGCTCATAGCCAGAAGGCTCGGTACATTGGCATCATCCATCAGATTGTACTGGCCAAAACCATCTACTTCGTATGCATAAACATCGCCCAGTCCCCAGATATGAGTCGTACCATACGTTTCAATCGCATCTTTTACGGTCTTTGCCATTTCTTCTGCTTTCTTTGCAATCTCCTCTTTACCGCCGACAAAATCTGCGATCTCTTTCAGGTAGTTCAGAACAACAACCGCAAACATATTGGACGGAATCAGATATCCGTAACGGCAGGAATCATCGCTTGGACGGAAGCCGGACAGATCAGGCCGATGCCGGATTTTACCTGCGCACCTTTTCCATCGCGGGAAAGCGTATCGGTGTAGGAGCAGTTTTTACGGATGAAGCTGTACGGGGATTTCTCCTCGTGGTTCATTTCAGTCTCAAATACAGTCAGGATTTTGTCAACACCTTCCCAGAAAACCTCGTCAAACTGATCCGTTCTTCCGGTGTTCTTCCAGAACAGATAGGAGAACTGCAGCGGATAGCAGAGAGAATCGATCTCATACTTTCTCTCCCAGATCCACGGTCCCATATCGGTCTCGTCCTTCTCCCAGCAGTTGCCGTTCGGTCCTTCGTTGAATGCGTTTGCGTATGGATCGATGTTGATGCACATAAACTGGCGGCGGATAAGGCCTGCGATCAGGTCAGCCAGCTCCGGGTCGTTCTGCGCCGGAACAAGGTACGGGCGCAGCTGTGCTACCGAGTCACGCAGCCACATGGCCGGGATATCTCCGGTGATGACGTAGGTGCTGCCGTCCTCCATTTTCTTTACGGTTGTGTCGAGGGTATTGGAGTAGCATCGTTCAAACATATCAACGATTTCCGGCTCGTCTTTCAGTTTTTCTCTCAGGCTTAAAATCAGCTCCTGAATGGACTTTGGTAAGGTCTCTTTCATTCTTTTTTCATCCTTTCGCTCAATTTTTCTCATTTCCCGTTATTCTACAACAGGGCATCTCCGCAATCGAAAATGCCCTGTTGTAGTTCTTATAAAATTAATGTATCAGACTTATTTCTGTGCGTCAATCTGTTTCTGAGCTTCTTCGCGGATGGTCTCCCAGCCTGCGGTCTCAAGCTCTGCATCGATTGTTTTTACAAGCTCTCTCGGATCCTGTGCGCCGGTGAATAACTCAGAATAGTATTTCTCATATACGGCACGGCAGTTTGCAAGCTCTGTTTCGATGTTGGAGGTATCCAGGTTGAATCCAAGCATCTCAGACGGAGTTGCTTTCTCGTTCAGCTCTTCTACTTCATCCCACTGGTTGAAGTCAACATCGTCTGTCTGAGTTACGTTGAAGAAAGTACCCTGGGTATATCCGGCCATACCCCAGTCAGTGGTCAGGCGGTGTACCTTATTGTCATCGGTGTACTCGAAGTCTTTTCCTTCTGCTCCATAGTAGAACCAGTCACGTACTTTGGAATCCGTATTTACCAGGTTCAGAAGCTGAAGTGCTTTGTCCGGGTGCTTGCATCCGGAGTAAATACCATTGATGGAACCACGTACAGTTGTGTTGGAAACGACTGTGTTGCCATACTGTACTGCTGAACAATTGGCGATACCATTGTTCGGACCCCATGTTGTTTTTGCAGCGCCGCTCCATCCTGTGCAACAAAGAACATTGCGTATTTGCTGGAATCATCTGCTGTCGGAGCGTCTCCGTTGATGATGCCCTCCTGATACATTTTACGAACGATATCCAGGTTGGAAAGGATTTCTTCGTCATCCAGCGGATTGACAACGGTCTTGCTGTCATCGCCGTATTTAACGCCGATTGCCGGAAGTCCGGAGCTTAAATCATCGTAGTTCAGGTTCAGCAGGAAGTTTGCACCATTTTTGGACATGAAGTACGGAGATCCGCCTTCGCCCTCTTTTACTGTCTTCAGAGCATCGTACAGAGTATTGAAATCTGTTACAGAATTTACATCAATGTTATATTTGTCTGCAATATCCTGATCCCATACAAAGTACTCGGAAAGGGAGCTGTCTTTGTAGGTCGGTACGCCGTAGATTTTTCCATTTACTTCTACTGCTTTCCAGTAATCTTCCGGAATCATGTCATACAGCTCGGAAGCGTTGTCTTTGAGCAGATCTGTAATGTCCATCAGTGCGCCGGTGTTCACCTCAGAAGAGTAACGGTTCTGGTCGGTGAACAGGATATCGAAATACTCGCCGGAGTTTGTGATAACGCTTCTTCTGTTATCCCAGTCACCCCACGGAACGATTTCCATGTCTACATTAACGCCGATTTTCTCCTCCAGATATGGGTTGATCTGTGCAAGCCACTCATCATAATCCTTCGGCATTCCGTTACCAACCTGAATCCATTTCAGTGTAACAACTTCATCTTTTGCATCACTCTTTGAAGAGCTGCTGCTTCCGTTGCTGCTTCCGCAGCCTGCCAGCATGCCACCGGCCATAACAGCAGAAAGTGCAAGAGCTAAAAACTGTTTCTTTTTCATTGTAGCATCCTCCTGATATAAAATATAGAATGTTGAAATTATCCTTAACCGAAGCCTTTTGCTTCAGTATGAGATCCATAAAGGTAAATGGTCGATCAGCCTTTTACCGCACCGACCGTCAGACCGGAAATGAAGTATTTCTGGAAGAACGGATAGCAGCATGCGATCGGGATGATGATGATGATTGCCATCGCCATACGGGCGCCCTCTTTTGGCATCGAGTTCATGTACTGTGCCGTGGTAACGCCAAGAGACGGGTTGTTTGCCATCATCTCAATATTTCTCTGTACGTGATCCAGCAGAGCCTGCAGGGAATACAGCTTGGTATCGCTGATGTACAGGGAAGACTGGAACCAGTCGTTCCAGTAACCGAAGGTGAGGAACAGTGCGATCGTTGCCATCAGCGGTTTCGACAGCGGCAGGGCGATCTTTCCGAAAATCTGGAACTGGGTTGCTCCGTCGATCTGTGCCGACTCAATGATGGATTCCGGAATGTTGGTCTTGAAGAACGTTTTACAGATAACAACGTTGAACGAAGAAACACAAAGCGGAAGGATCAGCGCCCAGATACTGTTTTTCAGGTTGAGGAACTGTGTGTTAACTACATAAGAAGAAATCATACCACCATTGAAGATCATTGGAATAAAAACGACCATGGTGAAGAATCCGTTCAGTTTGTAGGTGCTTCTGGAAAGAACGTAACCCATCAGCATCGTAAGGGCAACTCCGATTACCGTACCGATAACCGTTACCGCAACGGAAACGCCAAGTGCAGTCACAATCATCTGTCCTTCCCGAAGAAGGAATTTGTAGGAATCCAGCGAGTATGCACTCGGGATAAACTGGTAGCCATTCATCTTGATCGAATGCTCGGAAGAAATCGAGATCATGAAGATGAATACCACCGGGATAATGCAGGCCAGGGCAAGGATCACAAAAATAACATTGAAAATTGCATTTGTAGATCCCTGGATCTGATTTAAATGTGAAGAGGAAGCCAGATCAAGATCTTTTTTCTTTTTTGCCATTTTTGTACCTCCTTAAATAATCGCGCTGTCTTCATCAATCTTCTTCACAATGGCATTGGCAAGAAGGATGGTGATGCAGCATGCAACAGACTGGAAGAATGTTGCCGCAGAAGTCATTCCGATCGGAGTGGAAGACTGCAGTGCGTTGTATACATATGTGTCGATAGTTGCTGTCGTTTTGAAGATCGAACCGCTTGCTCCCTGAGAAAGCTGGAAGAACAGTCCGAAGTCGGAGTAGAAGACCTTTCCGACATTCAGAATGAACATCATGATGATGACACTCTTTAAGCAAGGCAGGGTAATGTGCCATACCTGCTGTCTCTTGTTGGCGCCGTCCATAACGGCTGCTCGTACAGTGTGGTATCAATACCGGAAATGCTGGACAGGTAGATAACCATGTTGTATCCGGTAGATTTCCACAGATACATGAAGATCAGGATAAATGGCCATACACCGGCACTCATGTACCACTGAATCGGTTCCTTGCCTGCATTTCTCATTATACTGTTGATCAGACCGTTGTCCTGGTTCAGGAATGCATCCAGGAAGTAGGAAGCTACAACCCATGACATGAAATATGGGAAGAACATCATCGTCTGATATACCTTCGACGCTCTTTTGTTGTGCAGCAGGCTGATCATGATAGCCAGTCCTACGGAAAATACCATACCAAGAACGATAAATGCAAGGTTATACAGGATTGTGTTTCTCAGGATGACGAACAGGTCGTTGGATCTGATCAGGAACGAAAAGTTTTTGAAGCCGGCCCAGTCACTGTGGAGCAGGTTATAAATGAAACTCTTTCCGCCGGTGATTTTGTAATTCTTGAACGCAATGATCAGACCGAACATAGGCAGGAAGCAGAACAGAATATACCAGATGGTGGTCGGCAGCGCCATGACGGTCAGCTCCGTGTCATTCTTGGTCCAGCGTCCTTTTTTCTTTTTGCTTGGTTTACTCAAGATTTTTTCCTCCTTCTCCCGATTGCTCGGGCTTATCACTTGATCCGTTTATCTTACAAACGGAATCCCGGTAAATAATCTTTCCGGGAATGCGGTATACCTCGCCGCTCTTTTTCTGCGGTTCATTCATATGTTTGATCATACGTTTTGCCGCAAGACGTGCAATCGCGTCGGTGTCAACCGCAACCGTGGTGAGCGACGGACTGCACAGTTGTGCATAAATGGAATCATCAAAACCGGTCACGGAAACATCCTCCGGTACGCAGATTCCACGCTCTTTTAATGCCTGCACTAATTTGAATGCGGTGGCATCGCAGTTACAGACAAATGCGGTGGGCAGCTTCTCCGGCAGCAAAAGCGGAATGGCAATGCCTTCATCGCTTCGGTCCGGGATTCTCCACTCATTTTTCGGGGAAATTCCCTCCTCCAGCATTCTCCGCAGATATCCGAGATATCGGTCGGAAATACTGGTTGTACTTCCTACGGTTCCGACAAATCCGATGTCTGTGTGGCCCTGCTGGATCAGGTAATTGGTCAGCTCATAGGAGCTGTAAATATTCTCGGTGATGACGGAATCGGATTTGTGGGTTCGATCGTAGATGTCCACATACACTTTCGGGAGATCAATCTGTGCAATCTGCTCCCGGACACCCTTATCGAGAATACCAAGAAAGATCAGGCCGTCGAACAGCCCTCTGGTCTGTATCGTGTTCATGTCCGACGGGAGTGTTGCTGTTGTCGGAGAAATCATGATACTCGAACAGGATGCTCTCTGCAGCTCGTAGATGATCCGCTCGTACATTGCCATATAAAATTTTCCTTCGTCTCCGGAGCTGAACCGCGGACTCATGATGATACCGACTTTTTTGCTCTTCCGTTTTCCGTAGTCCGGAAGGACATAACCGGATTCTCTCGCAAGCGCAAAAATCTTTTCTTTCAGTTCTTCTCCCACGCCGTCTTTTCCGTTCAGCGCCTTGGAAACTGTTACTTTACTGATGCCCAGCTTATCTGCCAGGTCCTGCATGGATACTGATTTTCTCTCTGCCATGTTACCAACAGCCCCTCTATTTGTTTCTTAACTTGTGTTTAGATGTTAACATCTTTTAGAAAGATTGTCAATAGCCTTTTCGTTATTTTGTATATTAAAATTCTTATTTTCCAGTCCTAATTTGTATAGATCGAGGAGTATTCTTCTGTTTCTTTTGATTTTTTAGACAGAAAATCTGTGTTCTTGTGTTAAGTCACATAACATCTTAATATTAACGCAGTACTTTTTCGCCTGTTTTCATTTTTAACGAAAAGCAGCGGAAAGTCTGACTTTTTCGTCTAATTGTCATACTCCCCGCTGTCTTTTTTCATCTTCTGCTGTTTTTCATACTACCGCCAGACAGCCATGGCTCATTGCCTGACACCGCCGTAAAACCGCGGAACAATGATTACCCGCAAATAAAGGTAACCACACCCTTGTCATTATCTGACAGGCTTTCCATATCTTTCTCTGCGGTTCCCTGCTCCACAATCTCCACTCCATAGCGGAATTCACTGAATCCGGACAGGTCCATCTTGAAGTTTGTTTCCCATGTGTTATTCATAATCCAGCTGTAAACCGGCCGTTTATTATTCTCCTCTTTGTTATCGCACAGAAGGATTGGGTGGGATTCCATCTCCCCCATGTAAAGTAACGGTGTGTCAAAAGTATTAACCAGAATGGTCTGATCTTTTGTCCGGTAAACGAGCCCTTCATCCGCAATATAGTATTCCATATTGGTGCCAGGCAGCTGATCAATACCAGGGCGCATGGTAACACCTCCGTTCTGGATCATCACTTCCGCATCCGGAAGATTTAACGATAACGGAAGGTACAGGCTTTCGATATCCTCGCTTAATGTTTTGGCTACCCGGTAAGAAAACTCAATTTTCGGAAGATGACGGTACATTTTGATCACAACACTGCTGTGATACGTTCCCTCCAGGGTAAAGATCAGTTCTACTTTGGTAAACACCGGTCCGTGATCCAGAATTTTCACATCCGTAAGGTCACCCTGATACTGCTCTGCGTGAAGTCCGCGGATATTTCTTCCGATCAGACTGCGTTCCGCATAAACCCCCTTCCGTATTTCGGTGCGTTCATAAACCGGCGTGAAGAACGTTTCCAGACCGGATTTGCACATTTCAACCTCTGCTTTTTTATTGTAAAAGGAGGTAATACCCTCTCCGACTTTCCATTTGATCTGAAAGAAATCGTTTTCCAGACCGTAAGGCAGTTTGTAACTTTCCGGATCGTACGTGTTCACAATATCGCGCACCCGCTCTGCGCCTACCCAGGCAGTTCTGGTGAACAGGGTCTGGGACGGAGCCGGCTGCTCTTCGTACGTGAACGTTTTCTCTTCCATTGGCTCAAATTCTGCCAGAAAACTTATCAGGACTCCGCGCGGATGAGCAGACAGCTGCACCTCCATCTCCTGTTTTGTTTTGTCATCGGTTACTTTAACTGCAGAAAGACTTAAGGTTTCTACGTAAAATTCTACCGGAAATACTCTCTTTTGATGCTTGTGGAGACCGCCTTCACTTTACCGGACAGATTATAATAGCGCAGAATATCCCCCAGTTTATGGCACTGCTCATTTTTACGCATCGCTGCTGCCTCATGTGCTTTGGATGCATAACTGTTTTTCCGCATATCCAGATTTGTCACCATGGTATCGTACGGATTCGTTACCGTAGCAGAATGACCCCAGGTGTGCTCTGCATATAAAAGAGAATTATCGCCATATGCCTGAATCAGTTCTTTGTTATGTACCCCTGTTTTTTCTTCCAGTCGGTCGCAGATATGGTTCAGTCGTACGGCCTCTTTGTAATGTTTCACCGCATATGGTGTACTTCCAACGCCATTGCCCCACCAGTCATTGATGGCACCCCGATACACTGGTGCATCCTGCACTTTATCCCGGATTTTGTCATACAATTCCTGAAGCGTCACCATATGCATGGTGACTTCTTCGCCATATTTTTCATTAAACAGCGCAACCGTATCTGCAATGGCCGGGTTGATCGGCGCATTATCCGAAAAAACGCCGGAAACACTGGTGATATAGAAATCGTACGGATAACCATTTTCTTCATATTCCTTTATGCTCGCAGCCAGATTCGTGTGCAGATTTTCCAGAAGTCCTGTCACATCACCATTCTTTTTGCCGAAGTAGTTTTCCGTCATAAAGTTAACATTTTTGTTCAGAACAATGCCGAGGGCATTTCCCAGGTTATAATGCTCACCATTCCATACCAGCAGACGCTGTCCGTTCTCATTTTCCAGAAATACGGTTTCTGGTTCTGATACAGCGGATACATGCCGTGATGGGTATGGATATTGGTATACAAAAATTCTACTCCGTTTTCGATCAGGGCATCGCGCTGTCCCATGGAGATACCATTAATATCTGCAATCATGGCTGTTTTGATCTGGATTCCTTTTTCGCCGCAGATTTCCTGCATCGTATGGATTTTTTCTTTCAGATATTTGCAGTCGGCAAGATCATTAAAGTTCAGATAATTGGCAGACAGACCGATATTTCCTTTTTTTACCAGATCGAAAAACTTTTCTTTTTCTTCCTCCGTTGCCATTTTGAAGAACTGCTCCACGCAGTACCATGTCTCACAGTTCCATTTCAGATCTTTCTGGGTTGTGTTGTTTTTGATTCCATTTTCAATCAGTTCGACCGCCCTGCGGATGTTGTTTGCCTGATTGTAGATAACCTGCTCCTGCAGATCGGTGTAACCCACGTCAGTGTGGGAATGATGTACGATGTAGACTTCTCTGATTTTGTGTGTCATTTGCTATTTTCTCCTTTTTATGCTAGAATGCTAACAATTGTTCTTGCAGTAATGCCATATCATTCATTTATCAATGATTTATTTTTAAAATTATTATATTCACAGAAGAATGTATAGGTGGAAACGACTTATGAATGAAAACGAATTACTTATTAAAAATCGCCTCCGGGAGGCAACTGTCATTCTCGAACGTGCTAATCTGATTATTTGCGATGAATCCTGGAAATGCGATTCCTCTCGTCCTCCTTTTTCCAGCTTTCAGCTGGTAATACAGGGGGAAGGCACAGTTCAGGTCGACCAGACAGTATTGCATCCTCACGCAGGTCAGTTATATCTGCTCCCAGCCTGTACGCATCAATCTTTTTTTACAGATGTTCAAAATCCCTATCGCACCTATTTTTGCCATTTTCAGATTACCTGTCAGCAAACGGACCTCTTTCAGCTGGTTCAGTTTCCTCTTTGTGTTGATGCTAAAGACCCGCAAAAAGCACAGCGAATTTTTCAGGACATTATTCAATCCTGTAAGCAGACGGATATTTCTTCCGCTTTGAAGGCCAAACAGGCTGTCTTTCATCTGCTCTGCTATTATTTTGAATGCTGCCCGCCTGGAAGTGTCTCTTTCATTCCACAATCCTTTGATTCTCCACTTTCCAGTGCAATTGCCTATGTTGAAACACATCTGCATGAGCAGATTACCGTACAACAGATGGCAGAAGTGGCCGGCTACCATTCCAGTTACTTTACAAAACTATTTCAGACCCACATGGGAATTTCTCCTGGACAGTTTATTCTGCAGAAAAAAGTGGAAACTGCAACGCTGCTTTTAACTTCTACAGATCTGCCCATTTCCAAGATTGCAGATACACTCGGTTTTGATAACCAGTTTTATTTTTCAAATTTTTCAAAAGCAAACCGGCATGGCGCCATCTTCTACCGCCGTTTATATCTGTGCTCTTGTTTGGATTCTTAAAATATTCTTCTGTTCTCCTGTGCAAAAAGAGTTTAGCACAGGAGAATCTCCAATAACATACATTATTCTTCCTGAAATATATAAAATTCTACGTTCTTTTTTCCATGCAGCTACCATAAGTTTTTATCACTTTTCCCTTATCGCACTGATGCTACCAGCATTTTAATCGTCTCGCCTTTTTTCGGTACAATCCGATACGTTCCGACCGCTGCCGGAACAATGGCGGTTTCTGCGTAATGTACCGTAAACGGTGCAAAGCTCCATCCACGCTCTCAATCGTAGCACTGCGTCCATCCACCAGGTTCATGACGTGAACGGTGTCATCCATGGAAACGGTGTACACTTCCGAAAGTGTGTAGCGCATCGTATCGATAAATTCGCGGCTGTGCAGTCCGGTGCGCTCCACTTCACAGTTTTCTGTTTTTTCCAGTGTTTTCTGCTGGCCGACGATATTGTCGTACACCCATTTGGTATCGCGGTTCCACTGGATATTTTTCATACCGTGGTCGAGATGGATCGGACGCGGCAGTCCATCCATGCCAAGGCGGCCCCAGTCCCAGAGTTTGAAGGTAAAAATATACGGTGTCGCACTGATTTCCAGCACCATTGTGTTTTTTCCTGAGCAGTGCACCGTTCCTGCCGGGATCAGCACATGATCGTGTTTTTTGACCGGAATTTTGTTGACATATTTTTCCGCAGGGAAAAGCTCTTCTCCTTTTTCTGCTGCACGAAGTTCCCGCTCCATCTCTTTTTTATCCACGCCTTCTTTGAGGCCGAGGTATACATACGTTTCTTCGTCTTCATCGACATCCAGAAGATAGTAGCTCTCATCCTGCGTATATGCATGCCGAATTTTTCATAGATATATTCGGTCAGCGGATGTACCTGCATGGAAAGGTTCTGGCCGCCCATCGTATCCAGCAGGTCAAAACGGATCGGGAATTCTGCGCCGAACCGGCCGTGGACTCTTTCACCCAGCAGTTCATGCGGCGCATAGAAGACAAGATCCTGTGCCGGTACTTTTAAGACTTTTCCGCCGATTTCCAGATTCAGGCTGTTTTCCTCCGGAACTCCGTCAAAGCTCCACGCGAAATTTTCCTTCGATGCATCCAGACCAAAGTTTTCCTTCATCCACTGACCGCCCCATACGCCAGGGTCGAAATACGGCTCCATACGAAATGGCTTTCTGGCAAGCTGCTGCAGTGCGCCTCGGAAGGCATTTCCCGTTGTAAGAACCGGTGCATTTTCTTTCTCCGTATCCAGAAGATACGTGAATTTTTCATACCGCTCTTTTTTATAGCGATCCGCCAGACGCCATTCAATGAAAAATCCCCGTTTATATTTCGTCAGGATCGGATCATTATAATTGGTACTGTGCCAGTTTGGCATGCCGCTCCGGTAGCGGAGCTGAACTTCCCAGCGGGTCAGATCACAGTAAACAAGAACATCTGCTTCGGCCAGAAGCTCTGTCGCTGTACCAACGATCACGATCAGACCACCGTTTGTATCTTTTTCTTCCGCACATTCTGTCTCAATTGCTTTTTTCATGGTTTCCAGCTTTTCGCTCTCAAACCAGGTGTCTATGGTTTTATGACACATAATGCCGAAAACACGGTCATCGGTGATGTAATCTTTAAATTCTCTTAACAGCGTTTCTTCGTCTTTGGCACAGTCTTCGATATCAAAAATCCGGTCTGGCTGCAGCGCATTGGCCAGTTCCATTATTTCTTCTTTTCGTACACCCGGGTACAGATCAAAGGAAAGAATACAGGTTTTCTTTTCTTTCTGTTTTTCCTGAACCGCCCGTTTTAATTCTTCAATGATCTCCTTTTTTTCATCCCAGATTTCATTTTCATATCCTGTGATTTTCATTTGCGGATGTAATTCGTAGTTTCCATATTTCTTTTTTAAATTCATTTGGATTCTTTTCCTTTTCTTAATTTTTCTTCCATCCATTGGGGTGTTTCCTGCGCCGATCAGACCTATCATCTTTGTTTCAACGCTTTCGCATCTGGCGGATTTCGCACTTCTGTCCGGTTTCGTTTTTTTACATGTCATATGTTTACAGTTCCACCGTGTACTTATAACGATTTCCCGGATAATAGCAGATCGAATATTCAAAAACCTCGCCGCCCTTCAGGAATGTCTGCCGTGTCCGGATAAAAATAGGCATCTGCGCATCAATTTTCAGTGCTTTCTGCACCTCTTCCGATGGAAGTGCCGCCTCAAGCGTATCCCGGCCGGATTCAATATAGATTCCATGTTCCTCCCGCAGATACTGATACAGCGATTCCATGTATGGCTCCGGCTCTGTTGGCAGTTCGCAGATTTTTTTCAGATACGTAATGGTATAGACCATGGGTTTTCCCACAGCATTCCTCACACGTTTCAGGCAATAACATGGCTCCGTCAATGGAATCTGCAGACTTCTTGCTACCGTTTCCCCGGGACTTATCAGTTCCATCTTGCAGTATGTTGTCTGCATTTCGATATGATGCTTTTTCATTTCTTCCGTGAAACTGATGACACCTTCCATCTGCTCTTCGACTTTCTCGTAGACAACATCTGTTCCGATGCCGCGCCGTGCACGTGCGTAACCGCTCTGTACCAGATTCGTCATCGCCTGGCGTACTGTCACACGCGAAAGCTCGTACTTTTCCATCAGCTCTTTTTCTGTTGGCAGAAAATCTCCTTTTTTGTACGTGCCGCATTCGATCTGCTGTTTCAGAATCTGCTCCAGCTGCGCATACAGCGGCGGTGCTCCCGGATTTCTATCCATTTTTGCAGTTTCTCCTTCTTCTTTTCTCTCCATAGCATTGTATTTTTGTTTCTGAAAATATTTTTGCTCTATTGTGTTTTTTCAGGAAACTGTGACAACAGGCCTTCCATGGCACGGCCGGATGTCTCCGTTTCTATCTGAATCCGAATCTTTCTTTTCCCGCACTCTCTTTCCAGTTCTTTTCCAAACCAGGAAAAACTTTTTGCAATCTGTCCGCCCAGAAGCAGCAGATCCGGCTGATATTCCTCCAGCACAGGAAGAAGGCCAGCCGCCACATCTGCTCCAAATCTTCTCCAGACTTCTTCTGCCTCCATGTTTCCCGCTTTTACCAGACCATACAATTCTTTTCCACTCCACACTTTTCCTGTCACAGCCAGGCTAATCTGCTCCAGCCCGCGCACAGAAAGATAATCGTCCAAAATGGAATCTCCAAACGGCTGTTGATAAATCCATCCATTTTCCGGCACACCTTTTCCTGTTTTCACCGTTTTCCCGTTTTCTACAAAAGCCGACCCGGCGCCGGTTCCGATGCAGACGCACAGAATTTTATCCGCATCACGACAGTTTCCGTACCAGCTTTCTCCCAGTGCAAATGCTTCAATGTCATGTAAAAACAAAAATCGTGCTGATCCAAGTTCCGGCACGCGCGCCTTGATTTCTCTTTCCAGTGGAATCCCGTAAATGGCATCGTACTTATTCAGTCCCTGCATCCGGCTGATTCCATTTTCATAATCAAACGGACCCGGAATCGCCATCCCAACTCCGACAACACTTCCGTCTGCTTCTCTCATCAGTTCCCGGCAGATCTTTGCAAAATTGTCCAGAATCTTCTCTGTGCTCTTCTGCGCCTGTGCTGGAAATTTCCGGATTTTTGTTCTTACTCCATTTCTGTCCGACACACTTCCTTTGATTTCCGTTCCGCCAACATCCAGAAGGATATATTTTTTCTTCTCCATCCCGCTTCCGTCCCTTTTCATCTTTTCCCTGTATTCTTTCTGTTTATATGCCACTAGGATCTCATTTCTTTGTATTGGTTCTCCTGCCGCCTTGTTATAATGTTATAACCTATTCATTTTTCTGTTGCAAGCGCCTGTCTGCAATTTTGTCTGCTTTTGCAAAACTTTGTGAAAACGCGATAATACGTTTTATGCACTTGGCGCAGAACGCAAAAAATCCCCTGTTTCCGGGGTTTTTTATACACTCCGGACAGAGGATTTTTCTTATTTTCTACTTATTTCAATACATTTTCCAATTTAACAAAAAGGTTATTCATCTCCTGCACCACACTCTGCAGACTCTTTTCCCCGACATAGTTTCCAATCGCAAACAATGCCTTATACAAAAAATTAACCGCCCCCTGCAATTCTTCGTTTTGCTCTTTTGTTTCTTTCCGAAGCTGCTGCAGTTTTTCTGCCATCGGAAACAATTCCGCAAGAATCTGCTCTTTTCGTGCCCGATCCGACGGTTCATCTGTCTCCATTTCTTCGAGATCATAGTTATCTGTTCTGCCGCATTTTCCCTTGCACACTGCGCAATCCGGATTCAGACGGTTCTTTTCTGCCTCCACGCGTACAATCCAGGATTTCCCCTCTTCTTCCCTCAGCTCTTTTTCCGGATTTGCCGCACAAATTCCGCCAAGCAGAATCTCATGCGTGGCTTTGTCCGGGCGGTGACCATTGCTGTCACCGCTGGAAAACTCCTGCGATTCACCTTTTGCTGCTTCTCCTCTTCCATCTACCGACCGGGCCAGACCGATCAGCGCACCAAGAAGCTCCTTTTGTATCTTCGTCATACTCATTTTTCTAATACCTCTTACCGAGCTTTTCATTTTTTTCGTCTTACATATTCCACAAAGCAGAATGTACCAATTGTAAAAATACTTTTAAGGGCACACGCTAATTACTATATCTGATTTTCTACAAAATTTCCCCCTCCGTAGAAATCACCACGGTTTTCACCGGAATCTTCTTTCCACTCTCTTTCAGCGCCATCTTCACGGCACGCTCCATTCCTGCGCAGCACGGAACCTCCATGCGTGCAACCGTGATACTCTTAATATCATTCCGCATGAAAATCCGCGCAAGTTTCTCGGAATAATCGATATCGTCAAGTTTTGTACAGCCTACGAGAACGACATGATCCCGAATAAAATCCTGGTGGAAGTTTCCATACGCATACGCTGTACAATCCGCCGCAACGAGAAGGTCTGCTCCTGCAAACATCGAAGCCCGCTCCTGCACCAGCTTGATCTGCACCGGCCACTGGCGGAGCCGGGACGGAACTGCTGCAGAATTTTCCTGCGCATCTGCACGGTTAATCGCCCAGCTGTTTTCACCTGCTTTTCCTGCTCCAGTATTCTCCTGCCCGGCCGCCTCTTTTGCCTTCCGCTGGTTCTCTTTTACCGCCTCCTCATCGTACGGCAGCGCCTCCCGCTCCACAAACGAAATCGCATCTGCCGGACAGACCGGCAGGCAGTCACCGAATCCGTCGCAGTAGTCATCCCGGATCAGCTTTGCCTTCCCGTCAACCATCGCAATCGCACTTTCATGACAGGCATGCGCACAAAGCCCGCATCCTGTACATCTGTCTTCCTCTATCTGAACAATTTTTCGAATCATCACTGAATCTCCTTTTTTCTCTTTGTTTCTCAATACCTGTTTGTTTCTCAACCATGATATCATACTTTATCCCTGTTTTGACAGTTGTTTTTTTTAGTAGTTTTTTCCTACAATACCAACTCTTCGTCCAAAGCCAGCGAATAAATAATCTTCTCTTTCACCTTTTTTCCTGTCGTCCGCTCCAGTGCCTGCTGGTAGTAGGCGAGCTGTTTTTCATACCGCTTTTTCAGCTCCCCGACTTCTTTCACACGGTCCGTTTTGTAGTCCACAAGAACAATCTCATCCCCCTCCGGGAACCATGCGTCAATGATTCCCTGCACGAGAATGGTTTCGTCTTCCGGATAGGACGGATCTGCCTCACTTGCCGGAACGGACATCACAAACGGCTGCTCCCGTTTCAGGGTTTCATTCAAAAAGGCATTCCGCATCCGCATTCCAACCGGACTTTTTGCGAAAGCGAGGATCGATTTGAAATAAATGCATTCCGCTGCTTCTTTCGTCATCTTTCCTTCTGCAATCAATTCCTCCGTCTGTGCCATCAGCTCTGTGATGCTGTACGCTCTGCGGTAATCGAGACATTCCAGCAGGCGTGGTACGCCGTTCCGCGGTCAGAGCCCGTCAGAGCCGCAACATGATCCTTTTTTAGAAAGCCCGGCACAATTGGTACGAGTTCTTCCTGCGCGAACAGCTCTTTTCCGATCTCGGATTCCTCCATCCCGGCCTTCTTCAGCTGCGAAACGGTAACCTTTACCGGAATCTGTTTTTCCTTCTCATACGGATACTGGTAGGCAAACCGCTCCTCCACAAGTTCCTTCAGCGCCGCTTCTCTCGGCGGCTGCTTCGGAATTTCCATGATTTTCTGCTCATTCACCGTGCGCTCCATCTGATGCAGCACCTCTCCCTCAACAAGTCCTGCCGGTGATACAAGGCGGATCGTTACCGGAATTTTCTCCGCATACAGCGGATTGTCCGCATTCCCTGCCAGACCAAATTGTTCATACAGCCCGTCGAAACACCGGTTTCTCGAAAATGCCGGCAAAATCCAGTCGAGATACCCGGATGCACTGCTCAATGTCTGATACGACAGCAGCTCCTCCTGCCGCCCCGCATGCGCCGCGCACTGCTTCACGCGGCTCTCCAGCTTCGACGCCATGCCCGTCATAATCAGCTTCTCCTTCGGTCGCGTCATGGCAACGTAAAGCACCCGCAGCTCCTCCGCCAGATTTTCCAGCTTCATGCTCTGCCGGATGATCTGCCGCGGCAGTGTCGCCTGACGGACGCGGTGCTCCGGATCGATCGCATCCGCGCCGATGCCCATGCGGGAATGGAGTACAAGCGCCGCACGGCTGTCCATCTGGTTAAACGATTTGCCCATGCCCGAGAGGAACACAACCGGGAATTCCAGTCCTTTACTCTTGTGAATACTCATGATACGCACCGTGTCTGCGCTCTCCCCGTAAATATTCACCTCGCCGAAATCGACTTCATACTTCTGAAGCTGCTCGATATAACGGATAAAGTTGAACAGTCCACGGTAACTCGTCGCCTCAAATTCCACCGCCTTTTCCACCAGCATCTCCAGATTTGCCCGCCGCTGTACGCCGCCCGGCATCGCGGATGCATAGCCGCCGTAGCCCGTCTCCTCGAGAATCTGTGTGATCAGCTCATGGATCGGCGTATACGGCACGCGGCTTCGCAGCATTTCCAGCTGCTCCAGAAAACTTCCAAGCTTCTTCCGAAGCGCCTCATCTTCCCCTTCTGCCGCATATTTTCCACACGCCTCATAAATTTTTACGTCTTTATCCACACAACGCACCGCAGCAAGCTCTGCATCAGTGCATCCGCAGATCGGCGAGCGTAAGATTGCCGTAAATGGAATCTCCTGGCATGGATTGTCACACAGATGCAGGTAATTCAGCACCGTCACGATTTCCTGCGTGGAAAAGTATCCCGTTTTTGATGTGCTGTACGCCGGAATTCCCGCCGCCTGCAGTACGCGCGAAAACGTCTCCGCCCATCCGCTGACCGCACGAAGCAGAATTACGATATCGCGGTACTGAATTTTCCGGTATTCCCCGGTCTCTTTGCCCACGACTTCCTCATTTCCGACCATCTCGCGGATGCGCGCGGCAACGGCAGCCGCCTCCGTTTCCATCTTTGTCTCACGCGACTTATCATCTTCCAGCTCGGGCGCCTTGTCATCCAGCAGAAGAAGTTCTGTTTCATATGCCGCATGCCACGTTTCCGTCTTTTCCTCTTCCATTTCCGGCAATGCAGGAAACGCTGCTCCCGCATGGAGCTCGCCGCCTCATCGTACGCGATGCCGCCGAGTTCCGGACTCATCAGCTTGCGGAATACATAATTCGCCGTCGCAAGCACCTCCGGCCGGCTTCGGAAGTTTTTGTCGAGATCGATTCTCTGCTGGCTTTCCCCGTCCTTCGCATACGTATGATATTTTTCCAGAAACAGCTCCGGCCGCGCCAGGCGGAATCCGTAGATGCTCTGCTTGATATCGCCAACCATAAACCGGTTCCATCTGCCTTCCTCCTCGCCGGACACTGCATAGAGCAGTGCCTCCTGGATAAAGTTGCTGTCCTGATACTCATCGATCATAATTTCGCGGAACTGTTCCGAAAGCTCCCGCGCCGCATCGGTCCGCACCAGGCAGCCGTCTTTTTGCTGCACGAGAATTTCAAGCGCAAAGTGTTCCAGATCGGCATAATCGAGAATATTTTTGCTCCGTTTTTTCTCCGCAAACGCTTTTGCAAACTGCTCCGTCAGATCAATCAGCACCCCGATGGGCTCCCGGCAGTCGGCAATCTCCTCCGCAATCGCAGCGCTGTCCTTCTCAAAGAACTGCTCTTTTAACTTCTGCAGCTCCTTTTTGCATGCATCGCGCTCCGCCTTTACCTGATCTTTCAGCGTTTCACTCACATCGTCTGCCTTTTTCCGCGAAAGTGCTTTAAACTTCATTCCGGCCATCGCGCGCACCAGTTCATCAAACGATTCTGTTTCCAGCAGTTTTTCCACCATCTGCTGGTCAGAAGCCAGCGCCTCATCATATAAATACGGTCCTCCAGAGCTTACTGCTGTTTTCCGGTTTTCCTGAATCCCTTCCAGAATACTCGAGAGCCGCTTTTTCGCCTCGCTCATCAGCTCCTGTACCCAGATACTCTCCTGCACTACTTCCGGTGAATCCATCTGGTACGCCGCCCGGCACTCTTCGAGCCACTGCTCCGGCCACGGATAACTCATGGAAAATTCATACAGCTTCAGCACGAGCGCGTCGAGTCCGTCATCCTGTTTTCCCGCCGCGTAGCTCTCCACAAACCGTGTAAATGCGGGATCCTTTTCCGTAAAGCGTTCTTCCATGACCTTCTGGATCACATCGCTTTTCATCAGACGGATCTCCCCTTCATCCGCCATGCGGTACACCGGATCGAGATCGATCATCTGAAAGTAATTTTTGATCACGTACGAACAGAATCCGTGAATCGTGCTGATCTGCGCATGGTGAAGCAGGGTCTGCTGCCGCTGTAAATGCTCATTTTCCGGGTTTTCCGCAAGGCTCTGCTGCAGAGCGCGGCCGATTCTCTCTTTCATTTCTCCTGCCGCCGCACGCGTAAAGGTTACGACAAGAAGCTGGTCAATGTCGATTGGATGCACAGGGTCTTTCACCATTGCAAGGATCCGCTCTACCAGAACCGCCGTCTTTCCGGAACCCGCCGCCGCGCTGACCAGAAGATTCCGGTCTCTCGCATCAATGACTTTCTGCTGTTCCGCTGTCCATTTTACTGCCATGTTCTTTCCCTCTTCTTTCTGGCTGATTTTCTTTCCCTCACTTGGAAAAAATGCACCATATTTCACTTTTTCAAAAGCAGTCACTCTTTTTGATCTCTTTGTGCTGTCTCCTGCATTGCCTTCATCAGCAGTTCTGTATCCATGCCCTTTAATTTACGGTATTCATATCCTGAATTTTCTGATCGAATCCGCAGATTCCCTGATATTCGCAATATGCGCATGCCGTTGCTCCATCCCGCTGAAATGGCGAAATTTTTACATTTCCCGAGAAAATGCCCTCGCCGATCTCACGTACCTTCTTTCTGGTGTATGTCCGAATCACATCAAACTGCTCCGACGATGCCACTTTCGAATAACTCGTATAGCTACCATCCTTCTTCTTTCCAACCGGAATCACATCCGACGTCGTTCCGTCCTCGAGTACACGGTCGAGAAGCTCCACCACCTTCCGATCTGCATTTACAAGGCCATCCATCCGCAGCGCTTTCAGCATCCGTCTGCCCCACGCCTCATCGGTCTCATCTTCTTCCTGATCGAGGATCGGATCATCAATATGATAATAAAATACCCCCGCAGGCTCCACCAGCTTACCCGGATGCTTTTTCTGCTCCAGCTCCACCGCCGCATCCAGATAAACTGCCAGCTGCAGCTGTAACCCATAATAGAGCGCCACCAGGTCAAGCGATGTATTTCCCGTCTTGTAATCGATAATTTTCACATAGACCTTATCGTCCGTCTCACAGAGATCCACGCGGTCAATCCGTCCGCGCAGGCGCATCTTCTCATGCTCCGACAGATCAATGTTGATCGCCGACAGTGAATCCTCCATGGAAAAGGAAACCTCAAACTCTCCCGGCTCAAATTCTCCCTGCCGAATCTGCTGCTGCAGCGCCCACACCGTCCGTTTCAGAATCCGCTTTACGCGATGATGCGATACTGATTCCGGCTTGAGCTCTGGAAAATCGTGTTTCCGTAATCTGCCATCGTCTCCTCGACGCACTCCTCGATCAGGCGGTCACGGGTATCATCCCCGACAGTCTTCCATGTCTCGCCATTTTCCTGCAGTTTTTTTGAAAACTTTTCGAGCGCTTCATGCATGACCGTTCCCATATCTGCCGCTTTCAGTTCATACTGATCCCGATCGCGGATCTGGAGTCCGAACTCCATAAAGTGGGCAAACGCACATGCCGCATACTTTTCCAGCCGTGTCGCACTGTTTTTCAGGGTATCCCCGTACAGCGCCGATGCCGCACTCCTTCCGATCACACCGTCCGCACAGCGCAGAAAGGCAGCCTTCCGATACGTCTCCGCCGGAATCCCCGCCTCCGGATGTGCCGCATACCAGCGGTAAAGCTCTTCAAACAGCGGATTCATCTCGCCCTCTGCCGCCTTTCCAAGCTCCTCCAGAAACAGTGCCTCCCCGGAACGCGGCATCTCCAGTTTTTCCTCCGGATTTTCTTCTTTTTCGATATCCCGCACCAGAATTTCCGGGAAGAGTTTCCGGATTTCATTGATCAGATACGACGGATTCTGCGCCTCGCCGGACGCGCCCGCTTTCGCAAAGGAAAGGTACAGCCGCTCCGACGGCTTCGTCAGATTTCGGTAGAGATGGAATTTCTGCTGATACATCGTCTCCCGCGCCGTCGGGGAGAGTTTTGCATCCGCGCGCTCCAGCTCCTCGCGGTCATACTCCGAGAGAATACCGCCTCCCGCGTCGTGACGCGGAATCAGCCCGTCGTTCACACCGACGAAAAACAACACACGGATATCCTTCAGACGTGATCTCTCATTGTCACCGATCAGTACCTGGTCCGCGGTCGGCGGAATAATGCCAACAGAAGCCTCTGCAAAGCCAGCCTCCAGAATCTCCTGATACTCTGCCAACGTCATTTTTTCATCGCCAAGCACCTCGACAATCTTGTCTAGCAGTTCCATAACGATGCCATAAATCTGGCTGTATTCTTTTGCAAATGCCTCCTGACCCTGCTGTTCAAACTGACACCGTCGCTCTTCGAGCTTTTCCTGTACCTGATTCTGAACGACAAGCGCATACAATGCCTCCGTCCGTTCCCGCACCGTGGCATCTTTTTTCTTCATCTGTTCCGCAAACGGCTGAACCTCCTCATAGAATTTTTCCCGAAGAAGATTGCGCTGCGGCACTTCATCCGGTTTGATGCTGCGATACCCCCTCGTCCACGTTTCCGCATACGCTTTTAGTCCGCGGATTCCAAGCGCGAGTACATAATTTTCCATCGCATCTGTCTCCGCACGGTTCAGACTCGAGAGACCGCAACGCAGATAACGGAAGACGCTCTCGTAGGAAAAGCTCTGTACCACCATCTCGATCGCCGCGCGCAGAAATTCCACGAACGGATTCATCAGCACAGAATGCTTTTCGTCCACAAAGTACGGAATGCCGCATTTTTCAAAAATTTCCCGCGCATATGTGCCATAAATAGAAAGATCTCCGGTCAGAACGGCAAAATCCTGGTACCGCATCTTCTCCTCACGCACCATGCGCCGGATCAGGCGCACCGTTTCCTCGAGCTCCGCACGTGGAGATGGCGCTACACTAATGTAAATACCCTGCTGTTTCAGATTTTGTCCGGACTCCAAATGCTCCTTTTTCGTTTTCTGTGCATTTTCCAGCGTGCTTGGCCCAATTTCTTTTTTGTTCTTTCCATTTGTTCCTGCCCCTGCTTTTGACTCTGCTCTTTTTCCTGCCTCTGTTCCGACAATCCTTCTTATTCCATATCGAAACAGGTTCTGTTCCAACTGATCCATCATGCTTCCCGACTGAAAACGGCCATATCCCGAGCGTCTGACCCAGATTTCCGGCTCCACTGGGCACCCTGCTTCGTCTGCCGCTTTCATAAGCTGTTGAATCAGCTGGCGGCTCATCGCAAAGAGCTGGTGCGGGATCGCCTTTTTATACGGATCCTCCCGCTCATCCATAATAATCGTCACATAGACCTTTTCACAAAGCCGGAACAGTTTTCCAAGCACACCGATCTGTACTGGCGTAAATCCGGTAAATCCGTCCACCAGTACCTCACTGTTTCGAATGAGTATGATTCTTCCAGCTTTCCCGCCAGAACTTCCAGCACATCCTCCGCCGTCACGTAGCGATTTTCCAGATATTCTTCAAATGCACGGTAGATTACCCCGGTGTCCTTCAGCTTTGCTGCCAGCAGCTTTTTCTCTCCCGTCTCCTCCGCCCACGTATCAAGCTCGGACGGCGCAATCTGATACTGCTTCAGCTCGGAAATCAACGATTTCATCTGCGAAACTGCGCCGGTTCTCTTTAACGTACTTCCAAGAATCGTCAGCTCCTTTTTCTTCTCCTGTGCAACGCGTTTTACCACAAGACTCTTTCCCGTTTCTTCGAGCACCGGGTACAGACTGCCTCCGGTCTCCTAAAAAATACGGTAAGCCAGACGCTGGAAGCTCAAGATATCAACATTTAAAATACCGCCCGCCGGATGCAGTGACACAAGCTCTTTCTGCGTCTGCATTGTAAACTGCTCCGGCACAATGATCAGATAAGTTTTCTCCGGGTGGCGCATCGCTTCCGCCAGAATTTTCTGATACGCATATCTCGACTTTCCAGCTCCCGAATTTCCCATAATAAACTGCAGACTCATGTTTCGCTCCTCCTGTTCTGATCCACTTCTGCCAAGAAAATAAACATAGCTACAGTATAGCAGACTCCTTTTTTTGATGCAATCAACCTTCAGGCAAACAGTAACCATTTTCTTCCGACAATACTGCCGTATATTTCCAACATAAACGGCCGCTCTTAACAGCTGAAAATATTCAGCATTAAGAGCGACCGTACATTTTAAGATCAATGACAGCGTCATATATTTTTATTATGTTATACTTTTCAAACGTTCCATCAAGGTTTCCATGCGGCACAAAAAAATCGTTGCCGCAAGTAAATCCGCAGCTCCTCCCGGACTCATATTTTTCCGGATACAAATCTGATTCAGTTCTCGCACTTTTTGCAAACCCTCCGCGCAAAAAGCACCACCTGTCTTAAGAATTGCCCTTGCTTCTGTTTGCAGCCATCGCATTTCTTTCTCACTGGTTCTGCTGATGACATTTGTGTCCGTAAGCTCTCCTATAATCTCAAGAAGAATCTGTACATTGATCTGATTTTGATCCCTGTTATTTGCTATATACTGTTTCATATGAGGAACCGTAAGTTCACACAGAATCGGATATCCGCTCATCGCCAGTCCCCGGACTCCTTTCTCGCCCAGATGACAGTAAATTTTTTCTCCATGTGTGATCCCCGAGCTTTGTTTTAGTTTCCTCAGATCTTGTTCTAGCTCTTTTTTTGTCATTTCCATACTGATTCGGCAAACATTCTCCGACTCGATTTTTCCGTAATTTCTCAGGGAAATTCCGGCTGCAGCTGCAAGAATGCCAATCGTAAAAATGATTCCTTTGTGCGTATTGACTCCTCCGGTTGCAGCAAACATTTTTTCTTCCGTCTTTTTTCCTCTTTCTCTGAGAAGGGGAAACAATGTCTTCGGATCTGCCTCCCAGGAATACCCGGCTTCAAACATTGCCGCCAGATCTTCGGCGATCGCTCTGTACTCTTTTGAAATGTCTGACAGTTCATATCTGTATGCGCACCGGTATCCTCCCGGTCTACTAAGCCTGGTTTTGGTGTTGTATACACTTCCTCCATCAGTGCCTGACTGATCTCAGCAGCTACGCCTCTTTGCAGCTGTTCTTCCCATATGATACCATAGATCTTTTTTCTCAATTCTTCGATCGAATGTTTTCTGCTTCTGCCACACTGGCAGGCCGGGTTGTCGCATAACAGACATTTTCTTTCCGGAAATCCAAGATCCTTTCTGCTGATTTTCGTATTTTCTTTTTCCAATACATCAATATCATACAGTCTCCCGATCTTCGTCTCTTCCAAAGCAATCATAAGCTTTTTCACCTGGCAGCCGTCTGCTTTCACAACCAAATATCCTTCATATCCGGTTATGTTTTCTTGTACCAGCCGGACTTCCGTCGAAATTTTTTCCGTTTCCAGCTTATTCTGTATCTTTTCTAGTCCTTCATAAAAGACCTTTTCGAAAAGTTCATTTACCTTTTCCGGACCCGGAATATTGAGCATAAAGCAGATTAAGGTACCCGGATATTTTTCAAGAAGCTCTTTCTGCGTTGCCACCCTTTTTTCTCGGCTCCACAATACCTGCTCTAAGGAAACCTTATTTTCCGTTTTCATTCTTTTTCCTTTCCAGATAGCGCCAGGTACTTTCCGGAATCATCCCGCAGACGCTTTTTAATTGATTTTCCGCATATCTTTTTCTGACCTCAGATGCACTGATGATCTGGTCTCCATATGTTTTTCGGGGAATTTCATGAAAGCGGATCTGATAGCACGGCAGCTGCTCCCGTAAGCACTGGTTATAGGTATGTGTCACATCGCAGGCCGGTTCACTGCCTACATAGCGATCCGTTATATTAAGTTCCGGTGCAATACGCTCTCCAAATAACTGAATATCCAACTGGCAATTCATCTCATAGGCTTTCGCTTTTTCTTTGATAAAATATATCGGAAACACAGCCGGCGAAATCATGTATTCTGAGGTCTGGTGAAGAATCACATTTGGAATTTCCTGTATTCCTTCTTTTACCAACTGATACCGTTCTCTCGTTGTCAGAAAGCTCTGTTCTTCTGAGAGGATAAAAATGTGCAGCCATTTGTTTTTTTTTGCCGCCTCCCGGATCAGGTATTCATGTCCCCTGGTAAAGGGATTACAATTCATAACCACTGCCCCAATACCGTTTTCATGCCTGTTTTCCACTTTGCACTTCTGTTGTTCCTGTGTTTCTTTTTTTAATCGTTTCAGGAATTTTTCAAGTCCGTTTTTGTCATTTTCCAGAAGAAGAATTTTTTCTGTCTGTGTCACCGGATACATTCCCATACTACAAAACAGTTCCTTGTTCTGAGGCTTGGTAAATCCAAAAAAATGAGAAATTCCCATTCCATAAAAATATTCAATCAGAGATGTCATAAGATGTGCCAGCAGATTCTGTCCTTGATACGCTTCTGATACCGCAACACATTTTATGATATTTTTCTGGCAGGAAGCAGTTGCTATGATTTCTTTCTCTTTTCGCAATACGATGGAATGTGTAATCTGCTCATCATAAGTAAGTCCCATGTATTCCAGAAATTTTTTGAGTTCCTCTTTCTTTTTCCCGGTAAAAGGATCCCCTGTTTCTTCCATATAGTCACTCACTGCCTGCCCTCCCTTCTCTTATTTATGTACTGGCTCCGGGAGTATATTCTTTTCCTCTTTAAATCGGAATGGTTTAATCTGACGAACTACATCCATGATGGTTCCATCTCTGCTTTCAATAATTCCTACAACACGTTCGCCAAATTCTACTTTCTCCGGTTCTCCTGCAATCCGGTAAGCCAAATCCCGAAGTTCTTCTATCGTTTTCAGCGGAAGTCCACTGTTTTTTACCGCTTCCAGCAGATCTTTTCGCAGTGGGTTAACTGCAACTCCATATTCCGTGATGACTACATCTACAGATTCTCCCGGTGTTGTCACTGTTGTTACTTCCGTACAGATTGCCGGAATTCTTCCCTGTAATAAAGGAGTCAGTACAATGGTGCATTTTGCACCTGCCGCCGTATCCGGATGACCTCCCTGCGCGCCTGTTATAACGCCATCGGAACCTACTACAACATTGCAATTGAAATTTACATCAACTTCCAGTGCTGCCAGAATTACAAAGTCCAGTTTGTTGACTACTGCGCCTTGTTAAAAGGGTCTGCATATTCACCGGCACTGATTCTGAAATGCCTGATATCTTTTACTGATTCTACCGCATCCAGATCAAAATCCTGCGTATCCAGAAGTACATCAACCTGATTGTTATCCAGAAGATCACACATCGGTTTTGTCAGACCTCCGACACCGAAACGCATACGGATTCCACGTTCCTTCATGATTTTTGCCAGCGAAATGGTGGAAGCGATAGACGCGCCTCCCACACCTGTCTGATAGGAAAATCCATCTTTAAAGTACGGGGTAGACGTTACAAATCGTGTACAGTAATCCGCCATCATCAGTTTTCTCATATCTTTCGTCGGTTTTGCTGCACCTGTTGCAATTTTCTTAGGATCTCCAATTGCATCTACCACTACTACATAGTCTACTTTTGTCATGGAAATATGCGCCGGGAAATTAGGAAACGGAACCAGACAGTCCGTAATTGCTACGACTCTGTCTGCGTAATCAGCATCTACCATCGCATAGGACAACACTCCGCAGTCCGCCTTTCCACCGATACCACGACAGTTTCCATAATCATCACACGTCGGTGCTCCGATAAATGCAATATCCAGGTGTACTTCTCCTGTTTCGATTGCCCGAACTCTGCCGCCGTGAGAGCGCATCACTGCAAGCCCTTTCAGTTTTCCCTCAGAAATCGCCTTTCCAATCTCACCGCGCACACCGGAAGACTGGATTCCCGTAATCGTTCCATCTTCCATGTACGGCACCAGTCCTGCATGCGCTTTCCCAAGAGAGCTGGCACAAATGGTAATATTTTTAATACCCATTTTATGGATTTCTTCCATCACCATATTTACAACCAGATCACCATCCCGGAAATGATGATGAAATCCAATTGTCATGCCATCCCGGATTTCGCATTTCACCAGTGCCTCATGAATTGTTTTCACCAGTTTGCTGCCATCGGAATTCACCACGCAGCGGGTTTTCGGACCATCTTTCTGATATTCATAACCATCATAATAATGCACTCCGTGAAATACTTCTTTTCCTGTTATCTTCAATATTTCCTCGGGAATTTCTCTCCCTACTGCATTTTTCATTTTACAGTTCCCCCTCGTACACACCGGAAGCCTTGGCCAGTTCGATGATTCGCTTTGCACCATCATAAAACGCAATATCAATCATCTTTCCGTCTACAGTAAACACACCGATTCCCTGTGCCTTTTTGCTGTCAATCTCACGGACTACTTTTTCCGCAAAAATAATCTCTTTTTCTTTCGGCGTAAAAATTTCATGTACAATACGAATCTGTCTTGGATTGATAATCGATTTCCCATCAAAGCCCATCAGGTGAATCGTATTGACGTCTTCCCGAAAGCCCTCTTCGTTTTCCAAATCTGTATAGACGGTATCAAAACACTGTACACCTGCTGCCCGTGCAGCGATGACAAGCTGCTGTCTTGCTCCCATCAGTCTATTCCGGTTCCCGTGATGTGGGTATGCAGATCTTTCGTGTAATCTCCACCGGACAGTGCGATACCAAACAACCTTTTCGAAGCCTCGCAAATTTCTAACGCCTTCACCACACCTCTTGCCGATTCTATCGCTGCCATAATTAAGGTACTGTTCTCCGGTCTGCCAAACTCATTCTCTGCCTTTAAAATTTGCTGCTCCACTATCTTTACATCTTGTGCTGTCTCTGTCTTCGGAATCCGGATGCCATCACATCCACCGGCTACTGCGCAACGGATATCTTCCTTCCAGAAAGGTGTGTCCAGGCCATTGATACGTACAATCCGTTCCGCTCCATGATAATCAATCGTGCGAAGTGCATGAAACAGGGAAAATCTGGCCGCGTCCTTCTGATTTTCTGCCACTGCATCTTCCAGATCCAACATCAGAGAATCTGCTCCATAAATATAGGGATCTTTAATCAGTCCCGGCTTCTGTGCGTTTAAAAACATCATGGTACGACGTAATCGTTTTTTTGCGTCTCTCATCGGATCGCACCTCCCCATGGCAGCTGCTCCGACTGCCCGGCGGAACGGTATACCGCAGCTTCCACCCTTGCACGGATGGTGCAGTCCAGAGCTCCTTTATCTACAATCTTAATTTTTACGTTCTGAACTCCCAGATTTTCCAGAGTATCCAGAACCACATGACGGATCTGATTTCCATACTGATGAATCACTGTACTTTCCAGTACCAGATCTATGTTGCCATCCCCATCTTCTACCGTAACCATACAATCGCTGGATTCCAGTGTTCCGGCTACAGCTGCTTTTTCTATCTGCATTTTCCTCTTCTCCCTGTATTTCCCGTGGGGGCTGCCGCACTAAGAAAAATTTCTACAAATATGGGTCTTTATCTGCTAAATAGTTCTATATTCTGTAGTGTTTTCGCTTAGCGCGTGTCTGAAAAATCATTTCCGCAATCTGCAAGCCCCACTTTGCGGTATATTTTATTCTTCTACTGATTTCCCTGCAAAGTTCATCCAGTCCAGAATCTTCTGAATATACTCATCAAAGAAAATATCATCATGTCTTCCCGGTCCCTCTTCAAACAGCAGCGGAACGCCCAGCTGATCCGCAAACTCCTTCAGATCGACCGAATCCTGGTGACGTCTGTCCTCTGTACCGCAGCAGGTATACAGTCTCGGAATATCTCTTCCTTCTTCTTTCCGGTTTTTCAACAGTGTAAAAACATCATGAACCTCCGGTGTAATCGCAGGCGGATCACCATATAACGCTTCACAAAGGGTGGATACCGTGTTAACCTTTCCCTGATAACGATATTCCGCATGATAAGATCCCGCAACGCCTCCGATTGCCGCAAATTTTTCCGGACAGGTAAGTCCCCATTTATAGGCACCGTAACCTCCCATCGACATTCCTGCAATAAAACGGTTTTCCCGCTTTGTTGCTGCCGGGAAATTTCTCTCCACAAAATCTGTCAGTTCTTCTGTCAGATAAGAAAAATAATCCAGTCCGTATTTCATATCCGTATAGGCGCTGTTATATACGCTTGGCATAACCACCATAATCTGATGCTCATCTGCATAACGCTCAATCTTGGAGGTCCTCAGATACGAAAGATGGTCTCCTGTAAATCCATGCAGCAGATACAGGGTCTGATATTTTTTGTTTTTCCCGAAAGTCTCTCCCTTTTTTCCCTGCTCTACATCTTCCATTCGCTCTTTTTCCGGAAGCAGAATCGAAACATCTACTGCATCCGCAGGATACAGGAGTGAAAATTGCAATGTACATATGCTGCCATCTGTTTCTCCTTTCTGTCAGCCTTTTACAGCGCCGACAACCACACCTTTGATAAAATATTTCTGAAGCATCGGGTAAATAATAATGATTGGTAAAATTCCGACAAATGCCAGTGCCATTCGGATGGAGTTTCCCGGAAGCGAAACTGCCTGTCCTTCGGCCGCCAGCTCTGATGCTCCGCTTCGCAGATATTCAATGTTTTTCATGATACGCATCAGAAGATTCTGAATACAAAATATTTTGGATCCTGTACGTAATATAAAGCATTGGTCCAGCTGTTCCAGTAGGAAAGACCTGTAAACAGTCCAATGGTGGCAACTACCGGCTTCGACAACGGAAATACAATTTTGGTGAAAATTCCAAGCTCTGACGCTCCGTCCAGCTGTGCAGCTTCATATAATGCTTCCGGCAGGCTGTTGCTGTAATAGTTTCTTACCAGGAAAATATTGAATGCTGTCATCAGAAGATTCGGAAAAATCAGTGCTGCATACGTATCTTTAATATGGAAAAATGTTGTCCACATAATATACTGTGGCACCAGTCCTCCATTAAACAGCATGGTAAAATATACAAAAAAGGATAATGCGTTTCTATATTTGAATGTTTTTCGTGCCATCGGATATGCGATCGAAGTCGTCAGTAATACGCTTAATCCGGTTCCGACAACGGTTGTTCCAATCGTAACAAGATACGATCTTACGATTGTTGCTGCCTGTTTTACCATGTAGGTATATGCTTCCAGGCTGAGTTTCTTCGGCAAATCTGATATCCGTTTGTAATCAGTTCATTTCATCGGTAAAGGACGCAACCACCAGAAGAATCATCGGAAACAACGCCACAATACTGATTACCACTAAAATAACTGTTGCTATTGCAATAAATCGTTTTTCATCGCTGACTGTCTTTTTCATATCCTGCCTCCTAGAACAATGCGTTTTCCGGATCTTTTTTCCGTACAATAAAGTTTGCAATCATGACCAGTGCAAAACCAACCAATGACTGATATACACCTGCTGCCGAAGACATTCCTACATTACCCTGTTCCATCAAACCACGATATACATACGTGTCAATCGTCTGCGTCGTAGAAAACAGGGTTCCTGCATTCATTGGTACCTGATAGAACAAACCAAAGTCAGAATAGAATACACGGCCGATCGCCATCAATGTCATAATAACAATGGTTGGTCTCAGAAGCGGAAGTGTAATGGCCGTAATCTGTTTCAATTTAGAAGCGCCATCAATCTTTGCCGCTTCATAAATTTCCTTATCAATGCCTGCAATACCTGCCATATAAACGATCGCATTATATCCTGCATTCTTCCAAAGATATACAATAACCAGGATAAACGGCCATGCAGCTTTTGCAGTATACCAGTCTACGCCTTTTTTCCCCAGCGCATCTAAAATTGTATTGTTCACAAAACCGGTTGTACTTCCCAATAACGCGTATACCAGATACGCCGTTACAACCCATGACAGTAAGTGTGGAAACAACAGCACGGACTGGAAAAACTTTCCGCGTAACAGTTCTCCCAGCTCATGCAGCAGGATTGCAAAAATCACAGAAACTACGGTTCCGATCACGATAAACGCCAGATTATATAACAATGTGTTTCTCGTAATGACCCATGCATCATCTGTCAGGAACAAAAATTTAAAGTTATCCAGTCCACACCACGGGCTTCCCCAGATTCCTTTTGCATAACTGAACTTTTTGAACGCAATAAAGGTTCCAATGATAGGAATATAGTTATTAATGATCAGATATGTAATACCCGGTAATGCAATCAACAGTAATGCTAATGTATTTTTACTGGCATGTTTTTTCTCACTTTTCGTCATAATTCGACTCCCTTTTTGATAAATAAGGCTGCGGTAAATTTCCGCAGCCTTTTCTTTTTTAAAGTCTTTCCTATTTGCTACTCATCCATGCATCCAGCTGCTCCTGCTTTGCCTGAATCAGGTCATCCATACCAGTGCTTTCAGTCGTTTTGTCATCTCGGCAAGTGTTGTATCTACATCTGCTGCACCAACCCACAGAGATTTTTTATACTCTTCTACAATGTTCAGGCATGCGGTATATTCTGCTTCTTTATCACTGTAGTCGTAAAGGAAACCATAATAGTTTGAATGATCTCCATCATAATTCTGCTGCTTGTTTGTCTCTTTTTCTTCTCCATACAGACCGCCTACAACCGGATAGGTCAGCCATTTATTTCCCCAGAAATAGTAGTTCATATTATCGGTATAGGCTACACTGTTCAGATCCGTATATCCATCCGGTGCTACTGCACAACCATTTTCATCCAATTTGTAATCTACCCCTTCTTCTCCATAGACCAGAAGGTTGTCTACATATGCATCCGTGTACAGCAGGTTCATAAATTTGCAGGCTGCCGAAGGATCTTTACAGCCGGAATTTACCATCCATGCTCCGCCGTTTCCAGACCAGATCATCGAATCACTGATCTGTACATTTTCAAACGGATGACCATAGTTGTTTGTATACTGCTGCGCAATCTTCGGATTACCCAAGCCACAGAATGTGCCAAAGCAGTTGCCGGACATCAGTAATTCTGCAGTAGTTGCTGTTGTAGTAGCTGCATCACTTGCATAATAACCAGCTTCAAACCAGCTTCTGGTCAGTTCGCACAGTTCTTTGAAATCTGTCGTTTCATACATATCCACTACAGTTGCATTGTCCTGATAAGCCACACCGGAAACGGATGAGGCAATATTGTCACCTAATGGATCAATTTTAGCAATCTTTCCCAGGTAGCTTTCAAATAACGCATTCGCTCTGTTTGGATCAATGATTGTCATATCCGGATAAGCTTCTTTTACCTTTGCAAACACTGCTGTCAAGTCTTCCGGTTTGGTAACCTGACTCATATCGATTCCAAGTTCCTCGGTAATATCTTCACGATAGGTAAATCCACCCGGTACATAGTTGGAACCCATATTCAGAATTCCATATGTTTTTCCCTCTACCGTTGTCGGTGCCAGAAAACCATCGTAAAGAGTTTCTGTTGTTTCTTTCAGGTCACTGTCCAGATACTCTGTAATATCCAGCGCTGTTCCATCCTGAATATATTTCAGATGCGACGTATTATAGGCCTGAAACAAATCCAGCTGTTCTCCGGATGCCAGCATCAGATTCACCTGATTCATATAATCAGAATTGGAAAACAGTACCAGCTTGACCTTTGTATTGATCTTATCTACTGTATAATCGTTGATCAGGTTCTGAATTCTTTCCAGTTCTGATGACTCCGGGATATTGTTCTGCGTCATGTACGCAAATACAACCTCTGCCGGTTCTTCGCTGTCGCTGCTTTCCTGCTTACTGCTCTCCTGATTTCCGTTTGCATCACTGCTCTGTGCTCCACCACATCCGCTCAGCAGAGATCCTACTGTCAGGGTAGCCATCAAAATCGCCAAAATCTTTTTCTTCATTTGTTTCTCCTTTCTTCTTTCCGGTTCCTTTTGATAGACTTATCATAGCGCAAAAAAAACGAAAGTTCTTACACAAAAAAGTACAAAAACTTTCGTTTTTAAGATATCTATTCTTTTTTCCGAAACTCTGCCGGTGAAACTCCCGTATATTTTTTAAATACAGATGAGAAATACGGAAGAGTATCAAATCCGACTTCCAGCGCAATATCAATCACCTTTGTATTGGTGTTTTCCAGCAAATGTTTCGCTTTTTCCACGCGCAGGGAATTAATATAATCATTCAACGACGTTCCGATATCCTTCCGGAACATTTTTCCAATGTATTCCGGCGAAAAATGAAACCTCTCCGAAAGCGTATTTCTGTTAATATCTTCCGTATAATGTTCTCTGATATAATCAATTACCTGATCTGTGATCCTTTTTTCTGTTTTTTCCTTCCGTTCCTCCTGTGTCAGATCAAATACCTTATTCATCAGCCAGGTCATCCACTGCACCATAGAGAATTCTGATTTAACAGCATTCATATCCAGTTTCAGATAGATCGGATCACGAATCACGCTGTTCATATTTTCCTTTTTATCATGGAGATATTTGCTTACAAGCTGTGTCAGTTCCACTTGAAAATTGCGAAATCCTTCTACGGAATGCATCGTTTGCCTTACATGCTGCAGCGTTTTTTGTAAATATTCCAGTGTACTTACCCTGGAACCCTTGTTCAGACACTGCAGGATATAATCTTCGTCCAGAATATGTCCGGAAGCCTCTTTTTCTCGAAGCAATGCCATAAATTCTTTTATTTCCCCTTCGTCATAAATATGCGTTTTGTCATATTCCATTATTTTCTCTTTTTCCAAACCTGCTTCATAAAAAGGAACACTCGGGGAAATGTATCCGATCTGCAATGCATCAGGAAAATATTTTTCAAATATCTTTCTGACCCGTGCCGCTCTCTCCTTCGTCTCCTTTTCCGAAAATTCCGACAGAATTCCAAGATAGGTCCCCGTATTCTCTTCCCAGCAAATCACATTTTCCATTCTGATTTTTTCTGTGAATGCTTCTGCCAGAATATTTTCCATTGCAAATTTATAAATGGATTCCTGTTCCTTTTCTTTCCCGAAGTCCAGTTTGCCACTGGCAAAATGAAGAATCACAACACAATATTTTTCCTGAATTTCTTCCGCTATCCCCTGTTGCTTTATTTCCTCCTCGAGTCCCTGTTTTTGCACACCGGGTTCCAGCAATACTCTTGTCCAGAAATATCGCACCATCTTTCTTTTTCCGATCTTCCAATATTCCCGGATTTCCTCCGTTTTTTGTTTCCAGGCTATTTTTTCTGTCACACGAAGCAATGCCTGATTGATTTTATTCATGTCAATCGGCTTCAGCAGATAGTTTGCCGCACCATTCTGTACAGCTCCATAGGCATATTCAAATTTTTCATGGCTGGTCAGAAAGATAACCTCTGTCTGGATTTTCTGTTCTCGTACCCATTCCAGAAAGTGAATCCCGTTCTCCTTTGGCATTTCAATATCGCATAAAATCAGTTCCACTTTGTTTTTTTGCAAAATATCTCTGGCCATAGAAGTATTGTAGGCCACATAGATCTGGTCAATAGAAAGTAACGCGCGATCCAGCTGTTCTTCCAATACCTGCGTTGTCACAATTTCATCATCTACAATCAGCAAATTCATCTCTCTTCGTCTTTCTCCTCATCTGTACATTTCAGTGTTTTCGGAATCCATATGGTTATTTTGGTTCCTTCCGGTTCCAGATTCTCCAAATACAGAAGATGATCCTGCTCGTACATCATCTTCAGAACCTCTTTTACATTTTTTATTCCAATTCCACTTCCATCTTTTTTTTCTGTTATTTCCATATCTTTATTCACAAAGTCCAGTATTTCCTGCGAAAATTGACCCTGCGATATATATAGTTCCAGTTTTAAGTAAACTTCCTTCCCCGAGAAGCTCCACAATGCCTGAATCAGAACCGTAGTGAACGAATCAATACTGATCACGTGCTTAAATATATTTTCCAAAAATGTATGCAGAATCATCTGCGGCACCGGATACTGCTGCAGTTCTTCCGGTACATCCATATAGACATAAAAGCAATCCCGGTACATGAGTCGCTGCATTTCCAGATATCCCTCGGCATTCTTTATTTCATCCTGCAGCGGAACGGTATGCAGACCAGTTCGAAACATATAACGGATGTTCTGTGAAAATGCCTGAATAAAGGTATGGACATTCTCTTCCTCGTGCTGATAAACCATGCTGTTAATGGTTGATAAAGCATTCAGGAAATAATGTGGTTTTAATTGCATATGGATATACTTCAGCTGCACATCCTTCATTCGAAGTTCCTGTTCGTACTTTTGCCCCTCATTTCAAGAATCGTCTGTACCATATCATTATATGCCTGTTTTACTTCTTCCATTTCGTAGCTGTTTGTATTATATTCCGCTCTTGCCCTGAAATCTCCACTGTGAATTTTTCTGGACACCCAGAACAGGTCTGCAATCGGCCGGAAGATTTCTTTTTGCATATACCAGACAATTGTTCCAAAGAAAAGCAAAGACAGTACTAAAAATCCAAAAATAACGATACCGGAGGTAGAATATGCGGCATACTCGGATGATTTTACACTGTAATACATCTGATATGCATCTTCCAGAACAGATCCCTGATAGATACTGATGGATGGATCCTGTTTCTGCAGATTCTCTATTTCTTCTCCATATGCCCAATCTTTTCCTGAAGCGCACAGAATTTCCCCTTTTTTGTCTGTAAGATAAAATGCTGCCTCTTTGATGGACATATCATTATAGTTTAACAAGGAGTCCAGTCTTTTTTCTGATATCAATACAGCGATCGTATTTGCACCATAATTATAATATTTTACCAGATACACCTGCGCCCCCATAACAGTAGAAGTCCAGCCGGATGTAGGAGTTTTATCAAACGTATTACGCTTTTGAAGATACTTTTTGATATCTTTTATTGTATCATATGTTATATTTCCATTTCTCTGAATCAGGATACTGTTGTCTTTACAATTAACAACCGCATAGGCATCCGCTTCCTTTGTGTCTTTACATCTTTCCTTTAGAATCTGAAGCATTTTATACTGCGCTTTCACTTTTTCCAGGTTATTTTCTCCATTTAGCTGTGTCAAAAGCAGTCGATATCCCAGTAAAAGATCCAGGTTATCATCCAAGCGTTCCAATACACCTTCCATCGTATTATGATAAATCTGCAGCGTATTTTCCACCAGGTTTTCCTCATTTTTTTTAGCAATATCAACAATAAACGCTTTGTACAGAAACAGTAAAATAATCTGCAGAAGCAAAAAAGTAGTAAAAAAACGCCCATGGTCCTTCTGATTTTTCTTTTTTTCATCTTTCCCCTCCTCTTTTCCCGACTCTCCCTGAAGTTTGTTATCGTTGACCGATTACATTATATACTAATTTTCGGGCAGAAGAAAGACTGTCCAAAGATTACTTGCAGCTTGCGGAAATGATTTTTCAGACACTTTTTTTCATAAACGATTTTTCTTTTACATACATTATAGTAAAAACGCCCGTCCGTTCGCCCTCGTCCGCTCACAGACGGTTTTTCAAAAAAGGAGTGTGCCCGCCCATGAGTTCCAAAACGAAAATCATTGTACTAACATATGAAAGAAGTTGGTTTACACCGCTGTTTTCTTGCTCTCTGTCGCTTGTATTCTTCTTCGTATGTGTTTCCTTGATCATTGTTCTACCGGGAAGCGAAGGATTCT
>ENA-OQHY01000152-OQHY01000152.1-human-gut-metagenome-genome-assembly--contig:-NODE-152-length-39032-cov-9.924328_pt1 | contig 39032 bp, 38 predicted proteins | sample MGYA00242570_ERZ504733 | MGnify/ENA primary metagenome ERZ504733 (study PRJEB26092, sample SAMD00036219) | human gut metagenome | host: Homo sapiens | study: EMG produced TPA metagenomics assembly of... | reverse complement strand
TCTTTTCAGATCGATTCATGGACTTTGTCAAAAATATTGTCTTCCATCACTTGTCTCCTTTTTCTAGGGTCAGTCTATCATATTCAAAATTCTGACTGGATTTCGCATTTTCACGCTTCACACCAGCTCAAAAATCTGACTGGGTTTTCGCTTTTTACGCTCTACACCAGCTCAAAAATCTGACGATTGAGCTGGGTTGGCATTTCTAATGCAACCCAGACAACTACGTCCAGGTCTGCTTTCGAGTAAACTCGAATCAGCCCTGCCCGAAGTTGCCTGTTGTGTCGCTATAACTACTAGATATCCAGGTTTTGTACATACTTTGCATTTTCTTCGATGAATTCTCTTCTTGGTTCTACTTTGTCTCCCATAAGGGTTGTGAAAGTAAGATCAAGCTCAGAAGAGGTCTCATCATCCATTGTTACGCGCAGGAGGATTCTGTGCTCCGGATCCATAGTTGTCTCCCAAAGCTGCTCTGCATCCATCTCTCCAAGACCTTTGTAACGCTGGATCTTATTGTTGCTGTCACGACCAACTTCTGTAAGAATCTGGTTCAGTTCGTCATCGCTGTATGCATACCATACCTTCTTGTTCTTCTCCAGTTTATACAGTGGTGGCTGCGCAAGATATACATATCCCTCTTTGATCAGATCCGGCATGAAACGATACAAAAATGTCAAAAGAAGTGTACTGATGTGCGCTCCATCGACATCGGCATCGGTCATGATAATGATCTTGTGATATCTCAGCTTACTGATATCAAAATCTTCGTGAATTCCCGTTCCGAATGCTGTGATCATTGCCTTAATCTCAGCATTTCCGTAAATCTTATCAAGACGTGCTTTCTCTACGTTCAGAATCTTACCACGAAGTGGCAGGATTGCCTGAGTTGCACGGTCTCTGGCTGTCTTTGCAGAACCGCCGGCGGAATCTCCCTCGACAATATAGATCTCACACTTGGACGGATCTTTATCTGAACAGTCTGCCAGTTTTCCCGGAAGGGACATTCCCTCAAGAGCTGACTTCTTCTTGTAAGATCTCTTGCTTTTCTGGCTGCTTCACGGGCACGCTGTGCCATAACAGACTTTTCGATGATCATCTTTGCAACACTTGGATTCTGCTCCAGGAAGATCTCCAGCTGTGTTCTGACGATATTATCAACAGCTCCACGTGCTTCACTGTTTCCAAGTTTCTGCTTTGTCTGTCCTTCAAACTGAGGATCCTCAATCTTGACACTGACAATCGCAGTCAGTCCCTCACGGATATCCTCTCCTGAAAGCTGCTCATTCTCTTTCAGCAGCTTATTTTTCTTGCCATAATCGTTGAATACCTTAGTCAATGCACTTCTGAATCCCGCAATATGAGTACCACCCTCCGGCGTTGTAATATTATTTACAAAACCGTAAGTAGTCTCATTGTAGGAGTCATTATGCTGCATAGCAACCTCAACTGCAACATTATCTTTCATACCTTCACAGTAAATAATCTGCTCATAGAGCGCAGTTTTACTCTTGTTCAGGTATGTTACAAATTCTTTAATACCACCTTCATAGTGGAATATATGCTCATGGATCTCTTCCTCACGAAGATCTCTTAAGTGAATCTTCAATCCCTTTGTCAGGAATGCCATCTCACGGAAACGCTGTTTCAGTGTATTATAATCAAATACTGTTTCCTCAAAGATTTCCTTATCCGGAAGGAAAGTAACCTTTGTTCCTCTCAGCTCCGGCTCACATTCTCTGTCAACTCTGAGTTTATAGCATACTTTACCACGCTCATAACGCTGTTTATAAATCTTGCCTTCGTTGGCAATCTCTACTTCCAGCCACTCAGAAAGAGCATTAACAACAGATGCACCTACTCCGTGCAATCCTCCGGATACCTTGTACCCTCCACCGCCGAATTTACCACCGGCATGCAGGATTGTAAAAACAACCTCAACTGCAGGAAGTCCTGCCTTATGGTTGATTCCTACAGGAATTCCACGCCCATTGTCTGTGACCGTTATCGAATTGTCTTTGTTAATGTCTACCTGAATTTTATCACAATATCCGGCCAGAGCCTCATCCACCGCATTATCTACAATCTCATAAACCAGATGATGAAGTCCTCTGACGGAAGTGCTGCCAATGTACATACCCGGTCTTTTTCTTACGGCTTCCAATCCTTCCAAAATCTGAATCTGGTCCGCTCCGTATTCAGCGTCAAATTCTGTACCTGATGCACCCATTCTTAAACCTCCTAGTTTTCTTTTGCTACATGTCCACTTTTCACATGGAATATCTTGTTGATAGAAAATCTATGATTTACAAACTCATCCAGTCCCGTACAAGTAATCACCGTCTGTATATCATGAATACTATCCAGTAAATAGTTTTGCCTGTTTTTATCTAATTCAGACAAAACATCGTCTAATAACAGGATCGGCGTATCCCCAATGATCCGCTTCACCAGTTCAATCTCAGCTAATTTCAGCGACAGCGCAGCTGTTCTTTGCTGTCCCTGAGAACCAAATTTTCTAATATCCAAATCTCCTGACAGGAAACACAGATCATCTCTATGAGGACCTACAGACGTACTTTTCATCCGCAGATCCCTCTCCCTGTTTTTCTTCAGAGCCTGCTCCATCGACATCTCACCAATACTTGATTCATAAGTCAATGACAGCTGTTCTTTCCCGCCTGTCAGACGGAAATGAATCTCTGAAATAATCTCATTCACCTGTCGTACAAATTCTTTTCTTCTTTCCAAAACCTTTGTTCCATAAGCAGCCAGCTGCATATCCCAGATATCCAGTGTCTCCAGCAAATGCTGCTGGTTCGAGCCATAGATATCCTTCAAAAGTGAATTACGCTGGTTAATAATACGGTTATAGTTCGAAAGATTATTCAGATAGATCTTATCAAGCTGGGAAAGCTCAAGATCAATAAATCTTCTTCTTCCTGCCGGACCCTCTTTGATAATATTAAGATCCTCCGGAGAAAAGAAAACAAAATGGACAATACCGAATAACTCACTTGCACGGCGAATCGGTACCTTATCGATTGCAATTCCCTTCGGACTGTTTTTCTTCAGGTGCATATCGATCTGGAAAATGATTCCCTTTTTCTCAACTACTGTCTCCAGATGGGATTCATCATGCCCAAACTGTATCATATCCCGATCCTTCGTTCCTCTGTGAGATTTCGTCGTTCCAGACAAATACAATGCTTCCAGTATGTTTGTCTTTCCTTGAGCATTGTCACCGTACAAAATATTTGTTTTCGGATCAAAGGTCAAATCTAATAAATCATAATTTCTGTAATTTTTCAGCTTTAAAGACTTGATTATCATAATTTCCCCGCCGTCACGTTATAACACGAGCGAGAAAACCTCTCACATGTTATTCTACACGTTTTTTAATTATTTTTCAATTTTTATTTCATTTCCATCAAAAGAAGCTGTATCGCCCGGATAAAGCTTTCTTCCGCGTCTCGTATCAATTTCTCCGTTTACAAGAACAAGCCCGTTCTGAATTACGTCCTTAGCCTCAACACCACTTTCAACTAACCCGGCTGCCTTGAGCGCCTGACCGAGTTTAATGAATTCATCCTGAGGGCGCAGTTTGATTATTTCCATTTCTTATCACTCCTTAATTAATTTTTATCAGTGTTTTTGATCTTTATTTTTCGTTTAAACCTTTTAAATATTTTTAAACTTTTAATTTTCTAGATTTTGAAAAGTCAAAAAATTGCAGAGCAGGGCGTCTGCTCCGCATAATCCATTATTTTCTGAGTTTAGACAGCTGCATTAAAATTGACTGGAAGAATCAGATAAATGTAAGACTGATTCTCGTCTTTGATAAAGCAAGGTGCTTTTGCATTCATAAAATACAAGTCTACTTCTTCATCTTCAATCACACGAAGTGCATCGATCAAAAACTTTGGATTAAATCCAATCATCAGATCTTTTCCGTCTTTTGTACAGAAAATCAGTTCATCCATAGATCCAATCTGTGATTTGATCTTCAACTCCATTGATTCATTCTTGATGTCAATGATAATCGGCTTTTTGTCTCCCTCTTTGATAAGCAGAGTTGCACGATCAATACAATCTAACAGTTCTTTTTTATTCACATGTACTCTTGTCTCATAATCACTGGACAGCATCTGATCAATTCGGAAATATTCACCTTCAATCAGTCTGGAAACAACCAATGTTCTGTCAAATTCAAAAACAATATGATTTTTTGTAAACGAAATCTCAACTTCAGCATCCGCTTCACCGCCAATAATCTTGCTGATTTCCTGAAGAGTTTTTCCAGGAACAATTACTTTTCTCGGCTGATAAGCATCTTTCAGTTCGATTTTCCGGATTGAAATTCTGTGACCATCAAGAGAAACCACTCTGAGAACATCATTGTCAATCTCAAAAAGTTCTCCTGTCATCATCTTGTTCGTATCATTGTCAGCAATTGAAAAAATAGTCTGGCGAACAACTTCTTTCAAAGTAAACTCGGAAATAGTAATAAAATCTTCACGCTCAATCGCCGGAAGATAAGAAAAATCATCTCCTGACTGGGCTGCGATATTAAATTTCGCTTTTTCGCAAGTAATAATTGCCTGATTGTCAGATTCTGTTTCAATAACAACATCATTGTCTGGAAGTTTACGGACAATTTCTGAAAAATCTTTGCATTTAATGCAATAATACCTCTGGAATCAATAATTCCATCAATTGTAGTTTCAATTCCAAGTTCCATATCATTGGCAGTCAGTTTGATTACATCCGTTGTTGCATCAATCAGAATACATTCAAGAATAGGCATTGTTGTTTTAGAGGGTACTGCCTTGGAAACAATACTGACTCCTTTTACGAGATTCGATTTTTTGCATATGATTCTCATGTTGATGATTACTCCTTTCAGGTTTCAAGGTTACAGTTGATATGTGGATAACGTTTTTTCCTCGCGTAATTTATGTATATTTATATAAATCGATTCCGTCTCCTCCGCCTTAGGGGGTGTGGATAAGTGGATAAGTACCTGCAGCCCTTTAAAATCAAGGGTTTGCGGGTTTGGATAACTATGTAGATTACAGAAAAATAACGTGTTGAAACTGTGGGGAAAAAAATTTGGCAAAAAATCCACATTTTTGTTATCCCAACGTTATTCACATAGAAATCTACAGGTTTTCTACAAAGTTATCCACAATTAACGCGAAAAACTGACAAGTTATTCACATTTTATAGAGTTATCTTCCTTATACAGGATTGATTTTCTTCTTAATTATATTCACAGTGTTGTTTAAAGCTTCATCTGTCTTCAGATCATTCTCAATTTTGCGTACACCATGGCTAATGGAAGCATGATCTTTACCACCGAGCAGGGCACCAATGGATTTTAGTGGTGTATCGGTCATATTTCTGCACAGATACATGACAATCTGGCGTGGAAGAACGATCTCAGCGTTTCGTTTTTTACCTTTTAGTTCAGTTACCGGTACATTAAAGTGTTCAGAAACTACATCCATGATCAGTTCTGGTGAAACTGCACGGGTATCATCCGGTGAGATCATATCCTTCAAGGCCTCAGCAGCCAAAGGAATGTCGATCGGTTTATTCTCCAGATTAGAAAGAGCGATCAGTTTATTCAAAGATCCTTCAAGCTCACGGATATTGGATTTAATATTATTGGCAATGTACTGCATAACCTCATCCGGAATATGATATTTCTCAAGTCCGTCGAGTTCTTCTTTCTTACGAAGAATCGCCATTCTTGTCTCATAGTCAGGAGAGGAGATGTCAGCAATCAGACCCCACTCAAAACGTGTGCGAAGTCTGGCTTCCAGTGTCTCAATGTCCTTCGGAGGCTTATCACTGGAGATGATAATCTGTTTTCCTGACACATGAAGGTGATTAAATGTATGGAAAAATTCTTCCTGTGTACTTTCTTTTCCTATAATAAACTGAATATCGTCGATCAGAAGAACGTCATTATTGCGATATTTCTCGCGGAATGTGGTCATTGCCAATTCATTTCCGTTCTTACCTACTTTAAGAGCATCGATCAGTTCATTCGTAAAAGTTTCACTTGTGACATACAGTACTTTTTTGGAGGGATCATGTTCCAAAATGTAATGTGCCACGGAGTGCATCAAATGGGTCTTTCCAAGTCCAACACCTCCATATAAGAAGAGAGGGTTGTAGATCTCTCCCGGAGATTCGGCAACTGCGAGGGAAGCAGCGTGAGCGAAATTGTTGTTGCTTCCAACGACAAATGTGTCGAACGTGTACTTTGGATTTAAGTTTGCCTTTTCATAAATCGCATTTACACGGGTCTTCTGGACGGAAGATTCTTTCTTTTCCTTAATAACTTTCGGGCTGTCGGTTACAAATTCCACTTCATATTCTGTACCGGTTACTTCGGCGATGCAGACCTTAAAAGGAAGCAGATATTTATCTTGAATATGTTCAAGACTCGCCTTCAGTTTGACGAGAATATATACGGTATTGTCCTTGACTTCATAAACAGTAAGTGGTGCAATCCATGTAGTATAAGAAATATTGGATGAGCAATATTCCAGCTTCATCTTGTTTAGTACCTGATCCCAGTTTTGTTCTACAATGTTCATCGATAGTAACTCCTAATTTTTTAAAATTATAATGGAAAGGTTGAAAATCCAGCGCAAATAATTCAGGACTTATCCACATTCAACTCCTGATTATGGCTTTTAGGGCAGACTTCCCCCTACCCAAATACAATGTTTTCAGCAACTGTTTGTTAAAAAAGTGAAAAACAGCCACTTTTTATTAACTTCGTACTAAAATAATGTGGATAACTCTAAAAATGGTAGAGTCTCTCCATTACATTCTACATCAAAAAAGCTGTAGAATCAATGGAAAAACAGTGTGTATAACTTTATCAACATCTTAAAACGTTGATAAATATGGTTTTTTATGAATAAAAAAAATTTTATCAACACGATATTTAGTGGTTTTCCACAGGTTATACAGAAGTTATCCACATATGTTGATAACTTTGTGGATACTTCTGTATAACTGTTGTATAATTATGTGAAAAAATAGTTGTATCCCTTGATATATAAGGGTTTCGAAGAACTGTGAAATTATTCACAGAAAATGTGAAAAACTCTTTAAAATGAAAAAAGGCTAGAAATTGAGGGAAAGATTGTTGATAAAGCTTGACTTTATGCGGTTTTCCCTCTATAATTAAGAGCAGTGTCTTTTAATATTGAGGCGCAGTAACGAAGTTAATTTTGTGAATACTTTTATTATAAGGTATATCAGGCATAAGGGAGGTGTAAGAATATGAAGATGACATTTCAGCCGAAGAAGAGATCAAGATCTAAAGTTCACGGATTCAGAGCAAGAATGAGCACACCAGGCGGAAGAAAAGTTCTGGCAGCAAGAAGAGCAAAAGGAAGAAAACAGTTATCAGCATAGGCCGCATATATGTGGCCTTTTCTTCTATTTAATATTAAATGATAACAGGATTTTTGTTATCTGGAATGAAGAGGATATTGATGAAATTTTCTGAGTCTTTAAAAAAGAATAAAGATTTTCAGTCAGTCTACAGGAATGGAAAATCTTTCGCTAATAAATGTCTTGTAATGTATATAATCCCGAACGAACTGAATAAGAACCGACTGGGAATATCAGTTAGTAAGAAGGTTGGAAACAGTGTGGTAAGACATCATCTTACCCGATTGATCAGAGAAAGTTACAGATTATCAGAAGAACATTTCCGATGTGGATATGATATAGTAGTAATCGCGAGAACAAGTGCAAAGGATAAGAATTATCATGATGTGGAAAGTGCACTGATCCATCTCGGAAAGCTTCATCACATATATGTCTGATAAGACAATGATAAGGAAGTGGCGCAGATGAAGTATGTCTTGTTATGGATGATTCGTTTTTACAGGAAATATCTGTCCGGAATGAAGGGCGGATGCACTTGTAAGTATTATCCAACCTGCTCACAGTATGGGTTGGAAGCAATCGAGAAGTACGGAGCACTCAAGGGAGGGGCTTTGGCGGTATGGAGAATCCTGCGCTGTAATCCATTTTCAAAAGGTGGATATGATCCGGTACCTTAAGGAGGATAAGTAATGGAAGTATACGGACTTTTGGCTTCAGGTTATGGAGACTGGCCGATTATCAAACAGATTGCCTGGCTTTTAGGTCAGGTAATGAATGGTATCTTCAATGTACTTAGCAAGATTGGTATTGAGAATATTGGTGTTTGTATCATTATTTTCACAATCATTATTTATACATTGATGATTCCGCTTACAATCAAGCAGCAGAAGTTTTCTAAGATGTCAGCTGTTATGCAGCCGGAGATCAAGAAAATTCAGAAAAAATACGAAGGAAAGAAAGATCAGCTTCAATGATGAAGCAGCAGGAAGAGATCAATCTTGTTTATGAGAAGTATGGAACTTCCATGACAGGTGGATGCCTCCCGATGTTGATCCAGATGCCGATTCTGTTCGCACTGTATCCGGTTATCCGTGATATTCCGACGTATGTAAAAGGTGTTAAAGATGTTTATATGCCTGTGACAGAAGCAATCATGAATACAAATGGCTTCCAGAAGATCATGGAGACGATCGGTGAAGCAAGCCCGGTTCTTATGAACCCAAAGGCTTATGATTATTCTCAGGCAGATACAATTGTAAATGTACTTTATAAATTCCAGGATTCTACATGGAATGCGCTGATGGAAAAGATGCCGAGTATCACGGATCTTGCACAGCAGACAATGGATAAGGTTACTCATCTGAACAGTTTCCTTGGAATTAATATCGGAGAGCAGCCGCTGACACAGCTGACAACTGCATTCCACAACGGATCCGTTGTAGGGATCATCCTGCAGTACTTATTCCGGTACTTGCAGGTCTGACACAGTTTATCAGTGTTAAGCTTCAGCCACAGCCGGCAGGAGATGACAAAGATAACCCGATGGCAAGCTCTATGAAGACAATGACATACACAATGCCGCTGATCTCAGTATTTATGGGATTCACACTTCCGGCAGGTCTTGGTCTCTACTGGGCAGCAAGTGCAGCAGTAAGATGTATTCAGCAGCTTGCAATCAACAAATATCTCAGCACAAAGTCTCTTGATGAGATGATCAAAGAGAACCAGGAGAAAGCACAGAAGAAACGTGAGAAACACGGAGCTCCTGCAAAAGAGATCAATAAGATGGCAACAACAAGTACTCGTAATGTGGGTACTGTTACAAAAGGAAAATCTGGAATTTCTGAAGCAGAGAGAGAAGAAAAGATCCAGAAAGCACAGCAGAAGCTCAGAATTCTAAGCCGGGAAGCCTTGCTTCTAGGGCAAATCTGGTAAGCCGTTATAACAGCGGACAGCAGACAAACCAGCCGAAGGCAGAAGATGAGAGCAGCTCCAAAGGAAAAAAGGGCAAGAAAAAATAAAGGAAGATTCGTAACTCCTAACCGTTCTCTTAAAAAGCAGGAGACGGGTCAGGATTTGAAGATGGAGGAATCGGGATGAACGGTAGTATCAGAGTATCGGCGAAAACAGTTGATGATGCGATCACAGAAGCATTGATCCAGCTTGGTGTAACAAGCGACAGACTGGAGTACGAAGTAATCGAGAAGGGAAGCGCAGGATTCCTGGGAATCGGAATGAAGCAGGCAGTTATTGAAGCAAGAAGAAAACCGGAACCGAAAGAGGAGAAGGTAGAAGAGCCTGTAGTAGAAGAACCTGTGAGAGTAGAGCCAAAGAAGGTTGAAGCAGTTCAGCCTCAGAAAGCAGCTGCAGAAAAGAAAGCGGATGAACCTCAGAAGGCTGCTTTTGAAAAAGCTGTAGAAAAAGAAGTAAAAGAGGAAGTTAAGAAAGAGACAAAACTTGTAGAAGTTCAGCCTCAGACAATCAAAGCAGTAGAAGATTTCCTCAAGAATACAATGAAAGCCATGGACATGGAAGTTGAGCTTAAGACTGAGATCGATCAGGACGGTGCACTTTGTGTAGATATGAGTGGAGAGCACATGGGAATCCTGATTGGTAAGAGAGGACAGACTCTGGATTCTCTGCAGTATCTTGCGAACCGTGTAGCGAACAAGCATCAGGAAGGTTATGTAAGAGTAAAGCTTGACACAGAGAACTATCGTGCAAGAAGAGAAGAGACTCTGAGACACCTTGCAAAGAACATTGCACATAAGGTAAAGAGAAACAGAAGACCGGTAGCACTTGAGCCGATGAATCCTTATGAGAGAAGAATCATCCACTCAGCACTGCAGTCAGATCCTTATGTGATGACACACAGCGAGGGAGAAGAGCCGTTCAGAAAAGTTGTTATTACTTTGAAGAAATAATACTGTTTATGAATCGGAAGCGAAAGGACGTTTACGCTTCACGGATACTTTCGTGAGGTGTGGAACGTCCTTTTTTCTATGTAAAGTATAGAAAAAAGGAAATAATGTAAAGAGAAAACAGAAAGGAAATAAGGCATGAATCAGGATACGATTGCAGCGATTTCTACAGGTATGACTAATTCGGGAATCGGAATTGTAAGAATCAGCGGAAGTGAAGCGCTGGAGATAGCAGATCGTGTATATAAAGGGAAAGAAACGATTACAGAAGTGCCAACGCATACGATTCATTATGGACATGTAATGGATGGAGATGAGACAGTTGACGAAGTACTTGTGATGGTGATGCGCGGACCTCGCACATTTACAGGAGAAGACACAGTTGAGATCAACTGCCACGGTGGAACTTATGTTGTAAGCAGAGTTTTGGAGACGGTCTTAAAGGCGGGAGCAAGACCGGCAGAGCCGGGAGAATTTACCAAGAGGGCATTCTTAAACGGCAAGATGGATCTGTCACAGGCAGAGGCGGTCATTGATGTGATCACATCAGAAAATGAGTATGCGTTACAGAGTTCGATCAGCCAGCTCAAGGGAAGTGTGAAGAACAGGATCAAAGAGATCCGTGAGAAGATCATTTATCATACAGCGTTTATTGAGACTGCGCTGGATGACCCGGAGCATATCAGTGTCGATGGATACGGTGAGGTGCTAAAGGAGGCAGCAGAAGAGGTGATCGGGCAGCTGAAAGAACTGATTGATTCCTCGGATGATGGAAGGATCATGAAAGAGGGAATCCAGACAGTAATTCTTGGAAAACCGAATGCAGGAAAGTCTTCACTTCTGAACATTCTAGCTGGTCATGACCGTGCGATCGTTACAGATATTGAAGGAACGACAAGAGATGTTCTGGAGGAACAAATCCGTCTGCAGGGACTGACTTTGAATATCATAGATACTGCCGGAATCCGTCAGACAGACGATATCGTGGAAAAAATGGGTGTCGATAAGGCGAAAGAATACGCAAAAGAGGCAGATCTTATTATTTATGTTGTAGATGCATCAAGAAATCTTGACGAAAATGATGAAAAAATCTTTGATTTGATTTATGATAAAAGAACAGTGATTCTGCTTAATAAGTCGGATCTGGATACCGTAGTGACAGAAGAGATGATCCGCGAAAGGATTTCACAAAAAGGTGTTCAGAAGCAGATTCCTGTGATTGCGATTTCTGCGAAGGAAGAGCAGGGAATCAAGGAACTTGAGAACACCGTGAAAGCAATGTTCTTAAAGGGAGATCTCTCATTCAATGAAGAGGTTTATATTACAAATGCAAGACAGAAAAATGCATTGGTCAATGCGAGAGAGAGTATGAAGAAAGTCATTTTCAGCATTGATGCCGGCATGCCGGAGGATTTCTATTCGATCGATCTGATGGATGCCTATGAATCACTTGGAAATATTACCGGAGAATCAATAGGAGAAGATTTAGTAAATGAAATATTCAGCAAGTTCTGTATGGGAAAATAAAGATGAATATGATGTTGTCGTTGTAGGCGCAGGACATGCGGGCTGTGAGGCTGCACTTGCGACTGCAAGACTTGGATTTAAGACAGTGATCTTTACGGTCAGTGTGGACAGTATTGCGCTGATGCCATGCAATCCGAATATCGGAGGAAGCTCAAAGGGGCATCTGGTCAGAGAGTTGGATGCACTTGGCGGAGAGATGGGAAAAGTCATTGACCAGACATTTATCCAGTCTAAGATGCTTAACAGTTCAAAAGGTCCTGCCGTGCATTCACTGCGTGCACAGGCGGATAAGGCAAATTATAGTAAAACAATGCGTCAGGTGCTTCAGAACCAGGAGAATCTAGATATCCGTCAGATGGAAGTGACAGAGATCCTGGCAGAGGATGGGAAGATCACAGGAGTACAGACGTACTCAGGCGCTATTTACCGCTGTAAGGCCGTTGTGCTCTGTACGGGTACATATTTAAAGGCACGCTGTATTTACGGCGAAATAAGCACACATACGGCCCTAACGGGCTTCAGAGTGCCAACTACCTGACAGATAGTCTGAAAGCACTCGGAATTAAGATGTATCGATTCAAAACAGGTACACCGGCGCGTATTGATAAGAATACGATTGATTTCAGCAAGATGCAGGAGCAGAAAGGAGATGAGAGGGTTGTACCGTTCTCATTTACTACAGATCCTGAGAGTGTTCAGATCGATCAGGCGTCCTGCTGGCTGACTTATACGAATGAGACAACACATGAGATCATCCGTGACAATCTGGATCGTTCACCGCTTTATTCAGGAGCAATTGAAGGTACGGGACCGAGATATTGCCCGTCTATCGAGGATAAGGTTGTGAAATTCCCGGACAAGAACCGTCATCAGGTATTTATTGAGCCGGAAGGACTTGAGACGAATGAAATGTATGTCGGTGGAATGTCCAGTTCACTTCCGGAAGATGTCCAGTATGCAATGTACAGAAGTGTACCGGGACTGGAACATGCGAAGATCGTGCGAAATGCGTATGCGATCGAGTATGACTGCATTGATGCGAGACAGTTGAAGAGTACATTGGAATTCAAAGAGATTGAAGGTCTGTTCAGTGGTGGACAGTTTAACGGAAGTTCAGGTTATGAAGAGGCTGCTTCCCAGGGACTGATCGCAGGAATCAATGCGGCGAGAAAGCTGCAGGGAAAAGAAGGTATCGTGATCGACAGATCTCAGGGATATATTGGAGTTTTGATCGATGATCTTGTTACAAAAGAGAGTCATGAACCATATCGTATGATGACTTCACGCGCGGAGTACAGACTGCTTCTCCGCCAGGATAATGCAGATATGCGTCTTACAAAGATTGGTTACGAAGTGGGACTGATCGATGAGGAGAGATACCAGAAACTGCTGAAAAAGGAAGAGATGATCGAGAAAGAGATCGAGCGTGTGGAGCACACAAATGTAGGTACTACAGAAGCTGTACAGGCATTGCTTGAATCCTATGAAAGCACACCGCTGACCTCAGGAACAACACTTGCAGAGCTGATTCGCAGACCGGAGTTGTCTTATGAGAAGATTGCACCGATCGATAAGCACAGAGAAGAACTGCCATATGATGTAAAAGAACAGGTTGATATTAATATCAAATATGATGGTTATATTAAGCGTCAGATGCGTCAGGTAGAGCAGTTTAAGAAGCTTGAGAACAAGAGAATTCCAGAAAATATTAATTATGATGAGATTCAGAGTCTTCGTCTTGAGGCAAAGCAGAAACTGAATAAGATCCGTCCGTCGTCAATCGGCCAGGCATCCAGAATCTCAGGAGTTTCACCGGCAGATGTGTCCGTACTTCTTGTATATTTGAGCAGTAAATAAATGGTTAGTTAAATCAATACATGAGAATTTAAAAATGCTATATTAATATTCCGCGGAATGGTATTGTAGGATTGGTGAAACTGTTCCGTTGGAAGTAATGATTGGAGAATAGAGTGGGAGAGAACGCACAGAGTAAATTTGATCTAGAATTAGAAAAAATCGGAATCACATTAAATGAGCAGCAGAAGCAGCAGTTCGACAAGTATTATGAGATGCTTGTTGAGTGGAATAAAGTGATGAATCTGACAGGGATCACGGAGTATGATGAGGTGAATCTGAAGCACTTTACAGATAGTCTGACAATCGCAAGAACACAGGAGATGCAGAAGGTGCAGAGCGTGATCGATATCGGAACAGGAGCTGGTTTCCCGGGGATTCCTCTGAAGATTGCATTTCCGCATCTGAAGGTTGTACTTCTTGATTCATTGAATAAACGAATTAAGTTCTTAGATGCAGTAATTGAAGAATTAGGATTGGAAAATATCAGTACAATTCATGGAAGAGCAGAAGATTTTGCAAAGAAAAAGGAATACAGAGAGCAGTTTGATCTCTGCGTTTCAAGAGCTGTTGCGAATCTGTCAACATTGAGTGAGTATTGCCTTCCATTTGTAGCTGTAAATGGCAGTTTTGTTTCTTATAAAAGTGGAGATTCTGAAGAAGAAATCCAGCAGGCAAAACATGCGATTTCACTGTTAGGTGGAAAAGTAAAGAATGTGGATAAGTTCCAATTACCTGGAACCGACATGGGTCGTGCACTTGTTGAAATCAAAAAAACAAAGCAGACACCGGGAAAATATCCTAGAAAAGCAGGATTACCGGCAAAAGAACCATTAAAATAAGCAAATATAGGAGGACCTGTTTACTGGCATTCTGGTGAACAGGTCTTCATTTTTGAGTGTATTGTTGAAAAATGCCGAAATAGTCAGAAAATAAGTCTAAAAAGAAGATATCCTCAAAAAAAGAAGGAGTTATCCACATTTTCCACATGAGATATTCACTCTGTGTGGATATCTCAGTGAAATGTGGATAACTCTAATTTTTAGAAAAAATATGATGTGAGTAAAATTTCTAATTTATGCGATATTCTATTCACATTCTTCAGCGTCTGACAAGAAAATTTCTACATTTTCAATGAATTCGTCACATTTTTCAATATGAGGAAGTTGTTTGGTCTTGGCCATTCCTGCAATTTCAATCGAAGGAAGATAGTTCTGATATTCACTGGCTGCCAGAGAATTTTCAGGATTACTATTTCCTACAATAATGGAGATGCTGTTATTTAATTTATTCAGACAGTGAAGAACATTTGCATTCGTATATCTCGTCTTTTGACAGGCGAAAAGATATTTGGAATTTGTATGTTCTTTGTGTGCTGCTTCAAAGTAGGTGAGAATATCTTTTTCACTAATTTCATTCTGAGTATAATAAGAAGAGCAGAGGGCATGAGCAATTGTCTTCTTATTTACATACATATTATAGATAAATGTACCCAGAATAGGAGAATAGAGGATATTCTTTATGAATTTACTACGTTTTGTAGGAATCTTTGCCAAGCCTACCAAATTCGGTGGATTTATCATAATAACTTTATTTATAATTGTTTCATCGTTTGCACAGGCCATCAGTACAAATGGACAGGATTCACCAGAAACGATTACATCAGTTTTTTCTCCGATAATATGTTTGATAAAGTTCGTGATTAATTCTACATACAAATAATTAGTATATGTTAATCCCGGACGGTCGGAACAACCGCAGCCTAAAAGATCAATTGTATATACAGTATGGGATTTGGCAAGTTCCTCTATATTGTTTCTCCATTCATAGGAAGAAGAACATACATTGAGATTATGCACTAAAAGTAAAGGTGATCCTTCACCAGTTTTCTTATATGCGATTTTACCGAATCTCCAGTTATAGTATTCATATTCATCAGAATTGATTAATTTATCAGCAGTTGAGATATATTCTAATACACGGTTGGCAATATGCATTGCACCGAGAGAAACTCCTGCTAAAGTAGTAAAAAAAGTTAGTTTTTTCTTGATACTCAAATTACTCACCTTCCTTATTATAATAGTGGTTTTTTATATAAAAGTAAGAGTTTGAATTAAAGGAAACTCTTACTTTATTATACTACATTCTTAAATTCAAATAAAGCGAAAAAATCTTAATGTTTAATTATAGAAGAAGTGGCTTATCTCTTACAAATGTTTCACGTGAACATTTTTGATCTGCACAATCGAATCCGCACCCTGCGCGTGTAATATAGTTATTTACGAAACGTAGTACTAGAAATAGAAGAGAAAACACAATGTTTCACGTGAAACATTTGATTAGTTCTAGATTAATGAAAAGAAAGGTGATATAATAATGAATGTCCGAGAGAAAGGAGTAAAAATAATGGGTAGAGTGATAGCAATTGCGAATCAGAAAGGTGGAGTTGGTAAGACTACAACAGCAATCAACTTATCGGCCTCTTTAGCTAGTTCGGGAAAAAAAGTGCTTGCTATAGATATGGATCCTCAGGGAAATATGTCCAGTGGATTGGGCGTTGATAAGAATGAGGTTGAAAAGACAATTTATGAACTTATTATTGGTAAGTGTAAAATTGAGGAGTGTATTTGCAAGGAACCAATAGAAAATCTGAGTGTAGATGTGCTTCCGTCAAGTATTGATTTATCAGCCGCTGAGATTGAACTGATTGGCGTTGACAATAAGGAATATATTTTACGAGATGAAGTTGAAAAGATAAAAGACAATTATGACTTTATAATTATTGACTGCCTCCGGCATTGAGCATGCTTACAATTAATGCAATGACTACTTCTGACTCGGTGATTGTTCCAATTCAGTGTGAGTATTATGCACTGGAAGGATTAAGTCAATTGATGCATACGATTGAACTTGTTCAGGATAGACTGAATCCGAAACTTGAAATGGAAGGTGTCGTATTTACAATGTACGATGCAAGAACAAATTTATCATTACAGGTAGTGGAAAATGTAAAGGATAACCTGAACCAAAATATTTATAAGACAATTATTCCGAGAAATGTCCGATTGGCTGAAGCACCAAGTTATGGACTTCCAATCAATCTGTATGATCCAAAATCCAAAGGAACAGAGAGTTACATGCTTTTAGCAGAAGAAGTGATTAATAAAGGAGAATAAGTATGCCTGTGAAGAAGAGCGGACTTGGAAAAGGATTGGATAGTCTAATCCCAAACAAAAACGTTAAAAGCGCAAAACCTTCTGTAAAAGCGGACGAGAAAAAGGCAGCTCCGAAAGAAGAAATTTTAGAGGCAGGACCGATCATGGTGAAGATAAATAAAGTTGAACCAAATCGGGAACAGCCACGGAAAGATTTTGATGAAGATGCATTGATGGAACTTGCAGATTCAATTAAGCAGTTTGGTGTATTGCAGCCGATTCTTGTTCAGAAGAAGAAGGACTATTATGAAATTATTGCCGGTGAGAGAAGATGGCGCGCGGCAAAGCTGGCAGGATTGAAAGAAGTGCCAATTATCGTAAAAGAATTTACAGAGCAGGAAATTGTTGAGATTTCTTTGATTGAGAATATTCAGAGAGAAAATCTGAATCCGATTGAAGAAGCAATGGCTTATAAGAGACTGTTGAAAGAATTCAACTTGAAACAGGATGAAGTTGCTGAACGAGTGTCAAAGAGTAGAACTGCGGTTACGAACTCAATGAGATTATTAAAACTGAATGACAGAGTTCAGCAGATGATCATTGACGATATGATCAGTACAGGCCATGCAAGAGCTCTTCTGGCAATCGAGGATGAAGAGCAGCAGTACATGCTTGCCAACAAAATCTTTGATGAGAAGCTTAGTGTTCGCGAGACAGAGAAACTGGTGAAGGCTCTGAAGAATCCGAAAAAGGAAGAAAAAAAGCCGGAAGTAGAAAATCAGTTCGTATACACAAATCTTGAAGAGCAGATGAAGAGTCTGATCGGTACAAAAGTAAGTGTTCATGCGAAAGCAAATGGAAAAGGAAAGATTGAGATTGAGTATTACTCACCGGATGATCTGGAAAGAATCTATGAGTTGCTCATGACAATCCAGCATAATTAAAAAGGAGATGGTAGAAGTGACTGGAGTATTTGGCAATCTGGGAATTGATCCATTCTACGCATTTCTTATTTTACTTATTTTGCAGGTAGCCTTGCTTGTCGTACTTGTGTTAGTGTATGATAAGTATAAACACCTGGAAAAAGTATTTAATACCTTTATGAAGGGAAAGAATGGGAAATCACTGGAGGAATCCATTTTTGAACGGTTTGACAAGATCGACGAAGTCGTAGATCAGGTAGAAGAAAACCGTGAGGAGATTGCAGAACTTTATAATAAAATGAGAACGCATTACCAGAAAGTCGGAATCGTAAAATATGATGCATTCCATGAAATGGGAGGCGAATTAAGTTTTGCAATTACAATGTTAGATGAAAACAATACTGGATGGATTTTAAATATAATGCATAGTCGTCAGGGATGTTATGCATATGTGAAAGATATTGTAAAAGGTGAGAGTACAATTCAGCTGGCAGAGGAAGAAAGAGAAAGTCTTGAGAAAGCTATTTTTCAAGAAAATAAATAGTAAAAAAGAAATTAGACAGGAAAGGGTAAATAACATGTTAGACATCAAATTTGTAAGAAATAATCCGGATGTAGTAAAACAGAACATCAAAAATAAATTTCAGGATGAGAAGCTTCCACTTGTTGATGAAGTAATTGAACTGGACAAGAGAAACAGAGAAATCAAACAGGAAGTAGAAGCACTTCGCGCAGAGAAGAACAAAGCTTCTAAGGAAATCGGAGCAATGATGGCTCAGAAAAAAATCGAAGAAGCAGAAGCTCTGAAGAAGAAAGTTGCAGAGAGCAATGGACGTATCAATGAACTTTCCGAAGAAGAGAAAGAAGTAGAAGATAAACTGAAAAAGAACATGATGATTATCCCAAATATCATCGATCCATCTGTACCGATTGGTAAGGATGATAGTGAAAACGTAGAAGTTGAGAGATTCGGTGAGCCGGTTGTTCCGGATTTCGAAGTTCCATATCATACAGAGATTATGGAGTCATTCAATGGAATCGATCTCGATGCTGCAAGAAGAGTAGCAGGTAATGGTTTCTATTATCTGATGGGAGATATCGCAAGACTTCACTCAGCAGTTATCTCTTATGCAAGAGATTTCATGATCAACAGAGGATTCACATATTGCGTCCCACCTTTCATGATCAGAAGCAACGTTGTAACAGGTGTTATGAGTTTCGCTGAGATGGATGCTATGATGTACAAGATTGAAGGAGAAGACCTTTATCTGATCGGAACAAGTGAGCATTCTATGATTGGTAAATTCATTGGACAGACACTGGAGAAAGATCAGGTTCCACAGACTCTGACGAGTTATTCACCTTGCTTCAGAAAAGAAAAAGGTGCTCACGGAATTGAGGAGCGTGGAGTTTACAGAATCCATCAGTTCGAGAAACAGGAAATGATCGTTGTCTGCGAACCGGAAGAAAGCAAAGAATGGTATGAAAAACTGTGGAAGAATACAGTAGATCTTTTCCGTTCTATGGATATTCCGGTACGTACACTTGAGTGCTGCTCCGGAGATCTTGCAGATCTGAAAGTAAAATCTGTTGACGTAGAAGCATGGTCACCAAGACAGCAGAAATACTTCGAGGTGGGAAGCTGCTCTAACTTAGGAGATGCTCAGGCAAGAAGACTTGGTATCCGTATCAAAGGAGAGAACGGAAGCTACTTCGCTCATACATTAAACAACACAGTTGTTGCTCCACCGAGAATGCTGATCGCGTTCCTTGAGAACAATCTTCAGGCAGATGGTTCTGTAAGAATCCCGGAAGTTCTTCAGCCATACATGGGTGGAAACAAAGAAATTACACCAAAGAACAAATAAAGAAATATAAAGCAAATAAAATATGCATCAGTATTTAAAAGCAATTGGATTTGAAAATATTCAAACAAGAAAAGATCTGAAAAAGCTCTTAAAAGACGTAGAAGAGAATTTACGCATCAGACAATTGTATCCTACAGACCGGGCGAAGATTTCTGCGAATTCCAGAAAGAGTTCGGTCAGGATGTAGGGATCACACTCTGCGGAGAACTTGATGATGAAGAACATTTTGAAGCTGCATATTATTTCCCATATTTTGAGGGAAGCGGAGTTACAACTTATGCAGAAATCGATGTGCAGAGAAAGATTGAGAAAGAACAGTATGTTGGTCTTTGTGAGGATTCCAAGATTGGAATCAGTCTGATCTTCACACTGCAGAATGGTGTGGAATATATGCGGGAGAAACAGGCCGGTCTTACAAAGGATGTGCAGACATCTGTAACATTTTCAGGATTGGCACAAGATGGAATGATTCTGCTTCCGGTCAATAAAAATGAGCAACAGATTTTAAATGAAAAGCGTGCGTCAGATACAAGAAGAGAATTGATGAACGCAGCCCGCAAGGGAGACCAGGCAGCAATCGAGACGCTGACATTTGACGATATGGATCTCTATTCCAAGGTGTCAAAGAGATTGGCGAATGAGGATGTATTTTCCATTGTGGATACGTATTTCATGCCGTTTGGAGCAGAATGTGATATGTATTCGATCATGGGAGAAATCCTGGCGGTGAGAGAGAGGATCAACAGAATGACAGGTGTGAGATTGTATCAGATGCGCCTGAATGTAAATGAACTGACATTTGATATCTGTGTTCCGGCAGATTCCGTGATGGGAGAGCCGGAGATCGGAAGACGGTTCAAAGGTACGATCTGGCTGCAGGGATATATTAATTTTAAAATGAAGAGAAATTGTTGCTGAGTGCACGCAGTGTGAAAAGGAATGGGAAATCCACATCCGGAATGTGAAAAACATTAAATAAATGTGGAAAAAAGATTTCATTTAACAGAAGAATGTGGATAACGAAGGCACCATCTCCGGCTGAAAAGTAATTCGGTCAGGAGATGGTGTTTTTTACAATTCGTGCCATTTTTACCATGATTCGTGACAGAAGAATTGAAAATAACAGCGCTTTTTTTATAATAAAAATATACCGGTTCAGAGCCAACCTCCAAAATGCTACGCATTTCGTCGGTGTGGCGTATCCGCCAAATAAAATTTCAAAAACAGTCTTAAAAATGCAAGCATTTTACACCTGTTTTATGAAATTCTGCTTGGCTCTGAACAGTTACAGATTACGAGAAAAAGGAGGCAGAATAATATGAAAAAGCGAACAATTCTTTTAGCATTTATTATATCAGCAGTTGCAGTTACATCAGGCTGTTCAGCGAATGAACCAAAGACAGATGAGGTGAAACAGGAACAGACAAAAACAGAAAGCGTAAGCTCGGGAGTAACGATAAAACCGCTTACCAAAAAAGCAATTGATGAGAATCCTTATATGGCAAAAAATGATGCAAATATCCACCATGATTGTTATAATTCAGATTCAACAGATGAGGTACTGCCTGTTGGTATTTACCCAGAAATTAATGTTTCTTATGAAAAGGTGAATCCAAATGCGTCTCCGGCGGTATTTTTTGACAATTATGGACATTCAGTTGTTCCGTTGTTGGGAGGACTTGCAATTCGTGATATCAATGCAGAAGAAACACAGACGATCGGATATTTCTCACCAAAACAGCATGACGGTGGAGGATATGTGATACAAAGTTCCTATTCCTTTGTTGATGAAAATAATCGTCTGGTGTGTCCGACAAGCAACAATCATGTACTTATGTTGAAAGCAACAGACGAGGAAGGAAATGTGCTGCCGGAATTTGAGAAAGTGCTGGATATTGATATTAAAGCAGCAGCAGAGGCAATTACCGGAAAGACATTGGATCAGAATTTATTATCCGTAGTGTTTGACTATGAGGGAAATCTTTGGTTTGCAACCGGCGGATTCAGAATCTATCCGGAACGTCAGCAGCAAGGTGCGATGGGATACATTTCCAGAGACGCGATCAACGCAATTCTGAATGGAGAAGAGGTTGATCTGACAGCGTCTACATTTGTATATGAATTAACTCCTGGAGAAGGGGCAGAAAATGGAATAGCTTCTTCGAAAGAGGGTGCAGTCATCTTAACAAATCAGAACTGCTATCTACTGAAAGCAGATAACGGTGTACAGGTAGAATGGTGTACTCCGTATGAAAGTGCAGGGGCAAAAGACAGCAAAGAAGGTGATGAAACGACCGGAGGCGGTCTGGCGTGGGGAAGTGGATGTTCGCCATCGCTAACTAGCAATCTGGTCATGTTTACAGATAATCAGAATCCGGTGAATCTGCTGGCATTAGATATGAAGACCGGTGAAAAAGTTGCAAGCACGCCTGTTATTGATGAGCTGCCGGAAGAAATGCAGGTATCCGTAGAAAATTCAGCAATCGTATATGATAACAGTGAAGGTACAGTCAGCACAATCGTATGTAACTGGTTTGGAGCAGGAAGTGCGAAGCTTGCGGACGCAGATAACGATTCATCTGTACAGACATATGAAAATATCTATGATGTGAACTGGCTGCAGAAAGGAAATAAAATGGTCATGCCGGGAGTTGAGCGTGTTGATACGATCAAGACAGATGACGGATATGAAATGAAGAGTATCTGGTGCAGAGATGATATCCGGGATACATCGATGATGAAGCTTTCAACCGCAACAGGATACATTTACGGTTATGTTCAGGACTTGGACAGTGGCATGTGGCAGTTTATTATGATAGATTTTGAGACCGGTGAGACTGCATTTTCAATGGATGTGTCAGACAAACCAGGATATAACAATATGGCAATCGGTATGTATGCGGGAAACAGTGGAAATGCATTGTACTGTCCAACCGGATATCTTGAACTTCTCAGACTGCAGGATCGGTTCGTATATCTTCCGGAAATGCCTTACCGAAAAGTAGATTTGGACAAGGCAATGCGAAATATATTAACGCAGGAAGAATTTACGGAAGACGGAGGTAAGGGCAATGTCGCAGGATGGCTGAATAAGATAACAGTAGAAAATGTACATCCAAGTACGACTGTGGCGATACGAATGAAGGGGCTTGCAGGCAAAACGGATGACTTTAAGCTGTATGCTTATGGAAAAGACGGTAAGCTGACAGAGGTTCCGGAAGATCTGTGGAAGATTCAGACAGAAGATGGAACGATTCCAGAGAAACTGTCGGAAGATACCTTGTATGAAGTACATGTTACAGTAGCGGATGGAGGAACATTTGATCTTAGTGAAACAGAGAAAGAGATTAAAATAGCAGTAGTATTAGGAAAGTAAAGAAAAGCAAACGGGGATGGAGAAGTAGTTTTCTATCCTCGTTTGCTTTTCTTTCTATCTATTCAGTTACTTCCAGGCAAGCTTCTTTCGTACCAGTTCCGCCACGGCGGATTCCGGCGAATAAAGAGCCTGATATATTATGCCATACACTGAAGATCGCTCCCGGAAGCGTTGCCAGTGGATTAGCTGCAAAATTAGCTGTTGCAAGAGAAATCGCAAGGCCGCTGTTCTGCATTCCGACTTCGATCGCAATCGCAGTAGCTTTATCATATTCGATATGTAAAAGTTTTGCTGCGCCAAGCCCGATGCCCATTCCGCAGAGATTGTGAAGTGCCACAACTCCAAGTACGAGCAGACCACAGCTTAAGATTTTTTCCGCATTGACAGATACAATTCCACTGATGATCATTACGATGGATACAACAGAAATCAGTGGAAGTACTTCTGATATTTTCTGAATCTGCTTTCCAAAGATCCAGTTTATCAAAATACCAAGAAGCACTGGAATCAGTACAACTTTCACAACAGAAATTACCATTGCAAGGAAAGATACTTCTACCCAGGCACCGGCAAGCAGATACACTAATAATGGTGTCATCAGTGGGGCTGCAAGCGTGGAAGTGATCGTCATTCCAACAGAGAGTGCCACATCACCTCCGGCAATATATGTGATCACATTACTTGCTGTTCCCCCGGGACAACATCCGACCAGAATAACGCCGAGTGCCAGGTCTGTCGGAAGATGCATCAGCTGGCATAATCCCCATGCCACAACAGGCATGATCGTATATTGTGCAACAAATCCGATCACGATTTCTTTTGGTCTTGAAAAAACTCTCTTAAAATCGTCCATCTTGATTGTAAGTCCCATGCCAAACATGGCAACACCTAAAAAGATGGATGTATAATTGGTTGTCCACGCGAACCCATCGCGCCAGAAAAATGCGATCACAGAGAAGCAGATGATAATAATTCCAATATATTTTGTAAGAAAAGAACTGGCTTTTCCTATTTTTTTCATCACATTTTCCATAGGTTATACCTCGTAGCTAAAGTTGTCGATCAGTCTGGTTTTTCCGATGTAAACTGCCATAGCGACCAGAACATCTTTTTCTACGATTTCTACCGGTTGCATATCCAGTGCATCTACCATAGATACATAATCAATCTTTGCCAGAGGTTCAGCTTCAATGATCTCGCGCATCTTTGTTAATACTTCTTCAGCCTTGATTCCCTTGCAGATTATATCCTGACCGGCTTTTACAGCTTTTGAAAGACAAAGTGCGGCTTTTCTTTCTTCTTCACTTAAATATGTATTTCTGGATGATTTCGCAAGTCCGTCTTCTTCACGGATGATAGGGCATCCTACGATCTGGATATCAAAATTCAGATCCTGTACATTTTGCGGATGATTGCCAGCTGCTGTGCATCTTTTTGACCAAAATATGCCCTGTCCGGTGTTACAATGTTAAATAACTTAGAAACAACGGTACATACACCTTTAAAATGGATTGGTCTTGTCTTACCGCACAGTGTATCTGATAAAGTATCAATACTTACAAAGGCATGCGGATCATGGTACATATCTTCCGGTTCCGGATGAAAGATGACATCAGCTCCAAGGCTCTCGCAGAGTTCGCTGTCACGTTTAAAATCTCTTGGATATGCTTCCAGATCTTCTGTCGGTCCAAACTGTGTCGGGTTTACAAAATCAGATACAACAACGATATCATTTTCTTCGCGGCATCTTTTGATCAGACTTGCGTGTCCTTCGTGCAGGAATCCCATTGTCGGTACAAGACCGATTGTTTTCCCTTCTCTTTTCCAGTTCTTAATTAAATCTCTTGTTTCCTTTACTGTTTTTGTTACCTGCATGGTGTTCTCCTTTTAAAACAAAATTAGGAGATAGCCTCTTGTTCTGAATTCAACAAATTTCATTTTCATTTATAGGTTACAATCACTTTTGCAGTTATGCCATATCTTTCAGTAATCCGTGTTTCTCATAGTTTGTAACACGGCTGATCTTATTCTCCTCATCTACAAAAACAACTTGTGGTTTATGTTCTTTGGCTTCTTCAGAATCATAATGTGCATAACACATGATAATAATCTTGTCACCAGTACTTACGCATCTTGCCGCAGCACCATTTAAGCAGATCATTCCGCTTCCGCGCTTGCCGCAGATCGTATAAGTTTCAAATCGGCTTCCGTTATTTACATCCACGATCTGAACTTTCTCATATTCCATAATTCCTGCCGCTTCCAGCAGGTCTTCATCAACAGTAATACTTCCAACATAGTCAAGTTCGGCCTGTACTACTGTAGCACGATGAATCTTTCCTTTTAACATCTCAACTGTCATTTCTTATTGGTCTCCTCACAAAAAAAAGCATTCGTCAAGGTATACTGATCCCTGCAAATGCTTTTGCTATTCTTCGTATTCCCTGAGTCTTATTTTATGTCTTAAATAAATATAAGCTCGCTTTCCGCCACTTCCTGGCGGGGTAACTGTTCAATATGAAATTGTTGTGATTCAGTCAGAGTATAGTTTTGTAGTATTCCAAATACTATCTCCGCAAGTATTATGACACCCTGTGAAAGGAATGTCAATATGGTTGCGCAATATGCGTTGTTGGTCGCACAACGTGTGAATATTATGGGCTGCTTCTCCATGAAAGGACGATTGGATGATTATAAATGGGCCGGTCCGTATATGGTCAGTAACCAGGTGGTTGCAGTCAATGAGAACAGTGATATCTATACCCTGAGTGATCTGGAAGGAAAGACACTTGCCGTACAATCTACAACAAAACCGGAAGGAATTTTTCTGAAAAGAACAGACAGCAGGATTCCAAAGCTTGGTAATCTGATTAGCCTGGAACACAGGGAACTGATCTATACATTCCTTGGAAAGGGATATGCAGATGCAATAGGTGCACATGAGGAATCGGTTATACAGTATATGAAAGATTATGATGCGAAATTCCGAATTCTGGATGAACCACTTATGACAGTCGGAATCGGAGTCGCTTTCTCAAAAAATGAAACTCGGGATCTGCCGGAGAAACTGGAGCAGACTCTGGATGAAATGAGAGAGGACGGAACTTCTGCAAAAATCATAGGAAAATATCTTGATGACCCAGAAAAATATCTGGAGGTGGACCAGCTTGAAGAAGAATAAAAAATCTGTCCCAACAGAAAAAAAATTCTGGATCATCAGTATAGCTGTTGGGATATGTCTTGTCGTGCTGTCTGTATGTTTTTTCAGCAATGCAGACAAAGAAAAGAAAGAGGCTAATCTTTTAGACACGGTAAATTATGTAAAAGTACAATGTTCCACATATACACATTATAATGAATCATCAGAATCCAAAAGTCTGCTTCGTGCCATTGAGGGAACCCGGCAGGTCAGCAAAAATATAGCCGCAGAAACAGAGAATGAAAAAACACTGGATGATCAGCTATTGAAAGAAAGTGCAGAGCAGTTATGGCTGACGGGAATCGTGGTTCTGGATACAGATGGAACTATAGTATGTGAATACAGTACGAACGAAAGTTTATTGCCGGAAATAAAAGAATGTGCAGAGAAAGAAATCGTACTGGATACAGCAATTTACGATGAAAAAGTGTATGCCAAGAGAATCAATCATAATGACGGGGCTTATATTGATATGGCTGCCTGCACAAGAAAGGATGCACCGGGAGTTGTAGTGACTTATTATTATACTTCTGCAGAGTATGCAACGAATTATACGCTTACGATACAGAGTTTGTTGAATGGCTATCGGAAGGACCGGGATGGGACAATTATCGTAGCAGATGAAGGCGTGATCATTGCTTCAAACAATACCGGGCTGATTGGACAAAGCACAACCGATTATGAAGTAATCCAAAAGCTAAAAAATCATGCAGACAGTAGGCACATGATGGGCTTAACGATCAATGGAGTCCGGTGTCACGGTGTTATGCTGAAGCAGAGAGACCATTACATCTATGCTTACGTTCCGGATTCGATCATATTTCAGACACTTCTGCAAAATGTGATCATGTGCCTGTTCATTTATCTGATTGTTGTAGCACTAATCTGGATGATTTACAGAAAATCACAGAAAAACATTCTCATAATAGAAAAGGAAAAAGAACAGAAGTATCAAAAAAGCCTGATGAAAGAGAAATCAAGGTGGAACATAAAACACCAGAGATCATTCATAAAGATCTTATAGGCAGCCCAATCCATCTGAAGCGTCTTCTGATGAATATCTTGAGTAATGCCGTAAAGTATAATAAAGATTATGGGAAGATTTATTTGAGTGCCAGAGAGATTCCTTCCGATCAGGATGGAATTGTGACTTTTGAGTTCACATGTCAGGATACAGGAATTGGTATGAGTGAGGAATTCCAAAAACATCTGTTTGAGCTATTTGCGCAGGAGCAGAAAGGCGGAGCATCTAAGTTTGGCGGTACCGGTCTGGGAATGCCGATCGATATGAAACTATTAGTGGAGATTATTGCTGAATTAGCAGGAAAAAATAAAAATCGTGAGGATAAAGGATGAGTGAGAAACAAAAACTACTTATTGTAGATGATTCAGAACTTAACAGAGATATATTAAAGGAGATTCTTGGAAGCAGATATGACTACATGGAAGCTGAAAATGGAACTCAGGCGATCCAGATTCTGGAAGTGCATCCGGAGATCGACCTGATGCTTCTGGATATCAATATGCCGCAGATGAATGGATTCCAGGTGTTGGAACATATGAGGGAGTTACAGTGGATTGATGAAGTCCCGGTTGTCATGATTTCATCAGAAGAATCTGTCGAAATTATGCGAAAAGCGTATGATCTGGGGATCACAGACTATATCAGCCGACCGTTTGATGCAGTTATCGTAAAGAAAAGAGTCCAGAATACATTGGGACTTTATGCAAACCAAAAACGACTGATCAATGTGGTTGTAGATCAGGTCTATCAGAAAGAAGAAAACAACACGATTATGATTGGAATCCTGAGCAATGTATTAGGTTCTCATAACAGTGAAAGCAGCGAACATATATTACACATCCGTGTCGCAACGGAGATGCTGTTGAGAGAATTGATCAGGAAAACAGATGCGTATCATCTGACAGAAGCGGAGATTGCTCTGATCATAACAGCATCTTCCCTTCATGACATTGGAAAGGTCAGCATTCCGGAAGAAATCCTCAATAAACCAGGCAGACTGACAGATGAAGAATTCAAGATCATGAAAAGCCACAGTGAGATTGGAGCGTCTATGATCCGGAATATGGATTTTCCACAGGACAAGCCACTGGTACGCACTGCATGGGAAATCTGCCGGTGGCACCATGAACGATGGGACGGAAGAGGATATCCGGATGGACTAAAAGGGGAAGAAATACCAATCTCTGCGCAGATCGTGTCAATTGCTGATGTGTATGATGCGCTTACAAGTGTACGGTGCTATAAGAATGCATATGATCATGATACGGCAATCCAGATGATTCTGGAAGGTCAGTGCGGACAGTTTAATCCGCTTCTTCTGGAATGCCTGAAAGAGAGCAGTCCTCAGTTGTCCAGAACATTTAAGAAAGAAAAGGATGACAACAGAGAGTATTATGAAGCGCAGAGGATCTCAGAAGAAATACTGAGGCAAAATGCATTGCCATGCAAGGATTATTCCCAGCGTGTTATAGAGATCATGCAGGAAAAAATAAAGTTCTTTAAGGAGAATAGCGGTAAGATTTCAATGGAGTATAATGCGATTTCAGGAAAACTGGTTTTAACAGACGGAGAATCGCAGAAAGAGTATCAGAGAGATCTTCCGGGATTTGATTCATATGGAGTATATGATATAAGCGAAGAGGATATTCAGCGCGTAAAAGATTCGCTGGATTCAGTATCAAGTAAAAACAAAGAAGTTTCAATAAAAGTAATGTTAAAAGTAAGAGGTGAAAGGCAGATGTGTGATCTGAAACTGCACACATTATGGTCATCAATAAAAACAGATGGATATATCGGAATTGTCGGGCAGTTGGATATTGTGAAGTAATGTCACAAAAATGGAAGACAAAATAAAAAGAGTCACAGTTGTTCCCTGATGGAACAGGCTGCGACTCTTTTCTGTTCAGATATTCAAGCAGCTGCGTAAAGTGTTCTGTAGAGCTTCTTCCCGCCTAAAAGGATCTTACCTTTGGACGGTATCTCATATCAGACACTGTATACACTGTCACGAATGCTTCCGGATCCTTCTTGATAATATAATTCATCAGTTTCTGATATTCACTTTTGTCCACGATCGTAATGATCTCTCTGTGCTTCTGCATATTATATGCGCCTGTCGCCTCGTAGAATGTTGCTCCGCTATGCAGTTCATGCAAGATAAACTGACGGACTTCTTCTTCGTATTTTGTAATAATACATACACGCCGTTTCAGATTCTGGCCAAAGATAAAATGATCCAGCACAATACCATTAAAATAAGTTCCAAGCACACTTAAAACGACAGCTTTCTTGTCATAGATCAGAGCGGAAGAAAGTGCCACACACATGCCCGAGATGGACATTGCTTTTCCTAATTCTATGTGCAGATATTTATTCATGATCTTCGCTACGATATCCAGTCCGCCGGAAGATGCATTCATGTTAAATAAAATACTGAGGCCGATACTTACGACCAGGATATAGCATATTACATCCAGTTCACTGCTGTTTGTCAGCGAGGTAAAATCCGGAAATATGTGTTCAAATACTGCAAGATACAACGGCAGCAGGATGCTGGTGTAAACCGTCTTTGCTCCGAACTCCTTTCCGCATGTCACAAAGCCTATCAGCAGTAGGACAACGTTCAATATCATTGTGATCGTTGACACATGCAACGGTATATAATGCGACATAACAATTGCCAGCGCGGATATACTGCTGATCGAGGTCATACTCGGAATCAAAAAGAAATATACGGCCGCGGCGATAATGCCCACTGCTATCGTCATGATGGCTGTTTCTTTCAACTTGTCGGATGTGAAAATCTGTTTCTCTTGTTTGTTCATTTATCATTCCCCATTTTTAGATACTTAGTATTCAGAAAAATCAGATACCAGTATTTATATTATATCTCTAATATATTCATGGAGACAATGGTTAATTTTATCAGTCGCAATTACAGCGGTCTTGCAGTTTGAAATTGCAAACCTTTATGTGACAAACCTAACTGCCTATGATATTATAAATTTGATATAAGCGAAAATGACTTTTGCAGAAACGAAAGTATCTGAGTACAAATAAGCAGGAAACAGTATTGTAAGGAAATAAGAATACAGGAGGAAGGTTTTATGATTCGGCTTCAGGATATTGCAGATATGGCAGGCGTCAGCCGCACCACGGTATCCAATGTTATAAATGGCAATACGAAAAGAGTTTCCCAGAAAACGATCGATAAAATCACGGCTATTCTTAAAGAACAGAACTATGTTCCGAATATGGGTTCCATGATGCTTTCCGGTCATGGTTCCAGAATTATAGGCGTAGTACTTGGATTTACTTACGCTCATGGTATGCAGTCACTTCAGGATCCATTCGTGGGAGAACTGATTGGAACGATTCAGATGGAAATGGAAGAAAATGGATATTATGTTATGCTTATTGGCGGTGAAAGCATTCAGAATGTAGTGGATATTGCCTCAAAATGGAATGTAGAGGGATTGATTATCCTGGGATACAATGAAGAGCAGTATCATAACCTTTCGCACAGATTAAACAAAAAAATGATTTTGATCGATGCTTATCCGAAGGGGACTTATACATTCCAGAATGTTGGTATAGATGATTATTCAGGCGGGTATCAGATCGGAGAATACCTGTATTCCTGTGGATATAAGAAAGCATTGTTTGTTGCAGAAACAGAGCAGGACAGCGATTACTATCGGTGGATGGGATTCAAACAGGCGATGGAAAAACAAGGGGGATTCTGCAGTCGTTCCAGATATATAGTTATTCCGGGTAAAAGAAATCTTCGTCTCAGGAAATACATGAGAACTTCTTCCACGCTTTCTTGAAGCAAAAGCGCTGGCCTTTTCTTCAGATTATAATGCGATAGAAGCAATAAATTTCTTTTTTGACGAAGGAATCATGGTTCCGGAGCAGATTTCTGTTACAGGATATGATGACAGTGTTTACGCGAGCATGATTCGACCGAAACTGACAACAGTTCATCAGGATATTCCACAAAAAGCACATGTGGCGTTGGAACGTCTGATGAAATTGATTCAGGGAGAGACGCTGAACGAATTAAATATAAAAAACCAGTCTATCTGGTAAAGAGGGATTCTGTCAAAGAATGACAGGATTCTTTTTTTACATATATATGCGAGCAGGTGCAATAACCTGTTTTTCTTTGTATAAACTGTATAAAAGCAGGAAATAAACTTTGTTACCTTTTGTGGTTTTGCGAGAAACCTCTTGATACTGCAAGGATGAGGTGAGTATAATGAATGGTGTGGTTGCAGGAGCGGTCAAATAATTAGAAATGAGGAGACTTGGCATGGAGAAAAAATGGTGGAAAGAAAGTGTAGTATATCAGATATATCCTAAGAGTTTTAAAGACAGTAACGGTGACGGCGTGGGAGATATCAGAGGAATCATACAGAAACTCGATTACCTTAAAGAACTTGGGGTAAATGTGTTATGGATTTCTCCGATGCTGGAATCACCTCAGGACGATAATGGTTATGATATTTCTGATTACCGTAGAATTTATGAAGAATATGGAACTATGGAGGATTATGAGGAATTGTTGTGTGAAGCACACAAAAGATCCATCAGGATTCTGATGGATCTTGTAGTCAATCATACATCGGATGAACATAACTGGTTTATTGAAAGCCGCAAGTCAAAAGATAATCCATATCGTGATTATTATATCTGGAAAGACCCGGTAAACGGAAAAGAACCTAATAACTGGGGAGGAGCATTCGGCGGTTCTGCATGGGAATATGATCCGCAGACACAGATGTATTATCTGCATCTGTTTTCAAAAAAACAGCCGGATCTCAATTGGGAAAATGAAAAAGTACGCCAGGAAGTTTACGATATGATGAAATTCTGGTGTGAAAAAGGAATTGATGGTTTCCGTATGGATGTTATCAGTATGATTTCCAAAGATCAGAGATTTCCGGATGGAGAAATGAATAACGGACTTTATGGCGATTTTGGACCATATAGCGTACATGGTCCAAGAGTCCATGAATTTCTTCAGGAAATGAATCATGAAGTCCTTTCAAAATATGATATCATGACAGTTGGTGAAACAGCTGGAGTTACAATTGAAGAAGCACAGAAATATGCGGGTGAAGACAGAAATGAACTGAATATGGTATTCCAATTTGAGCATGTGGAGAGTGGATGCGGAGATTATGGAAAGTGGACAACTCAAAAATATGATTTTAAAGAGTTTAAAAACATCATGATCAAATGGCAGGAGAAACTCCAGGGTAAAGCATGGAACAGTTTGTTTTTAGGTAATCATGATCAACCGAGAAGCGTCAGCCGTTTTGGAAATGACAATCCGGTATACAGAGAAACATCCGCAAAAATGCTGGCTACCTGTATTCACATGATGCAGGGAACGCCATATGTATACCAGGGGGAAGAGCTTGGTATGACAAATGTTTATTTTGACAAACTGGAAGATTACCGTGATATTGAAAGTATTAATTACTTTGAAGAGTTTACGGAATCAGGTCTTATGACTCCGGAACACATGATGAAATGTCTGATGCTGAGAAGCCGTGACAATGCGAGAACTCCGATGCAGTGGGATGACAGCAAACAGGCTGGATTCACAGATGGTGAGCCGTGGATCAAAGTAAACCAAAACTACAAAAAGATCAATGCAGCACAGCAGCTTGAAGATCCGGATTCTGTTTTCCATTACTATCAGAAACTGATCAGCTTGCGCAAGGAGAAAGAAATTATTGTTTATGGCGAATTTGAACCGCTTTATCGTGAAGACGAGCAGATTTTTGCTTACACAAGAAAAGGGGATCAGGAAAAACTTCTGACCGTCTGCAACTTTAGCGACAAGAATGCAGAAGTAGAAGTGCCGGAAGAATTTAAAGGCGCAGAGTGTCTGATCACAAACCTTGGAAGAAAAGAATTCGACGGAAAAATTATTCTGAACCCATATGAAGCATTTGTATTATATTATAAACACCAGGTGACAGAGAAATGATTAGAAAATATAGATATGGAACTCCATTTAATACGGAGGCACTGACTGAAAAAATTGAAACAACTGAGGGCGTTCTCCCATATGGAGAGGTCAGTCAGGAGGAAGGATTTGTTTTTACTTATATCATGGATGAAGATGACATTGTCTATGGTCTGGGTGAAGCCAATCGTGGAATCAACAAGAGAGGGTATTGTTATATCAGTAATTGCACAGATGATCCGGTACACACAGAGGACAAGCGTTCTTTGTACGGAGCCCACAACTTTATTATTGTGAGTGGAAAGACTACGTTTGGATTGTTTTTTGACTATCCGTCGAAACTGACCTTTGATATCGGATATGACAGAGAGGATACACTCAGGGTATCCTGCGAAAATGCCGATCTGGATATCTATGTGCTTGAAGGTGAGAATGCTTATGATATCGTAAAACAGTTCCGCCACGTAATTGGACGCAGCTATATCCCGCCGAAGTTTGCTTTTGGTTTCGGACAGAGCCGCTGGGGGTATACGACGAAAGAAGATTTCCGTACTGTTGCAAAAGGATATCGGGAGAATCATATCCCAATCGACATGATTTACATGGATATTGACTATATGCAGTCATTCAAAGATTTCACAGTGAATGAAGAAAATTTCCCGGATTTTCCAGAATTTGTGCAGGAAATGGATGACCAGGATATTCGCCTGATTCCGATCATTGATGCCGGTGTGAAGGTTGAGCCGGGATATGAGATTTACGAGGAAGGTGTCAAAAACAACTATTTCTGCAAGAGAGAAGACGGAAGTGATTTTGTTGCAGCTGTATGGCCGGGAGATACCCATTTTCCGGATATGCTGAATCCGGAAGCCAGAAAATGGTTCGGGGACAAATATCGTTTTCTGATTGAACAGGGAATAGAAGGTTTCTGGAATGATATGAATGAGCCTGCGATCTTTTATTCTTCCGAAGGCCTTGCAGAGGCAAGAGAACTTGCCGGAAAGTTTGCAAAGGATACCGAAGGCAAGACCCATCCCTGAGAAATGCAGGACAAGATGCTCAGTATTGCAAATAATCCGGAAGATTACAAAAGATTTTATCACAATGTCGATGGCAAAAAGATCCGTCATGACAAAGTACATAATCTTTTTGGCTACAATATGACAAGAGCAGCAGGAGAAGCTTTTGAACGCATTGACCCGGAAAAACGTTTTCTGATGTTTTCCAGATCTTCTTATATCGGAATGCACCGTTATGGCGGAATCTGGACAGGCGATAATAAATCCTGGTGGTCGCATATCCTTCTTAACCTGAAGATGCTGCCGTCTCTGAATATGTGCGGTTTCCTGTATACAGGTGCTGACCTTGGAGGATTTGGCAGTGATACGACAAGAGAACTGTTGCTTCGTTTTCTTGCACTTGGTGTATTCACACCACTGATGCGTAATCATTCAGCAACGGGAACAAGAGAGCAGGAATGTTATCAATTTGAAAAAATCGAGGATTTCCGCGCTGTCATTAATACAAGATATCGTCTTGTGCCGTATCTGTACAGTGAGTACATGAAAGCTGTGCTGAATGATGACATGTATTTCAAACCACTTGGGTTTGTTTATCCGGATGACAAGAGAGCAATCAGGATAGAGGATCAGCTGATGCTTGGAAACGAGATCATGATCGCTCCGGTCTACGAGCAGAACGCAAGAGGCCGTTATGTTTATCTGCCGGAAGAAATGAAATTTATCAAGTTCCTGCCGGACGGAAGCATTTCTGAAGAGGTTCTCGCAAAAGGTATTCATTATGTAGATGTGGCACTAAATGAAGTACCGCTCTTCATTCGAAGTGGTAAATGCATCCCGGTTGCAGAAGTGGCAGAGTGTGTGAAAGATATTGATACCGAACATCTGCAGCTTATCGGATATAAAAACAGCAGTTATACGATGTATGAGGATGATGGAATCCACAAGGATTACGATAAGGAAGAGAATTATCGGGTATTCACAAATTAACTTTTAAGTGCAAAGAAAAAATAGCCAATGTTAATTTCCATTGCTTGTATCGGAAACAGCATATTCGTATAATTTATAATGTACATGTACATATCGAATAGAAGGGATATGAAATTATGATTAATGAGAATATAAAGCATTTCCGAAAAACAAGGGGAATGAGCCAGGAAGAAATGGCAGTAAAGTTAAATGTTGTTCGGCAGACAGTTTCAAAATGGGAAAAGGGATTATCTATTCCGGATGCAGATGTTTTGATTGAAATGGCAAATTTGCTTGATGTATCGGTTAGTCAATTGCTTGGAATTGAGGAGAGTATCCATAGTAATGGGAATTTGGCGGAAGAATTGGCGGAACTAAATGAACAGCTGGCAAGAAAAAAGCAAAAAGAAAAGTTGTTGTATCAGGCAAACCAGAAAAGAGGTCTGATTCTGTTTGTTTCATTTTTATCTATGATGATTACAATGAGTGTGAAAAATGAAGTCGTATCAATTCTAATGGCAGGAATATGTATGCTGATTGCAGCTATCGTACTGTATCGTAATTTGGCTTTGTTTACAAGTCTAACAACTGACGATTTAAGAATTGGTATTTTCCGTGTTACCACACTTTGCAATATTAGCATTTTAATCATTGGTATTGTTTTTGCTTTTCTGAGTGCAGTTGATGTCATTACTTTTTCGGAAAATGGAGAGAAACTATTTGCTATGGTATTATTGTCTTGCATAATGGTTTTTATAGGTATTGTATCGCCGAAGTTGCCATATAACAGACATACCGGCCTTCGTTTGCCATGGACTGTGCGTGATGAAGATACCTGGAAGATTGCACATAGAATTTTAGGATTTATTTCATTTCCGATGGTATTGCTGTATATAGCCTGTGCATTAACAATTTCTGATTTTGAGATTGTGTCTGTTGTGACAATGCTTATCTGGATCAGTATTCCAGGTGGAATATCCTATATTTATTTCTATAAAAAATACCACAAGTAACAAAAAGTAAAAAGCTATCCATTAAAACACAGAAAGTCTTAGTTATAAAATAGAGGATGTAGAAATTGGGGAGATTATCCGATGGTTCGGACAGTCTCCCCCATTATCCTGTTTTATCTCCAGAAATCTGTTTTTTGACGAAGACCGATGTCTGCACTTTTAAAAACCGGGTTGATTCCCTGTTTTAACTGCACTTCATAATCTTGGATCGCTTTAAATGCAATCCCTGATAAAATCAGGATAACCGGAATGTTAATGAGCGCCATAACCCCCATCAGTACATCGGAAAGATCCCACAAAAGAGACATCTCCATTCCTGCGCCCAGAAAGATTGCAAGTGCCGATACCAGTCTGAAGCCTTTCATAAAAGCTTTTTCCGGCTGTTTTTTGTGAATGTAGATTAAAAGATTGTCACAATAGAAACAGTTTCCGAGCAGAGTTGTAAATGCAAAAAATACCATTGCAACTGTAATAAAGATCGGCCCGAAAGAACCAAGTGATTCCTGAAGAGATGCCTGCACCCACGGTGCTCCCTGCAATTCTTTTGCCGGATCGATCCCGGATGACATACACATCATTGCTGTTGCTGTACAAAGCAACAAAGTATCAATAAATACGGATAACATCTGTACTAGCCCCTGTTTTACCGGATGGCTGACATTTGCCGAAGCCGATGCATTCGGAGCGGAACCGATACCTGCCTCATTGGAATAGAGTCCCCGGCGGATTCCCTGCATCATGCTGAACCGGAAAATGCTCCGAAAATTGCTTTGAAATCAAATGCTTCTTCAAAAATACGCACGAACATTGCCGGCACGTTCTGAATATTGATAATTACTACCAAAAGTGAAATTCCGATATACGCAATCCCCATTACCGGCACAACCATTGAAGTTACTTTTACGATACGTGATCCGCCGCCAAGCAGACACCATCCTGTCAGCACTGCCAAAATCCCACCGATGATCCAGGGACTCATCTTTGCATCATAAAAAGAAAATACTGAAAATGTAGACTGCAGATTATAAGATGCCAGCATATTAAATCCAAATGCGTAGGTTAAAATCATTGCAACGCAGAAAACAATTGCCAGCGGGCGACAATGAAGTGCCGCTTCAATATAGTAAGCCGGTCCTCCAAAACAGCTTCCGTCTTTTCCTTTTTTCTTATAAATCTGTGCCAATGTACTCTCGATCAGTGCAGATGCACTTCCGATGATCGCAATCACCCACATCCAGAATACAGAACCAAATCCACCTATACAAATCGCCGATGAAACCCCGACAATATTTCCCGTTCCCACACGGGATGCTGTTGAAACCATAAGTGCCTGAAAAGAGGAAATTGCCCCTTTATCCTCCGGTTTTTCCATCACGGATCCACAAGCATTCTTAAATAATCTTACCTGCGGAAATCTTGTGCGGATTGTAAAATAGACTCCCGCACCAATCAGTAGAATGACCAGCAGCTTGCTGTACATAAAAGAACTGATTGCACCAATAATTGTTTGAAACATACCTTCTTTCCTTTCTCTGTTTGCTGTCAATATATTAACGGAAAGAAGATGGATTTGCAAGTTTTTTTACATTTTAGTACTTGGTTTGAAAACGGATGGAAGAATAATACGATACTGTGATAGAATAAGGAAAATATACCAAAAGGATATATAGCGATAGTTCCTTATATTTTCGGAAATCGGAAAATAAAACTCGTTCCGATATCTTCGATACTTTCGACGTGAATGGTTCCATTGTGGAGGTTTACAATCCAGCGCACCATAGAAAGACCGAGACCGGTACCACCATTTTCTCTGGAACGGCTTTTGTCTATGCGATAGAAACGCTCCCAGATTTTGTCCAGGTGTTCCTCACTTATTCCAATACCATCATCTTTCACTTCACCGACAATCTGGTCATTTTCGACCTTCAGGATAACATGAATATGTCCATTTGTTTTTCCGTAATTGATGGCATTGGTTATTAAATTCATCATCATACGCAAAAGCAATGTCTGGTCGCCGTTCATAAATAAGTTGTCCTGCTTTTGCAGGGTGATCTCAATATTTTTTTCCTGTGCTTTTGTCTGCAGTTCTTCTATTACAAGTTCGCTTAATAATCCAAAATCCAGTTTTTCCATCAGATGCTGCTCATCCTGTTCGTTTCTGGCGATCATTAACATTTCGCTTGTCAGCTTTGACATTCGTTTTGCCTGCCTTAAGATGACTGCAATCTCTTCCTTATCTTCCGCAGATAAGTTTTCATTTTCCAATAAGTACTCACACTGGGAAATGACAACAGCAATGGGAGTCCGCAGTTCATGGGATACGTCTGATGTGAATTGACGTTCCTTCTCAAACGAAAATTCCAAGCGCTCAAACATTTCGTTAAATTTCTCCGACAATTCGTATAATTCATCTTTTGCTTTTGGCAGAGACAATCGTTTGGAAAGATCTTTTCCATTGCTGATGTTTTCAACTTCATCGCAGATAAGATCCACCTGTTTCAATGCCCGCTTGATCATAAAATATCCGATGGCCCCGATCAGAATAATGAGTAATGGGAATACAATCAACAGCATTTTCTCGGATGTCTGCATGAAAAGTTCTATAGAATGTACGGAGGTAATTCCTCGTACCCACATTTCCTCATCATCACCGTAAGTGTAAACGCTGTCATATATCATCCATTTTCGATTTGATCCGGTTATCATTCGCGGTGTATTCGACTTGAGGATAGTTTCTTCTGGAAATTGGGTTGGAATCGTTCCATAAAGTAAGCGT
>ENA-OQHY01000151-OQHY01000151.1-human-gut-metagenome-genome-assembly--contig:-NODE-151-length-39177-cov-6.920384_pt1 | contig 39177 bp, 35 predicted proteins | sample MGYA00242570_ERZ504733 | MGnify/ENA primary metagenome ERZ504733 (study PRJEB26092, sample SAMD00036219) | human gut metagenome | host: Homo sapiens | study: EMG produced TPA metagenomics assembly of... | reverse complement strand
AAGAAAAAGAAAAGATAATAACAATAAAAACAACAATAATATGACTCCATTAGTTAGCATCATCATGGGCAGCACATCCGACCTGCCCGTTATGGAAAAGGCATGCAAGTTCTTGAACGACATGCAGGTACCGTTTGAGGTGAACGCCCTCTCTGCACACCGCACACCGGACGCAGTTGAAAGTTTCGCCAAGGGCGCTAAGGCGCGTGGCGTTAAGGTAATCATCGCAGCAGCAGGCATGGCAGCAGCTCTGCCAGGCGTTATCGCTGCAAGCACCACCCTGCCCGTCATCGGTGTGCCTATCAAGGGTATGCTCGACGGACTCGATGCTATGCTCTCCATCATACAGATGCCCCCGGGCATTCCCGTTGCGACAGTAGGCGTGAACGGAGCCATGAACGCTGCCATACTCGCTTGCGAGATGATTGCGCTCTGCGACGACAGCATCGCTGAGAAGATGGCACAGTACAAGGCTGGTTTGGGCGAGAAGATAGAAAAGGCGAACAAGGAGCTCGCCGAAGTGAAGTATGAATACAAATGTTGAGGTGGTGTGATGTTGAGATGGTGAGATTTCCATGTTGAGGTGGTGAGAATTCCATGTTGAGGTGGTGATGTGGTGAGATGGTGACAATAGTACATCTCTCAACATCTCAACACCTCACCATCACAACATCTCTCAACACCTCAACATGGAAATCTCACCATCTCAACACCTCACCACCTCAACACCTCACCATCACAACATCTCTCACCACCTCAACATCACAACACCTCAACACCACAACAACATCACAAACCATGATTGATCTCTTCAACTACCGCCGCCGCTCCACCTCACCCGTGCAAGTAGGCGACATACAGATAGGTGGCGATGCCCCTATACGCGTGCAGTCGATGACCACCACCAACACCAACGACACGGAGGCGTGCGTGGCGCAGGCTGAGCGCATCATCAAAGCAGGCGGCGAACTCGTCAGACTCACTACGCAGGGTCGCAGAGAGGCCGAGAACCTGCAGAACATCAACGCACAACTACGTGCCGACGGCTATCAGACACCGCTCGTAGCCGACGTACACTTCAACGCCAACGTGGCTGACGTGGCTGCGCTGTACGCCGAGAAGGTGCGCGTGAACCCAGGCAACTACGTCGACCCGGCGCGTGTGTTCAAGAAGATTGAGTACACCGATGCCGAGTATGCCGACGAGCTGAAGAAGCTGGAGGACCGCTTCGTGCCCTTCCTCAACATCTGCCGCGAACACCACACCGCGGTGCGCATCGGCGTGAACCACGGTTCGCTCTCCGACCGCATCATGTCGCGCTACGGCGACACGCCGGAAGGCATCGTCGAGAGCTGCATGGAGTTTCTGCGCATCTGCAAGAAGGAGCAGTTCGACAACGTAGTGATAAGCATCAAGGCATCGAACACCGTCATCATGGTGCGCACCGTGCGCCTGCTCATCACCGAGATGGACCAGGCTGACATGCACTATCCGCTCCACCTCGGCGTGACCGAGGCTGGCGAGGGCGAGGACGGACGCATCAAGAGTGCGGTGGGCATCGGCGCACTGCTTGCCGACGGCATCGGCGACACTATCCGCGTGAGTCTGAGCGAGGAGCCGGAGGCGGAGATACCCGTCGCACGCCACCTCGTCGACTATATCACGAAGCGCGCCGGACACACCCTCGTGCCCGGAACCGAGGCGAAAGACTTCTCGTGGGTGCGCCCCGAGCGTCGCCCTACACGCGCTGCTGGCGGCATCGGCGGCTCGAACACGCCCGTCGTGATTGCTTCTTTTGGACAGAACGACGACGCAGAGAGCGTGGAGTTCAACCCCGATATGACCCCCGACTACATCTATTGCGGTGCCAGCCTGCCCAAGAACCGCCGCGACGGACAGAAATACATCGTCGACTTCAACGCCTACACCGGCGAGCCGAACACCTACCTATCTTCGTACAACGCTACGCCGTTCGTGGGCGGAGTGAAGGCAGAGGTGAAGTTCCTCGTGCTGCAGCTCGGTGCGCCGTCGGAGGAGTACATGGCTTGCCTGAAGGCTCACCCGGAGGTGGTCGTTGTGGCTGTGTCCAACCAGCAGAACCGCCTCGGCGAGCAGCGTGCGCTGGCTCACGAACTGTGGTCGAACGGCTTGTTCAACCCCCGTTGTGTTCGCCAGATGTACGGTCATAGCAGCGCGGAGAAGGCAGACCTGCAGCTTGAGGCAGCAGCCGATATGGGTGCGCTGATGATCGACGGCTTGACAGACGGCCTGTGGCTGATGAACAACGGCGACATCGCCGTGCGCGACATCACCGACACCGCCTTCGCCATACTGCAGGCGGCTCGTCTGCGCACCTCGAAGACGGAGTACATCTCCTGCCCGGGTTGCGGCAGAACGCTCTACGACCTGCGCTCCACCATCGCCAAGATAAAGGCGGCTACGGCACACATGAAGGGTCTGAAGATAGGCATCATGGGCTGCATCGTGAACGGACCGGGCGAGATGGCGGATGCCGACTACGGATACGTAGGCGCGGACCGGGCAAGATATCGCTCTACAAGCAGAAGATGTGCGTGGAGAAAGCGATACCGGAGAGTGAGGCTGTGGAGCATCTGCTGCGGTTTATCGAAGAGGACAGGAAGAAACACTGACAAGAAAGTGGGTCAAAACAGATGTCTACGTACTACGTTTAGCATCTGCGCCGACCGATGCGGACGTCTGCGCCGACCGATGCGGATGTCTGCGCCGACCGATGCGGATGTCTGCGTCGACCGATGCGGATGGCAGAAATTACATTAATATAAAACAATAGACCATGAGCTTAACAGGCATTGCACGATATGCATTCGCACCCCGACAGCATAAGCTGGAACAACATTTCACCGAACCAGAGGCACTGCAGCACCGTGTGTTGCAGCACCTTCTGCGTACGGCTGCCAACACCGAGTATGGCAGAAATCATCTTTTCGCTACGACAAAGGGGTACGACGACTTCGTGCGCAACGTGCCGGTGAACACGTACGAGGAACTGAAGGCTGACATCGACCGTATGCGCCACGGCGAGGCTGACGTGCTGTGGCCCGGAAAGGTGAAGTGGTACGCCAAGTCGTCGGGCACTACGAACGACAAGAGCAAGTTCATACCCGTATCGGCTGAGGGACTGAAGAACATCCACTACAAGGGTGGCACCGACGTGGTGGCACTCTACCTGCAGAACAACCCCGAGAGTCGCATGTTCGACGGCAAGGGACTGATCTTAGGCGGTTCGCACGCGCCCAACTACAACGTGGCAGGCTCGCTCGTGGGCGACCTCAGCGCCATTCTCATCGAGAACATCAACCCGCTCGTGAACCTCGTGCGTGTGCCTAAAAAGCAGACCGCGCTGCTCAGCGACTTCGAGGTGAAGCGCGACCGCATCGCCCGCGAGTGTCTGAACAAGAACGTGACGAACATATCGGGTGTGCCCTCGTGGATGCTCAGCGTGCTGGTGCGCGTGCTCGAGCTGTCGGGCAAGGAACGCCTCGACGAGGTGTGGCCCAACCTGGAGGTGTTCTTCCACGGTGGCATAGCGTTCACACCCTACCGCTCACAGTACGAGCACATCATAAAGAGCGACCGTATGCACTACATGGAGACGTACAACGCCTCGGAGGCTTCTTCGGCATACAGAACGACCCTGCGGACAAGTCGATGCTGCTGATGCTCGACTACGACGTGTTCTACGAGTTCCTGCCGATGGACGAGTTCGACTCGGAGCACCCGAACATCGTGCCGCTTGAGGGCGTGGAGGTAGGCAAGAACTACGCCATGCTCATCAGCACCTCGTGCGGACTGTGGCGCTACATGATTGGCGACACGGTGAAGTTCACATCGGTGCGCCCGTACAAGTTCGTCATCACGGGCAGAACGAAGTACTTCATCAACGCCTTCGGCGAGGAACTGATACAGGACAACGCCGAGAAGGGACTCGCCTACGCATGTCAGCAGACCGGTGCCGAGGTGAAGGAGTACACGGCTGCGCCGGTGTTCATGGACGCCAACGCTAAATGTCGCCACCAGTGGCTCATCGAGTTCGCCAAGGAGCCGGAGAACATCAACGAGTTCGCCGACCTGCTCGACCACCAGCTGCAGGCTATCAACTCCGACTACGAGGCGAAGCGTTTCCACGACATCACGCTGCAGCCGTTAGAGATTGTAGTGGCACGCCAAGGACAGTTCGACGACTGGCTGCGCTCGAAGGGCAAGCTCGGCGGACAGCACAAGATACCACGACTCTCCAACAACCGCAAGACCATTGAGGAGATAATGGGGGTGAAGTGATGTTGTTGTGGTGAGGTGGTGAGATTTGATGTTGTGATGGTGAGGTGGTGAGATGTTGACATTTGTGTTGCTATCCTCAGGGGGTGCACTTGTCTCAAGTGCACCGATCTTTACCACTTGCCAGAGCAAGAACTACACCGACCAATCTGACATTTGTGTTGCCGAAAAAACTAATAAAAAACAAGAAGTTAAGCCAAATGCTGAAACTAAGAAACATATTATATATAATAGGTGTAATCGTGCTGCTCTCGTCGTGCGCCCGCATGGGTCGCCCCGACGGTGGCTGGTACGACGAGACACCGCCGCACGTGATAGCCTCAACGCCTGCCGACCGCAGCACTGACGTGTCGGCGAAGAAGGTGAACATCTACTTCGACGAGTTCATAAAGCTGGAGAACGCGTCGGAGAAGGTGGTCGTGTCGCCTCCGCAGCTCGAGCAGGCAGAGATAAAGGCTACGGGCAAGAAGATAAGCGTACTGCTTAAAGACTCGTTGAAGCCCAACACCACGTACACCATCGACTTCTCCGATGCCATCAAGGACAACAACGAGGGCAACCCTATGGGCAACTACACCTACAGTTTCTCAACGGGCAACCATATCGACACGCTCGAAGTGGCTGGCACGGTGCTTGCTGCACAGAACCTGGAGCCAGTGAAGGGCATACTCGTGGCTTGTACGCCGAGTTTGCCGACTCGTGTTTCCTGAAGCAGCCCATGCTGCGCGTGGCGCGTGCCGACTCACGCGGACACTTCGTCATAAAGGGTGTGGCACCGGGCGCATACCGCATCTACGCCCTCAACGACCAGGACGGCGACTACAGCTTCTCGCAGAAGAGCGAGCAGATAGCCTTCTCGCACGACACCATACGCCCATCGTTCTGCGATGCCATGCGCCAGGACACGCTGTGGCTCGACTCGCTGCATATCAAGGACATAAAGCGCACGGGATACACACGTTTCACACCCGACGACCTCGTGCTCAGAGCCTTCGAACACGTGCAGACAGACCGCTTCTTCCTGAAAGCGGAGCGTCAGCAACCCAACAGCTTCTCGCTGTTCTTCAGCTACGGATCGGACCGACTGCCCGAGCTGACACCGCTCAACTTCGACGCTACCGACCAACTGCTCATCGAACCGTCGGCACGACGCGACACCATCACCTACTGGCTGCGCGACACCACGCTCGTGAACCAGGACACGCTGAACGTGGCGATGACCTACCTGATGACCGACACGCTCGGCAATCTCGTGCCACAGACCGACACGCTGCAGATACTCTCCAAGCAACCCTACGAGAAACGCCTGAAGGAAGCACAGAAGAGCTTCGAGGAGTGGAAGAAGAAGGAGGAGAAGAAGCGCAAGCGTGGCGAGCCTTACGACTCGATAATGCCACCGAAGGAACTCAACTTCAAGCTGCAGCTCGACTCTAAACTCGACCCCGACCGCAACATACGCTTCGAGTTCGACACGCCACTCGCCTCTGCCGACACATCGAAGATACACCTCTACGCCAAGCACGACACGCTGTGGTACGAGGCACCGCTGCGCTTCGAACCTATAAAGACGAAGATGTGGGGCGACAGCATAGCTACCGAGGAGTCGAAACGCATATATACGCTGCGTGCCGAGTGGCGCCCCGACATAGAGTATAGCTTAGAAATCGACTCGCTCGCCTTCACCGACATCTACGGCGTGGCATCAGCCAAGCTGAAGAAAGGTTTCAAGGTGGGTTCGCTCGACGACTACAGTAGCGTGGTGCTGAACATTCAGCAGCTGAAGGGCAAGAACATCTGCGTCGAACTGCTCAGCCGCGAAGACAAGGCGGTGAAGAGCGTGCAGACCACCAACGGCTATGCCACGTTCTACTACATCAAGCCCGGCATCTACTACGCCCGTCTCTTCGTCGACACCAACAACAACGGCGTGTGGGACACGGGCGACTACAACACCGGCCTGCAACCCGAAGAGGTGTTCTACTATCCGTACAACATAGAATGTAAAGCGAAGTGGGACATGAACCTGAACTGGGACATCACGCAAAGCCCCTCGACCAGCAGAAGCCCAACGAGATAAAGAAACAAAAGGGCGAACAGCAACGCAAGATACAGCAGCGCAACATCGAGAGAGCACGCAAACTGGGCGTGGCGTACCCGTTCTGATGTTTTAATTGAGAATTGAGAATTGAGAGTTGAAAGTTGAGAATTGAGAGTTATGATTACCATAGAAATCATAACAGAGTCTGAAAAAACAACAGACCATCACCCACAAGACATATCATAACTCTCAACTTTCAACTTTCAACTCTCAACCGAACAAACTCTCAACTCTCAATTAAACCACCCCCACTGAATTATACAAAAAACCTAAAACCGCTCAATAATATGAGAATAAAAAAAATCCTCCTCGTCGTAGCCCTGCTATTGGCAGGTCTGCAGACCACAACGGCACAGTGCAAATACCGCAACACGGCAGTCAACCCAGGCGAGTTCCTCTCATACAACCTCTACTTCAACTGGCAGTTGTATGGGTGAAGGCAGGCACAGCGTCGATGTCGGTGGTGAAGAGCAACTACAAGGGACAACCAGCCCTGCGCATGGCACTCATCACACGCACATCGGAGACACTCGACAAGATGTTCGTCATGCGCGACACCCTACTCTGCTACAACACGCTCGACCTCGAACCGCTCTACTACCGCAAGGGAGCACGCGAGGGCAAGCGCTACACCGTAGACGAGGCATTCTACGCGTACCATAACAACCATCAGCACGTAAAGCTGCACCGACAGAAGAACAGCGGCGAACATGTGTGGAAGGAGTTCAATCGCACAGCCTGTGCCTACGACATGATGAGCATCTTCCTGCGCGCACGCTCGTTCAAGCCCGAACACTGGAAGAAAGGCAACCGCATCAACATACCTATCACCGACGGTGCGAAGATCATCAACGCCACACTCGAATACAAAGGCAAGACAACCGTCAAGGGCGACAACGGAGTGAAGTATCGCTGTCTGCAACTCTCGTACATAGAGAAGGACGAAAATAAGAATAAAGAAAAAGAGATTGTACGCTTCTACGTCACCGACGACGCTCACCACATACCCGTTCGACTCGATATGTTCCTAAAACTCGGTGTGGCAAAGGCATTCCTGTCGGGCACAAAGGGCGTGAAGTAATCATCAGGGGGTGCAGTTGTCTCAACTGCACCAACCAGTCAATAATGGTGCTGTTCCTGCTATGGCAAGCAGACAACTGCACCAACCATCAATAATGGTGCAGTTGAGACAACTGCACCCCCTATCAAAAAACATTCTATGCGCAAACTCATTATACTATTCGTCACACTCGCAACCGTCACCTCTTGCGACCTGAAACACGAGAACTTCAACTCCTCGAAGAAGCACTTCACCAACGAAGTGCTCTTCGGCTACACGCCCGTGAAAGACCAGGGACACAGCTCGCTCTGCTGGGCATACGCCATGCTCGCCACCATCGAGACTGAACATATACAGATGGGCGACTCGGTGAACCTCTCGGTCGACTACATTGCACGCTATCAGCTCGGCGAACAGGCACGTTTCCACTTCCTTTCGAAAGGCTACGACCGCATGACGCTGCGCGGAACGGCACCGCTGCTGCTGCGCCTCATCGACGAATACGGCATCATGCCCTACGACTCGTACAACGCACACAACATCAACTACCAATCGATGATGAAACGACTCGTGATGCTATCCAACTCCTCACGCAACATGAGCGAGCTGAAAAACCGCGCCGAGCGACTCTTCGATGACCGCATCGGAGCACTACCCAAGAAGGTGTACATGCTCGGAGCCGAATACACACCGCTCGAGTTCGCACATAGCGTGTGTATGCGAGGCGAGTACTTAGCCATGACAAGCTTCACACACCACAGCTTCGGCGAGGCGTTCGTGCTCGAAGTGCCCGACAACTACAGCAACGAACTCTACTACAACGTGCCCATCGACGTGATGATGAAGCGCATAGAACGCTCGCTGCGAGCCGGACACCCCGTCTGCTGGGAAGGCGACACAAGCGAAACGGGCTTCGACTTCAAGCGCGGCGTGGCGGAACTCACCAAGCAGCGACCCTACACGCAAAAGGAGCGACAGATAGAGTTCGAGAACCACCACACCACCGACGACCACTGCATGGTGCTCATCGGCATAGCCCACGACGAGAACGGCAAACGCTACTACATAGCAAAGAACTCATGGGGCACAGGCAACGCTACAACGGACTCATGTATCTGTCTGAAGAGTACGTAATGATGAAGACAATAGCTATCGTGGTGAAGAACATAAATATGTAAGCAGGCATATCATACCTGCTTACATACACACCTACATACCTACATACATACCAACATTATGTAAATTGTTTGCGCAAACATTTACAAATACTAAAATATACCAAGCAATTTAACGTTTATTACACATTCAAACTACCACTGTATCAGACTATTATCTATATTTGCAAAGTGTAAAGTTTAAATATTTTTTATAACTACTATAATTATTAACCTAACCCTTAAAGACTATGCAGAAAAGATCATTTCTTACAGTCGTAATGTTCCTGATAGGAATGTTTATGACGGGGGCGTATGCACAGACGCATACAGTTTCTGGTCTCGTTAAAGACAAAGAGATGGGCGAACCCCTTGTTGGAGTAAGCGTGTCTGTAAAAGGCACGAAGAACGCAACCATGACTGACCTGAACGGTAATTATACTATTCAGACCAATGCAAAAGACGTATTGGAATTCAAATACGTCGGTATGAAAAATGCAGAGGAAACGGTTGGCAACCGCAAAATTATCAACGTTTCTCTTTCTCCTAACGCAGAGAGCCTTGGCGAAGTTGTTGTAACAGCCATGGGTATCAAGCGTCAGTCGGAGACACTTACCTACTCGGCACAAACCGTAGGCGGAAAGGATGTCAACGACATCAAGTCGATCAACATGATCAACTCGCTGCAAGGCAAGAGCGCAGGTCTGCAGATTACGCCTAACTCTACCGGTGCAGGCGGTTCTTCAAAGATTCTGTTCCGCGGCAACAAGTCAATCTCTGGTAGCAACCAGCCGCTCATCGTCATCGACGGTGTGCCGACAATGACCAATACCGCAACCTCTCAGGTATCAAGCGACTACGGTGGCGAGCGCGACGCAGGTGACGTTATGTCTACCATCAACCCGACGACATCGCTTCTATCACCTTCTGAAGGGTGCTGCCGCTTCAGCTCTCTACGGTGCGGTGGCTGCCAACGGTGCCATCATGATCACCACAAAGCAGGGTATGGCTGGCAAGGTAAGCGTGAACGTATCAAGCAACACCACAATGGAGATGCCGATGATTCTGCCTAAGTTCCAGGATACATACGGAGCAGGCGCAGACGGCACATTCTCTTGGGGCGACAAGCTCGCAAGCGCTTCAAAGAACTATGCTAAGGAGTTCTTCCGCACTGGTTTCACAACAAACAACTCTGTATCGCTTGCAGGCGGTAGCGAGAACTTCAAGGCTTACTTCTCTTACGGCAACGTATTCTCTCACGGCATGACTCCGGAGAACACATACCGCAGCCACAACCTCAACTCGAAGGTCGACTTCAAGGTGCTCGACCACGTATATGTCGACTTCTCGGCTAAGTACAGCAACCAGTACTCAAAGAACCAGGCAGCTGCCGGCTACCTCTGGAACCCGCTTACAGGTGCTTACCTCGCTCCGCGTGGCATCGACTGGAACTACTACAAGGACAACTATGAGGTTTACGACCCAGCACGCGGCTGCAACGTTCAGAACTGGACAAACACCGAGCTGCAGCAGTACGGCAACCCATATTGGATGCTCCATCGCCAGACACCTATCTCAAACCGCAACCGCTATGAGTTCGGTGGTTCTATCAAGTGGGACATCACTCCTGACGTGAACATTCAGGGACGTATGCGCTACGAGCGCGGCGAAGAGCAGTTCATACACAACGCTTACGCTTCTTCTGTTGGCAACCTCTACAAGATGGGACGTATGAAGAACAACCGCTACTTCAGCGATCAGCTCTACGGCGACGTTCTCGTTAACTACAACCACACATGGGGCGACTGGGCTCTCACAGCAACAGCAGGCTCAAGCTTCACCAAGACCAAGACTGCTCACGTAGACCTCTGGGCAGAGGGCGATCAGTTTAAGGCACCGGGCGACGGCAACGTTTACTACCCGAACATCTTCACTCCGAACAACTACTACGAAAACATGTCTAAGTTGGGCAATGGCGACGCTATGAACACAGAAAAGCGCCTCAACGCCGTATTCGCAACAGCTCAGGTAGGTTTCAAGGAGGCTGTATTCCTCGACCTCTCTGCACGTAACGACTGGTCGTCAGCTCTCGCATTCACCGAAAGCTGCTCATTCTTCTACCCGTCAGTAGGTGCCAGCGTTCTGCTCAACAAGCTCGTGCCGATGGGCGAGCAGGTGAACCTCTTCAAGTTCCGCGGTAGCTACTCAATCGTAGGTAACGACGTGCCTATCTACATGTCTAACCCACGATACACTCTCGGTGGTTCAGGTGCTATCTCTGCTCCTGACAAGGCTGCGTTCCGCACATTGAAGCCTGAGAAGACCCACTCTCTCGAGTTCGGTTTCGACGGTACATTCTTAAACAACCGTCTCGATTTCTCTTTCACATATTATAAGACGAACACCAAGAACCAGTTCTTCTCAGTATCGGCTCCTTACGAAAGCGGTCTGCGCAATCGTTACGTGAACGCCGGTAACGTACAGAACCAGGGCTTCGAGGCATCTGTAGGCTGGCATCAGCAGTTCAATGCCGACTTCTCTTGGTCTACCAACTTCAACATCTCTTACAACGAGAACAAGATTAAGGAGCTCGTAGAGGGCTTGGAGAACGGTCTTACTATCGCTTCTTGGCAGGGCGCAAAGGTTGTGCTCAACGAGGGCGGCTCTTACGGCGACCTCTACGTACGCCAGATTAAGCGCGACGAGGCAGGCAAGCCTGTGAAGAACGCAGATGGCAAACCGGTTCTTATGGGCGACAACATCGACGAGATGAAGTATGCAGGCAACATGAACGCTAAGGTGAACTTCGGTTGGAGCAACACATTCCACTACAAGGACTTCACATTGTCGTTCCTCATCGACGGTAAGTTCGGCGGCAGAGTGCTCTCAGCTACTGAGGCTACACTCGACGGCTGGGGCGTATCAGAACGCACTGGCAACGCACGCAACGCAGGTAAGGTTGTGGTTGACGGCGTTGAGTTCGACCCACAGCTTTGGTACACCGAGACTGGTTCTTCTAACTTCAACAACTCGTACGCTACAGAGTTCTACGTTTACAAGGGCACAAACGTACGTATGCGCGAACTGAGCCTCGGCTACACCTTCCGCAACCTCTTCGGCAACGGCAAGAACCTCACCGCTGCGCTCATCGCACGCAACCTCTTCTTCTTCTACAAGGACGCTCCTTGCGACCCGGACGTATCAATGGGTACTGGCAACGGTGTGCAGGGTGTCGACATCTTCAACCTTCCTTCTTCAAGAAGCTTAGGTCTGAACCTGAAGTTGAACTTCTAATTATTTTTGAGCGAGTAAAAACAAGTTTTACAACCGTTTAAAATCTAAGCAATTATGAAAAAGAGAAATATATTCGCGGTGTCATCAATGCTGGCACTGGCTGTGATGGGTAGCGGAATGCTTAGCTCATGCACAGACGATTTCGAAGATCTGAATACAAACAAGACGCAGGTGGATCCAGGCGATTTGCCGTTCGCTGCACAGTGTGCGGAAGCAATGAACTATTGCTATGCACCTCATCAGAACATGTTCCAGTTCTGGACAAACCTCACCATCGACCTCTATGGTGGCTACTTCCAGACACCTCACGGCAACTTCACCAACTGCGATATGGGTGAGAACCGCGGACACAGTGGCGGTATGTACGAGAACTACTATCTGCATATCTTCAACAACACACGCCGCAACATCACCAACCTCGAAAAGCAGTCAAAGCCAGGATTGGCAGCCACAATGCGTATCGTGCAGGCTGTAGGTACCATGCAGCTACCGATGCTTACGGACCGCTCGCCTACTCGTCTATCATCAACGCCGAAAGCGAGACAACTTATCGCTTCGACAGTCAGCAGAAGCTCTATGAGCAGATGCTCGACGACCTCGACAAGGCTATCGTTGATCTTAAGGCAATGAGCGACGAGGAGAAGGTATCGCTCGCTACATACGACACATGGGGCGGTGGCGACCCTGCTATATGGGTGCAGATTGCCAACACCATGAAGCTGCGCATCGCTCTGCGTCTCTCTAAGCGCGAGAGCGAGATGGCTGCCGACGGCTACGACCTCAAGGCTATCGCAACTGCAGCTGCTGACAACACCCTCGCCGTGTCAGGCAAGGACATCGTCATCAAGGACCAGAGCAACGAGCTGAAGCGTATGTTCGAGTGGCTCGACTGCGGTATGAACGCTAACCTCGTAACGCTCATGGTGGGCATGAACGACCCACGTCTGCCTCTGTACATGACAAAGAACGCTGACGACATCACCAACGAGAAGGGCGTCACCACTCCTAAGGGATCCGTTTACTGCGGCATCCGCTACGCAAGCGGCATGAAACAGAAGGGCTCTGACGGCTGGTACGGATACAAGATGTCGCAGTGGGTTGGCTCATACAACACTCCGCTGCCTATCTTCAAGGCTGCCGAGGCTTACTTCCTCCTCGCTGAGGCTAAGCTGCGCTGGAACATCGGTGGTACAAGCGTGAAGGATCTCTACGAGCAGGGCATCCGCCTCTCTATCAAGAACGAGCTTGCTTATAAAGGTTCGTTCGCTGGCATTGAGAACATCAGCGACGCTGATATCGACGCTTACATCAACGGCACAACCGGTCAGGCTGACTATGTTGACCCAGGTGACTCTGAACACAACTGCAAGGCTGTGAACACACTCGGCGTGAAGTGGGACGACGCTGCAAGCAAGGAAGACCAGCTCGCACGCATCCAGACACAGAAGTATATCGCTCTCTTCCCGCTCTCTAACGAAGGTTGGGCTGAGCAGCGTCGTACAGGCTATCCGAAGTTCTTCGTAGCATTGGTAAACAAGAGCAACGGTGCTGTCGACACTCAGGAAGGCGTTCGCCGTGTAATCTATAGCAGCAATGCTTACGACACCAACGCTGAAGGCATCAAAGGCGGTATCGAACTCCTCGACAAGGAGAATACCAGCAAGAAGGGTATCTCTGGCGATAAGGGCGGCACACACCTCTGGTGGGATAATGCTAACAAGGGCAACTTCTAAACGCTCTGCATAAACAAATAATTAAATAAAAAGGACTCTGCCAAGCTCTTGGCAGAGTCCTTTTTATTTAATATCTTTGCAGAAGCATAATACAAGCAATATGAAGAAAATCGTAATACTCGACTTCGACGGCACCATAGCTGACACGAAGCCCGTCATACTCAACACATTTCATCGTACCTTCGACGCTATGCACCTACCGCAGCACAGCGACGAGGAGATAGCCGCTACAATCGGACTGCCGCTCGTGGAGGCGTTCCCCGTGCTCGAACCGATGGACAAGGAGAAGGCAGCGGAGTGTACAGCCACATACCGCGAGATATTCGAGGACGTGAACCGCGAGATTGGCGTGCCGATGTTCCCACACGTAGCCGAGACGCTGCGCCTGCTGCACGCCAAAGGTTGCACACTCACCATCGCCACGAGTCGCGGATACAAGTCGGCTGCCGACTTCCTGCGCTCCTTCGCACTCGACGACATCATCACGCTGATTGTTGCCGCAGAGGACGTGCGCCACGCCAAACCCGACCCTGAGCCCGTACTAAAGACACTGAAGCATTACCACCTGCAGCCGGAGGATGCCGTCGTCGTAGGCGACACCCACTTCGACATTCTCATGGGTCGCAACGCCCACTGCATGACCATCGGCGTGACCTACGGCAACGGCTCGCGCCAAAGCCTCATCGAAGCCGGTGCAGATGCCATAGTAGACGATTTTGCGGAGATTGCACCGCTAATTGAATTATAATTGCTAAATTTGCATACTGATACTTAATAATACTCAGCAAACCGCTGATACGCAACAACGAATAATCAAAAAAAACAAAACCGAAAATATAATGGAACAAGCACTTTGGATTTACAATACGCTGTCGCGTCGCAAGGAAGTGTTCAAGCCGCTGCACGCCCCTAACGTGGGCATGTACGTGTGCGGACCTACCGTCTATGGCGACCCACACCTGGGTCATGCGCGCCCTGCTATCACGTTCGACATTCTCTTCCGCTACCTCAAGCACCTCGGCTATAAGGTGCGCTACGTGCGCAACATCACCGATGTGGGCCACTTGGAGCACGATGCCGACGAAGGCGACGACAAGATAGAGAAGAAGGCTCGCCTGGAGCAGCTCGAACCGATGGAGATTGCGCAGTACTACACCAACCGCTACCACGCAGCTATGGAGGCGCTGAACGTGCTGCCGCCAAGCATCGAGCCACACGCTACGGGTCACATCATCGAGCAGGAACAGCTCGTGCAGCAGATTCTCGACAACGGATTCGCATACGAAAGCAACGGATCTATCTACTTCGACGTGAAGAAGTACAACGAGAAGCACCACTACGGCATTCTCTCGGGTCGCAACCTCGACGACGTGAAGGACGCTTCGCGCGCTCTTGATGGTGTTGGCGAGAAGCGCAATCAGGCAGACTTCGCACTCTGGAAGAAGGCTTCGCCGGAGCACATCATGCGCTGGCCGAGCCCTTGGAGCGATGGTTTCCCGGGATGGCACTGCGAGTGTACGGCGATGGGCCGCAAGTATCTCGGTGCTCACTTCGACATCCACGGCGGCGGAATGGACCTCGTGTTCCCGCACCACGAGTGCGAGATTGCGCAGGCTGTGGCTTCGCAGGCGACCAGATGGTGCACTACTGGATGCACAACAACATGATCACAATCAACGGACAGAAGATGGGCAAGTCGCTCGGCAACTTCATCACGCTCGAGGAGTTCTTCACCGGCAACAACAAGAATCTTGAGCAGCCCTACTCGCCGATGACCATACGCTTCTTCATCCTCTCGGCTCACTACCGCGGCACTGTAGACTTCTCTAACGAGGCGCTGCAGGCTTCGCAGAAGGGTCTTGAAAAACTCATGAACGGCATTGCCGACCTCGACCGCATCGCAGCTTCGGCAGAGAGCGACGCAGAGACGAAGAAGGTGGTGGGCGAACTGCGCCAGAAGTGCTACGACGCCATGAACGACGACTTCGCTACACCGCTCGTCATTGCTCATCTCTTCGAGGCTTGCTCCGTAGTGAACAAGCTCGTAGACCACAAGGCTACCATCTCTGAGGCTGACCTTAAGGAACTGACTGAGACAATGCGCCTCTTCGCATTCGACCTGCTCGGTCTGCGCCCCGACAACGCCGGCTCTTCATCGCATCGCGAGGAGGCTTTCGGCAAGGTTGTAGACATGGTGCTCGACCTCCGCTCTAAGGCTAAGGCTTCCAAGGACTGGGCTACCAGCGACCGCATCCGCGACGAACTGGCTGAGCTTGGCTTCGAGGTGAAGGACACCAAGGACGGTGCTACCTGGAAGTTGAAATAAACGAGTTTTGAATTTTGAGTTTTGAATTTTGAGTTAGCAAAGGCTTAAGAAGGCCTAAGAAGGCTTAGTTCGGCTTAAACGCACCCTTCCTCGGCTTAATTCGGCTTAAACGCTCCCTAAAACACACACAATGAAGAAAATATCTATCATCGCCGCAGCAATCGCTCTCTGCAGTTGCTCGGCAACAAAGACAACAGACGCAGCCGTTGACCTCAACGGCGAGTGGGACATCGTAACTGTCGACGGCACCGCTGTCGACATCACAAAGACAGAGTTCCGCCCTACCCTCGCTTCGAAACAGCAAAGGACAACGTGTTCGGATGCGCCGGATGCAACTCTATCAACGGCAAGGCAAAGGTGGATGCTGCAAAGCAGACCATCAGCTTCTCGGAGATAGGCACCACGTTGATGCTCTGCGCCAACATGGAGTATGAGCAGCAGATTCTGAAGGCTCTCGAAAGCGTGAAGGGATACAAGGCTGCTGGCAAAGGCTGCGTTGAACTCACGAACGGCAGCGGAAAGGCTGTGCTGCAGCTGAAGAAGCAGTAAACAGACTCTCTCCGTAGCGGATGTGAAAGCCTCCGCTACGGAACAACCCCTGAAACAATAATAATATGAAGCATATAGTATTTCTTACCGGCGCCGGCATGTCCGTAGAATCGGGTTTCAAGACGTTCCGCGGCAACGACGGCTTGTGGGAGAACTATCCCGTCGACCAGGTTGCGTCGCACGAAGGATGGCTTGCCGACCCCACACTCGTGACCAACTTCTACAATATGCTGCGCCGAAAGCTCTACGCAGCGCAGCCCAATGAGGCCACCGCCTCATCCACGAGCTGGAGAAAGACTATAAGGTGACGGTCATCACGCAGAACGTGGACAATCTGCACGAGAAGGCAGGCTCCACTAATGTGATTCACCTGCACGGCGAACTGACGAAGGTGTGCTCCTCACGCGATGTCGACGACCCGCGCTATCAGCGCACTCTGACCGAAGACAACTGCGAGGTGAAGCCCGGCACACTCGCCGGCGACGGATCGCTCGAACGCCCGTTTATCGTGTTCTTCGGCGAGTCGGTGCCTATGATTAGCGTTGCGGCAGAGGCTGCAGAGCAAGCCGACATCTTCGTGATTATAGGCACATCGCTCAACGTCTACCCCGCTGCGGGCCTTATCCACTATGTGCGACCCTCAGTGCCCATATATCTCATCGATCCCGAACCGTCGATGGGCGTGGGCAGACAGAACTTCAAGCACTTCCAGTGCGGAGCAAGTGAGGGAATGAAGCTATTGTGCGAAGAACTCGGTTGACACGACGTAGATTACTCTGATATTCCACAGGCGCATCAGCGTAGTGCGACTTAGCATTATGTGCAGACACACAAAAAACAAATGGGTGCAGTTCTTCATTTGGTAAGAACTGCACCCATTTTATATTATTAGAACTTTACTGTTAGAACTTGTAGTTGATGCCGAACAGAATGTTTCTGCCGTCCAAGTTAACACCCCATGTATTAGCCTCGTCAACACGCTGATAGCCAAAGAAGCCAATCTTTGTAACAAAAGCCACGTGATTAGAGAGGTTCACCTTAAGACCTGGCTTCAAACCAACTTCCCAAACATCATAATCGCTCGAGCTATGCTGCAAGTCGTGATGCTCATAGCCAATGGTACCCTCAATGAAGAAGTCAACAATCTTTGCGCTGCAAGCTGTGTAACGAACATACGGAGCAACCTCAAAAACCTTCTCCTTGTCCTCAACGCCTGAATAACCTAAAGAGATACCTGCGTCCCACTTCTTATCCAACTGGAAACCTATCTCTGGAGCAATCTTCCAGCTGAACTTAGAGTCGTGGTCATAGCTGGTGTTAGCAAAACCAACACCACCACCGATATACACCTGAGCACTTGCACACACGGCTACAAAGAGAGTAGCCAAAGTCATCATAATCTTTTTCATAAACATTATGTTTTTTAAGTGATTACTGCACGAAACATTACGTCCCATGCCAATAGTATTAAATATTTAAGCGCTGCAAATGTACACTTTTTAATGATATGAAACAATAAGAAACGCAAAAAATAAAACTACATACATCAAAAAACACTGCATTTTTTATGTATAGCAATCAGTTTGAGCACCATATTTACACTATTCACTTATTTATTCGTAACTTTGCAAAATAAATACACTCAAAGAATAATGCACAAACTCAGAACAATAGAAATGCAACGTCTGTCAGTAGACGAGTTTCACGAGGCGAATAAGCTGCCGCTCATCGTGGTGCTCGACGACGTGCGCTCGCTCCACAACGTAGGTTCGGTATTCCGCTCCTCAGATGCTTTCCGCGTTGAGGCGGTCTACCTCTGTGGCATCACCGCTACTCCGCCCCACCCCGAGATACATAAGACGGCACTCGGCGGCGAGGACTCCGTGACTTGGCGCTATTTCGAGACGGCTACCGAGGCGGTGGCAGAACTGCAGAAAGAGGGCGTTTTCGTCTATTCAATAGAGCAGGTAGAAGGCTCTACAAAGCTGCAGAACCTGCAACTGGACACCGACCGCCGCTACGCCGTGGTGTTCGGCAACGAGGTGAAAGGCGTGCACCAGGAGGTGGTAGACCTTGCCGACGGATGCCTTGAAATACCGCAGTTCGGCACAAAGCACTCGCTGAACGTCAGCGTGACGGCAGGCATCGTGATTTGGGAGGTTGCAAAGCAGTTCTTGGAAAGGCTTAAACTTTAAGTCTGTCTTTTTAAAAATATTCTTTGCTAACAACAATAAAAAACAATGCAAATTGTAGAAATACTAATTATTCTTACAATTTGCATTGTTTTTATTGTAAATACGCAACTATATACCATTGAGTTCTACTAAATCAATGCATCAATAATTGTAAATATTATCCAAAGTATAAATGGACCCAATATTACAAATAATTCACCTAAATATTTTTTAAAAGCTTGTTTATAATTTCCTGTCTCTTGCTTATGAGAATATATTAAAAAAACAGTACTGAAAGCAAATAGGAAAAAAATATCACAGTTATATAATCCATCCAATTAACTCTGCAGGCACGGTTTATAAGTGCACTTATAAACCAAGAGAAACTAAATAATTCATGTAGCCTTTTCATTTATAATTACTTTTTATTCATACAGTTACCAAAATCACATTTTGGTCAAAAATACAAATTAAAAACAAATACTACAAACAGTATTTTATTTTTTATAAATTCATAAGAAAACACAACAAATTATTTATAAGCATCTCACTATCTAATAATTATAACCCTATTTGTTATTTTTTCGTAACTTTGCAGCGTTATATCCACTTGAAACATACATAATTATATAAATGAAGAAACTTTTTATCGAGACATACGGCTGCCAGATGAACGTGGCAGACTCTGAAGTAGTGGCTTCCATTATGCAGATGGCAGGCTACGAACTGTGCGAGAACGAGGCAGAGGCTGACGCCATCTTCCTCAACACCTGCTCTATCCGCGAGAACGCAGAGAACAAGATATACGGACGACTTGAGACTCTGCACGCAGAGAAGAAGAAGGGACGCGAGCTCATACTCGGCGTGCTCGGCTGCATGGCTGAGCGTGTGCGCGAAGACCTCATACAGAACCACTTCGCCAACCTCGTTTGCGGTCCAGACTCCTACCTCAACCTGCCGGACATGATTGCGCAGTGCGAGAACGGACAGAACGCCATGAACATCGAACTGAGCACTACTGAGACCTACCGCGACGTTGTGCCGCAGCGCATCGGCGGCAACCGCGTGAGCGGCTTCGTGAGCATCATGCGCGGCTGCAACAACTTCTGCCACTACTGCATCGTGCCTTATACTCGCGGACGCGAACGCTCGCGCGACGTGGAGAGCATCCTGCGCGAGGTGCGCGACCTGCACGACCGTGGCTTCAAGGAGGTGACACTGCTCGGACAGAACGTGAACAGCTACGGTCTGACGCCTGCCGGAAAGCGCATCGAGGGCGGCTGCTCGTTCGCAGAACTGCTGCACAAGGTGGCGCAGAGCGTGCCCGACATGCGCGTGCGCTTCACCACATCCAACCCCGAGGACATGACCGACGACATCCTGTACGCCGTAGCCGAAGAGCCTAACCTCTGCAAGCACATCCACTTCCCGGCGCAGAGCGGATCGACAAAGATACTGAAGCTGATGAACCGCAAGTACACACGCGAGCAGTACCTGGAGCGCGTGGAGGCAATACGCCGCATCATACCCGGCTGCGGACTCTCTACCGACCTCTTCGTGGGCTATCACGACGAGACGCCGGAGGACCACGCTGAGACACTCTCGCTGGTGCGCGAGTGCCAGTTCGACTCGGCTTTCATGTTCAAGTACTCCGACGCCCGGGCACATACGCCGCAAAGCACTTGCCCGACAACGTGCCGGAGGAGGTGAAGATAGAACGCCTCAACGAGCTTATAAGCCTTCAGACGGAGGTGAGCGCAGAGCAGAACCGCAAGGACATCGGCAAGACATTCGAGGTGCTCGTAGAGGGATACTCGAAGCGTTCGCGCGAGCAGCTCATGGGACGCACCGAGCAGAACAAGGCGGTGGTGTTCGACAAGGGCACATACCGCATCGGCGACCGCGTCATGGTGAAGATAACGGATGCCACATCGGCTACGCTGTTAGGCACCATAGCAGAATAAACCCACCGTCAGGCACTACATCAGAATAAAGACATGAAAGAATTTCTACAGGTACTGAGGCGCTTCGTGCCGCCATACAAGAAGTACATCGCGCTGACAGCCACGTTCAACGTGCTGTCGGCTGTGCTCAACATCTTCTCTTTCGCAGCACTCATCCCCATCCTTCAGATACTCTTCCGAACAGAAGGCGCAGGCAGTGCTACGCATCTCATGCCGTGGAGCTTCGACAATATCAAGGAGGTGCTGTCGAACAACGCCGACTACTACGTGACGCAGCTCATCGCCAACGTCGGACCGACCACTACCCTACTCGTAATCGGTCTGTTCCTCGCCTTCACCACGTTCCTCAAGACGGGTGCATACTTCCTCTCGTCGGCTACAATCATACCTGTGCGAACGGGCGTGGTGCGCGACATACGCAACCAGCTCTACCGCAAGATTACATCGCTGCCGCTCAGCTTCTTCTCCGACGAACGCAAGGGCGACATCATAGCGCGTATGACGGGCGACGTGCAGGAGGTAGAGAGCTCGATAATGTCGTCGCTCGACATGCTCTTCAAGAACCCTATTCTCATCACGTTCTACTTCGGAGCACTCATCTTCATCTCGTGGCAGCTCACGCTCTTCACCATCGTCTTCGTGCCAATCTTCGGATGGTTCATGGGCTGCGTGGGCAGAAAGCTCAAGAAGAAGTCTATCAAGGCGCAGTCGCTCTGGAGCGACACTATGTCGCAGGTGGAGGAAACGCTCGGCGGACTGCGCATCGTGAAGGCGTTCTGCGCAGAGGACAAGATGAACACACGCTTCTCGAACATCAACAACGAATACCGCGACGCCGTGCAGCGCGTGAACATACGCCAGCAGATGGCGCACCCGATGAGCGAGTTCCTCGGCACGGTGCTCATCATCATCGTGCTCTGGGTGGGCGGCATACTGGTGCTCGACAACAAGATACTCTCCGGCCCGTCGTTCATCTATTATCTCGTGATGCTCTACTCCATCATCAACCCGCTGAAGGAGTTCTCCAAGGCAAGCTACAACATTCCGAAGGGTCTTGCCTCGATGGAGCGCGTAGACAAGATTCTGAAGGCGGAGAACACCATCAAGGAACCTCTGCAGCCGAAGCACATCGCTTCGTTCGAGCATCAGATAGAGTTCCGCCACGTGTCGTTCCGCTACGGCGAGCAGTGGGTGCTGCGCGACATCAATCTCGTGATAGAAAAGGGCAAGACCGTGGCTCTCGTCGGACAGAGCGGATCGGGCAAGTCGACACTCGTCGACCTCATTCCGCGCTACTACGACGTGCAGGAGGCGAGGTGCTCATCGACGGCATCAACGTGAAGGATCTCGGCATACACGACCTGCGTCAGCTCATCGGCAACGTCAACCAGGAGGCGATACTCTTCAACGACTCGTTCCGCGGCAACATCACGTTCGGCGTGGAGAGCGCTACGCAGGAGCAGATTGAACAGGCGGCGCGCATAGCCAACGCTCACGAGTTCATCATGCAGACCGAGCATGGCTACGACACCAACATCGGCGACCGCGGCGGACGTCTCTCAGGCGGACAGCGACAGCGCGTTAGCATAGCCCGCGCCATACTGAAAAATCCGCCTATACTCATCCTCGACGAGGCTACATCGGCACTCGACACCGAGAGCGAACGCCTCGTGCAGGACGCGCTGGAGCGCCTTATGAAGTCGCGCACGACGGTGGCTATCGCCCACCGCCTGTCTACCATCAAGAATGCCGACGAAATATGCGTGATGCACGAGGGCGAAATCGTGGAGCGCGGCACGCACGAAGAACTCATCGCACTTGGTGGCTACTACAAGAAACTGCACGAAATGCAGAAGTAACAGCCTTAGAGATAAAGAAAGCCCGAAGTCCTGATCTACTGGACTTCGGGCTTTCTTCGTTCTACCGAATAGCAATATATACTTACGCCTTCCTACTTCAACGATTCGTCATACAATACATTGGTTGCCATATGCTGCACTTCGTTGACTATAGCAGGATAAGCCTTAACAAACTCATGCAATTCGATACTATTGCCTTGCTCGTCATAGGTTTTGCCTACGCCCTGAAATTCGGTTCCTTCAACCGCAACCTTGCCGTTTGCATGAAACACCTTTATCAATGTAACCTTTCCCTCTTCAAAAGTCATACATACCGTTTTATTGTCTTCAGACCATGCCTTTCCACTGAAAGGCTCTTCACCATAATACGCTACGGTGAGACTCTTGTTGAATACCAGCTGACTTATCTTAACCTCCTTAGTACACGACATAAGAGTGAATACGCACAAAATCAATAAAAGTTTTCTCATATAGAACTACTGTATCTTGTTATATATTTATTGTGTAGAATATTTTCTCGAACACAGCCTTTTCCTTATTCCAATCTCCCGTGGAATAAGTGGCTGTATTCGTTCTGCCCTCCGTATCGGTAAATGTGAATACAACCGGTGTCGCTGATGTGTATAGCTTCTTTATGTCCTTATAGCTCAACTGGGCAGTTGTACGCACAACAAAGTTGCTACCCTTCGTTTCGTGATACAACAGCTTTACATCCGAAGCCTCCGTCGTAAACGTACCGTTGCTCACGGACAAGCAGCTTATATCCTCGCGATTAGGCGAAACAACAGTAAAGTTCATGGTCAGCGAGTCGCAATGAGACACATAAGTCATATCGAATACAAATCGCTTAATGTCCTTGCTACGCTCGCTCAGCTTCTTGTTACCAATAAAATAAGCATCTCCCTTTTTTGTAGAGAAAGGATTTAAGCGGTTCGAAACAGACTGTGCGCTCGTACTGGCAATGCCAGTTGCAAGCATTATCATCAATAGAAATATTCTCATCTATCATCTATTTTAAAAAAAGAAGGATAACCTACTACTGTTGGTTATCCTTCCTATAAATTTCATTTAACCGAAACTACATCTTAGTGATTACTCACCGTAAACGTAAGTTGTCTTTGTACCGTAAAGACCAAGGATGCTTGTTGTCTTAACGTCAACGTGAGAGATCTTCTTGATGCCTGCCTCCTTAGCAGCTTTGTTAATACTTGCGTCACCACCGAAAGTCAGAACGCTGAGGAATACTGGATAAGAAGCCTGACCGCACTTTGTACCTACTGTGTTTGATGTTGCAGCGAGTGGATTCACTGCTGAACAACTTGTCATTGCTGCAGCTACCAAGAGAGCTGCCATTACCTTTAATGATTTCATAGATAATAAATTTAAATTTTTGTAATTGTATAAAAATACCATTTGCAAAATTAAAGGGTTATTAATGAATAGATGTTTTTTTTTGTTAATTTATTTTAAACAGATGTATTTTTATGCACAAAACTAATTTAATACACCTATTAGTATAAAATAAACATAATAAAGCCATACTTTTTACCACACGATATAAAAACCCAATAACCACAGAATAACCAGTTATCCACAATTTACGAAACCTGTTGATAACTCTGTAACAGACTGACTCACAAATCTTATTTATCAACAGACCTGTGTATAACTACGTTAGTTAGCATATACATGAGTACTTACAGGCGTGTATATGAGGGTAGCGAGGTAGGAAAAGGCGTGTACGGGAGAGCAGTGTTATACACAGGAGGGTAGCGTAATCATGCACAGGAGGGTAGCGTGGCTATGGCAGGATGCCATAGCTCCTAAATTAGCGAGTTATCCACAATTATCAACAACCTGTTGATAACTACGTAACTAACTAATAACTAATATAATGTTATCCATAAGCACGTTGATAACTATGTTTAATAAACACTTTCGCACTCCGAAACATCATGTTTTGTTATCGGATTCCGTACGCCGTCCAATCAGATTCCGTACGCCACCCGATTGGATTCCGTCCGCCGTCCAATCGGACGGCGTTCGGTACACGATGACATAAGTTGCGCTTTTCACCAACAATTGCTGCGCTTTACGCTAACAGTCGCTATACTCTGACACAACCCCAAACGTCATGCTATCCTGTTGATAATGTTGATAACACAGGTAAAAGACTGATATACAACAAGAAGTTATTAACATATTATGTTTACAATTGTGTGGAAAGGCAAGGGATAGTCCGTTTAAACGACAGAAAAAACCGTTGATAAACACAGGAAAACCTGATTGATACAAGACCAAAACTACTGTAATCAGCAAAAAACAACGCTTCACCTGTTGATACTGTTGATAACTTGTGTAAGACGCTGAAAGCCAACAGGTAGTTATTAACACGCCTGTTGATAACCATGTTAATAGGAGGAGGGTGTGTCAAAACTATAGAATTGTGATGAATGGCTAACTGTAGGAGACTACGGCATTCTTGCCGTAGTCATTGCAAACAGTTGTATTTCAGTTACTAATGGCTACGGCAGGAATGCCGTAGCTCCTACGATTAGAACCGTTTGCTATTCAATTTCCCAAATATTTTAGTTTTGACACACCCTCCACGCAGCCGTATTGATGGTTACGTGCAGTCACACTGCCTTATTGATGGCAAATTGCGTGGGTATGGCATCCTTGCCAAACCCTCCTATGTCTTCATTTCGAGTTTTAACGCACACCTCCTGTTATTATCCGCAAACCTGTTGATAACCTGTTGATAACTTACTAACAACACTGTTAACAACTTAGCGGTTATCAACAGGCGGACAGGCAGAGTGGGGCGTATGTGGATAACTGTGTGCGTTATCAAATTAATATTCTAAAGTTTTCCACAGGTTTTTAAGAGAAAAAGATATAAACTTATTAACTTTGCAGGTGTAATAGCACTTTTGTGTATAACTAACATATATAACTCATTTTCAAAGAGAAAATATTAACACAACCTGTTGATAATGATGTCTTACAGGTTTATAACGAAATAACCAAAGAAATAGGTAGAAAGTTTTCAACGTACTAACAGTATATCATACTCATAATCTTTTCTTTTCTTTAAAAATAAAAAGAAATAGATATATAAAGAGATGTTGGTAAGTAGTCTACTCGTTAACTTGTCCGTTCGTCAACTTGTCTACTTGTTTACTCGTCAACTAAAAAAAATATGAACAACGATTGGAAAGAGAAGGGTTACATCGACGAAGCGGTTGATGAATCCGTTGACTTGAAAAAAGAGATACGTCGATTGTGTGAAGAGAAGGATGCCGTGGTGCTCGCTCATTATTATACAATGGGTGAGGTGCAGGAGGTGGCTGACTTCATTGGCGACTCGCTGGCATTGGCTCGTAAGGCTGCGAAGACCGATGCGAAGATTATCGTGATGTGCGGTGTGCACTTCATGGCTGAGACATGCAAGCTGCTCTCGCCGGAGAAGAAGGTGCTCTGCCCCGACCTCACTGCCGGCTGCTCGCTTGCCGACTCGTGCAAGGCGGAGGACCTGAAGGCGTTCAAGGAGCAGCATCCTGGCTATAAGGTGGTGAGCTACGTGAATACGACGGCTGCAGTGAAGGCACTCACAGACGTGGTGGTCACCTCGGGCAACGCGAAGAAGGTGGTGGACAGTTTGCCAAAGGACGAGAAGCTCATCTTCGGTCCCGACTATAACTTAGGCAACTATATAACAGTGTTACGGGTCGCGATATGCTGCTGTGGAACGGCGGATGCCATGTGCACGAGAAGTTCTCGGTAGAGGCTATCGTGAAGTTGAAGGCGGAGCACCCGGAGGCTGTGGTGATGGCTCACCTGGAGTGTAAGGCACCGGTACTGGCTGTGGCTGACGTGAAGGGTTCTACGGCTACGATGCTCGATTATGCTAAGGAACATAAGGAGACGAAGGAATACATCATAGCTACTGAGGCTGGCATCCTGCACGAGTTGCAGCGCTGTTGTCCCGACGTGACGTTCTATCCGGTTCCGCCGGAGGTGTCTGAGGTGGGGTAGGCTGCTCTTGCAACGAGTGCGAGTATATGAAGAAGAATACGCTGCTGAAGATATACAATACGCTGCGCTATGAGCTTCCGGAGGTGACTGTGGACGAATCTATCGCCAAGGATGCCGTTAAGCCAATAGAGCGAATGCTTGAGCTTTCCTAAGGAGTGGTTCCCACAAATTGTAGGAGGGTATGGCATCCCTGCCATACCCACGCAGCCAGAATAATACTCCCACGGAATTCACAGAATTCACAGAACAGATTGGCAGAGAATATTCTCCCACAGATTTCACTGCTTTACATAGATATTTACTCCCACAGAATTCACGGAATTCACAGAACAGACTGGCAGAGAATATTCTCCCACAGAATTCACGGAACACACAGAACATTTTGCTTACATCTGTGTAAATCCGTGAATTCTGTGGGAGTTTCTTCTCAGCAATAAACTTCTGTGAATTCTGTGTATTCTGTGGGAGCCCACTACGCAGCCTAACCATCTGTGTAAATCCGTGAAATCTGTGGGAGTTCCTTCTCAACAATAAACTTCTGTGTATTCTGTGAATTCTGTGGGAGAACATTGCTGTAGCAGGCTGCGTGGGTATGGCAGGGATGCCATACCCTCCTATGTGGGAGACAAGTGCCCCCATTAAAACTTCTTCAGCAGGAACGACGGCTTTACGCGCAGATAGATGCCAGCCGCAAGACTCACCTTATTATTATTGTTATACACCTTGTCGCCAACGACGAAGTCGTCCGTGGGCAGCGTGTTGAACACATCAGCCTGCACGCCCCATGAGAACCCCTTACCGAGTTCTTGTGCATAGCTCAGTTGAGCACAGACGGTGCGGTTGCGCTGCATCTGGAAGTCGCGGTTGTGTATGCCCACCGAACCGTAGAGAGGGTTGCCGAAGATAGATATGAATTTTGAGCTGTCCCAGTAGGCACCGCGCAGACAGAAGCGCCAGATGTCAGCCTCCGCTTTCAGATATAGCCCTTTGCCATTGTCGAAGGGTAGGAGAGCGCCCGTCATCTGTCTGTAGTAAGCCACGTCAGCCTCTGCGTTCAGGCGCGTAAGAATAGAGTTGTCGGTGTGTATCGTTACGCCGACACCTGCCGCTGCGTTCATCCATGTCTTCACCTGCCGCTGTTCGGCGTCAGGATTTATCTCGCCACCGCGGTGCTGCATCACCACCTGCAAGGGAAAGTAAACATGCGTGCGTCGCTCTGGACGGTTAGCCTTGAAGCGAGTTGACAGTCCGAAGGTGAACGCCTCCTGATGCGTGTCCTTGTCGAAGATGAAACTCTCCCAGTTCACCCACATATCGAAGTCGAGCGGTTTCGTCTGCCACTGCATCTGCACGCCCATCTCGGGGTCAGCCGAGAGAGCGTTCTCCTGATTGTAGAGCGGTTCGATGAGTCGGTGGTTCGCCCCACCATATATATTACCGAGTATGAGGTTGAAGTTTCGGCTCACAGCCAGTTGCACGTTGAAGAACGGTAGCAGATGGAAGCCCGTCTGCGTCTGGTCGCCCTTCCATGTTGCTATGTCGCTATAGTTGAGGTTAGGATATTTGTTTGCACCCCAATAGTGGAGCATACTAACGCCCACCTCCACGCGCAAGTTCTTCAGTGGCTGATAGCTCACCGTGGGCTGCAGGCGGTAGCCAGGCAGCGTGTATCCCTTCGAGAGGTATCCCTTATACTCATTATCGCGGAAGAAGCACAGAGCGTCGAAATTGAGTCGCAGCTCACCGCACGAGGCAGAGTCGATGCGGTGGCTGTTCTCGAATAGTAGCGAGTCGATATGTACGCTGACCTGTGCGTCGGCGTTAGCGGTCGTTAGCAGCAAAAGTGCCGCGATAAGAAGTGTCGGTAAACGTTTCATTAGTTTCTTATTACTACTTTCTAAGTTTCTTGTTTAGCTGTTCGATTGTGAGGTTTGTAGCCGTCACCTTTCCGTTTTCGATGACTATATTGTCGGGTATGTTCGACATGCCGAGGAGGTTGTACACATCGCCGTCTATCGACTTGCCGTCGCAGATGGTAATGACATCTTCTATTTCTCTTGCGTTGAGTATTCTGCGACATTCAGCGCGCGAGTAGTCGAGACATATATTCACCACCTTGACCTCTCCTTTCGTCTCTTTCTGCAGTAGTGCCATGCTCTGTAGCATCGATATACTATTGTAGTGCCATGATGCCCATGCCACCACTACTGTTGTGCCAGCGGTGGAGAGTGTGGCGTTGTTCACCGGCTTGCCATTGATGTCGTAAGCTGCGAACTTCGGAATACGGCTGTTTGTGGTGAGCGTTGTGCGGTTGTTTATGCTCTGTTGTAGACTCTTAAGAGAGTTGTTCCCGGGTTGATGTTCAAGCATGAGGTTTATCAGCTGTCGTGCAGTGGCGAAGTCGGGACGCTCCTTCTGCAGGAAGAAGTTGCGCACGACGTATGTGCTCACTATCGATTCGGGATGATCCTCTACAAACTGGCGTGCGTATTTCTGTATCTCGTTGGGTGAGGCGTTTGCAATCTGTTCGCGCAGTTGGTTCATCAGTTCGTTCGGTTTTGTGCCTTTCACCTTCATCTCTTTCAGGTGTGAAGCGTCGCCTTTTATGTCTACGCTCTTTCCTGGTGCAGCAAACACGGGTTGCTCGGTGAAGTTGGGGAACACAATCATCAGTGTCATCTCTTTCTTGCACTCCACCTTATATGTAAAGCGTCCTGCTTGCACCTTTATAGTGTCGATACCCTTTAGGTTGCCATCTGGGCTATATACATAAAACTCGCCCTGATTAAGGTTCAGGAGCCTGCCGTCGATTTCGAAATGACGACTATCGGTTCCACATGACACCATAATCAGGGCGAGTAATGTCGCTATAATTGTTTTGTTCATTTTAGTCGTATGAACTGAAGTTAGAATAAGAAGCTGAGAGCAATAACCCTCAGCCTTCATTTATTTTTAATTATTTAAAACGTCTTGCCACGTCTTACTTCAGAAGAGAGAGCTCCAAGTCCTTCTCAGCGTACTCCTTCAAAGAAGGATCCTTCTGGAGAGCCTCCTTGAGGTAAGAGTTAGCAGCGAACTTGTTGCCACGACGTGCAGCTACGATAGCGCGGAGGTAGTCGGTCATACCGTTCGGGTTAGCTACCTTGTCAAGAGTGCTTGTAGCGCCCTCGTAGTCCTTGTTCAGGATCTGAGCAAGAGCTGCAGTGTTTGTGTTCTGCTTGTTGAAGTCCTTGTCAGCCTGAGCGTAGTTGCCCTTAGCGATGTTGAGTGCGCCGAGAGCCGACTGTACGTTCTCAGAGCCAGAAGCCTTAGCAATCTGACGTTCTGCACCCTGTACGTCGCCCTCGATGAGCGAAATGAGACCGAGGTTAGCCTGTGCCTCCGGAGTAGATGAACCGAGAGAAGTAGCCTTCTGAGCGTACTGCTTAGCAGCTGCTACGTCGCCCTTAGCGAGTGCAAGAGCAGCGAGGTTGTTGTAAGCGCGGTAGTCGTTCGGGTAAACCTCTGTTGTCTTCTTGTAGATTTCCTCCTTCTTAGCTGCCGACTCCTCGAGAGTAGCAGAGTAGAGAAGCTCGTCAACGCTCAGCTGAGTAGCGTCGCTGCTGTACTGCTCCTTGATCTGGTCTCGCTACGGCCGATTGTCTCATAGTTGATGATGAGGCGTGAACGGCGAAGCTCCGGGAGGATGCCGTCAGCAAGCTCCTGGAAGCCTGCAGACATGTTGCGGATCTGCTGCTCGCGCTCCTGTGGGTCGCTATACATAGAGAGCACGCGGAGGATAACCTCCTTGTCCTGAAGATTAGATGCTGCAACGAGCTTCTGGAAACCGTCCCAGTCCTGTGCTGTGTAGTGAGCGTCGATAGCTGCGTTCACCTTTGTCTTCTTCAATGTACCCTTAACGTACTTCTCTGACTCGTTCTGACGGTTGCCGGCGAGCTTATCGTTGAACTTAACGCCACCGTCTGGTGAAGCGTAAGCCTGGATTTCTACGTTCTGTACGTTGTAGCCTTCCTTGTCAGCGTTGATCTTCTTAAGCAACTCTACAAACTCCTTAACAGAGTTGTTCTTGAGCTCGCTCTTGCGGATGTTAGCCTGGTTGATGAGGAACTTGATGTTAGCCTCCTGCTTAGCAGCGTTTACGCGCTGGAATGCGTCAGGAGCGATGCAGCCACTCTCAGAAACGAGAGTCTTCTTGTAGAGCTCTGATGTAGCGATAACGCCATCAGCTACCTTCACTGCAGGTACGTCGAACTGCTTCTTGCCGATGCGTGCGTCGAATGTGAGGTACATCTCGCTCTTCTGCATCTCTGGAACGTACTTGAAGTTAGACTTCATTGTGTAGCGACCACCTACCTTGTAAGAGATAGTCTGATCGTTGCCCTTTACTTTCTCACCCTGGAAAGTAGCACTCTGACCCTTAGCTACCTGACCGTCAGCGTAGCGCAACTCTGGAGTAACTGTGACAACAGCCTTCTTCTTCATGTACTTCTCTGGGAATGTTCCGTTGATTGTAGCTGGAACATCGCCTGCGTTTGCCTCAAGTGGGTTAGGGATAACTGTGAAGTTGTCCGCTGAGAGCGGTCCAAGCTTCGAACAAGATGTCATGAACAGCATTGTAGCTGCAGACAGTAAAAGAAGATTGTTTTTCTGCATAATTTGTATGAAAATATTAATTGATATATCTATTAGTGTTATTACACACGCTTAATGCGTGTACGTGTACATAATAATGTGCTACAAAGATACGCACTTATATTGTTTGCGACAAAGACAACTGTATTTAATTATGTTTAATTAACGATATGAATAGCTTCTTAACTCCTATAATAATAAAAAGACAGCAGAGATAAGTCTCAGCTGTCTTTTTATGTTGGATTTCATCCTTCGTTTTCTCGCCATGGCATAACTCGAGCAAGCTCGGTTCTGCTCATTTGGCTTAACGAAAATGTTGGTTTTTGATTGGTTTGGCTTAGTTGAGAGCGTCTGAAAGCTCGGCACCTGCTTGAACTTAGCAACCTTCTTTGCTGCAATCTGAATCTTCTCACGAGTGCGGAGGTTCATGCCTTCGCGAGCTGGGCGCTCGTTAACACTGAATGTACCGAAGCCGATGAGCTGTACCTTGTCACCCTCAACGAGAGCTGTCTTGATTGCTTCTACTGCAGCTTCGAGAGCTTTCTTTGCGTCAGCCTTGCTGAGTTCAGCACCTACTGCTATCTTCTCTACTAATTCTGTCTTGTTCATAATTCTGTTGTATTTAAATTGTTTATAAATGTTAGTTTTCTCTGAGTTTGAAGAGCTAAAAATGTGTAACTCACACTATTTCAGTGACAAATTTAGAGTTTTCCTTTCATAAATCAAACAAAAAACAGAAAAAAGTGCATAATTAATTGAAAAAAAAAGCGCGAAGAGCCTGTTTTATGCCTTTTTACGTGGATTTTTCGTAATTTTGCCACTCTAACGATGCGATGTTTACAAATATATAAAAATGTGATATGAATAATATTCCAACGATAACAAAAAACTTACTTATTGTGAATGTAGTGGTATTCTTAGCCACTTATTTGTTTAGAAATATGGGTATAGACCTCAACAATGTTTTAGGTCTACACTTCTTTCTTGCGCCCGACTTCCACATCTATCAGCTCTTTACATACATGTTCGCTCACGGCGGTTTCAGCCATATCTTCTTCAATATGTTTGCGCTGTGGATGTTCGGTTGTATCGTTGAGCGCACTTGGGGACCGAAGAAGTTTCTCACTTATTATATAGTGTGCGGAGTAGGTGCTGGTCTGTTTCAGGAGTTGGCACAGTTTGCGCAGTTCTATTTTATAGCAAGCGAACAACTTCCTCACTTCACATTGGCTCAGACAATGAAAGTGGCTAATGCCAATGCTGCCTTCCTTAACCTTTGGACCACCGTGGGTGCATCGGGTGCTGTCTACGGCATACTGCTCGCCTTCGGTATGCTCTATCCCGAGGAGCGCATCTTTATATTCCCGTTGCCTGTGCCTATCAAGGCAAAGTGGTTTGTGATGGGTTATGCTGCGATAGAATTGTTCATGGCTTACTCTTCTACGGGCGACGGAGTGGCTCACCTGGCTCACTTGGGCGGTATGGTGTTCGGCTTCTTCCTCATTCGCTACTGGCGACGCCACCCCGACATTCGCTACAGTCGTCGTAGCGGACAGCAGTTCTTCGACTCTATGCGCGCCTCGTGGGAGCGTCGTACGGGTCGCAAAGATCGTGGCGGTGTGTTTACTAATAGTGCAAATACACGCCATGAGAGCGATTGGGACTACAACGCACGCCGCAAGGCAGAGCAGGAGCGAATGGACGAGATATTGGATAAGATACGTCGTAATGGTTACGAGTCGCTAACGCGTGAAGAGAAACAGCAACTCTTCGATGCAAGTAACAGAAAATAAAAAACAGACTTACACGCTTTGAAAAATATAAAATCAATTATCTTTCGCATCGTCGCCGCATTCAATGTGGTGACGGTGTTCTTTATGTTAGCTATAGGATATAGCGACAGGGTTAACCCTACGGCTCATCCGTTGATAGCTAACATTGGGCTTGTATTCCCCTTGTTTTTGCTGCTTAATATAGCATTTCTTGTCTTTTGGTTGTTGTTTTGTAAGCGTGGGGCACTCATCTCGTTAGTCGGAATGATAGTATGTTTCGGTCCGGTGCGCACTTATGTTCCGCTGAATGTTCCGTCTTCGGCTCCTGAGGATGCGTTGAAGATAATGTCGTACAATGTATTCTGCTTTTCTACGTGGACCGACTTGTCGCAGCCATGCGCTATAGCCGATTATATGTTGGAACAGGACGCTGATATCGTTTGTTTGCAGGAAGCTGATGTACAATGGGCAAAGCGTGTGAAGATAGACTCGTTGTTGGACGTGAAGTATCCTTACAGAAAGTATAGTGGTTCGAAAAATCCCAAAGGAGGCGATGCTGTCGGTATATACAGTAAGTTGCCGATAGTAGGGAGGAATATATATCCACCGAAGAGGATACATATAACGCCGTATCTTATGCTCTAAAGACAGGTGAAAAGGACACTACGCTTGTTATTGTAGCCCACTTCCAGGTTACCGGATTGTCGCCCGAAGACCGTACACGCTTTAAGTCGATGTTGAAAGGTGACATGGAAAGCGATGAAACAAAACAGGAAACACATCGCCTGTGGAACTTGCTTGGCGAGTCGTCAGCGAAACGTGGACCACAGGCAGACGCTGTGGCTGAATACATTGAGCATCATAAGCATCAGAGCATAATCCTTGCAGGCGACTTCAACGATTCGCCCATATCCTATACCCATCAACGCTTAGCTAAAGAACTCACCGACTGTTATGTAGCTACGGCGAATGGTCCTGGTATATCTTACCACTACAACGCTTTCTACGTGCGCATAGACAACATTATGTGCTCCGACCATTGGAAACCCTATGAATGCAAGGTGGACAATAGCATAAGTGCATCCGATCATTATCCGATTGTATGTAAGCTGCAAAGGGTAAAATAGCAATGAGTATAGGGTGATGACACCACTTTAGAAAGTGCTTTTTCACCTTATATATTATAAAAATATTTAAAAAACCGGACTTTTCTAAGTGTTTTAAACCCTTAAACCTCTGCAAAACAAAGAAATAAAGCTATAAATTTCGGTTTAACTGAAAAAATCTGTAACTTTGCACGCTATCTGTATACACAGCGAAAAAATAATAATAACAAAAAATAAATCAAAAAAATGCAGAACAAAGGTATTGTAATTGTAACAGCCGTCCTTTTGACGCTTGCAAGTATCTTCTATCTCTCGTTCTCGGCTGCCACAAAGTACTATGACAGCCAGGCTGCGAAGATAAAGGATCCTATCGCACAGCAGGACTACAAGGACTCCGTGAAGTATCTTGGCATCTACTCTTATCAGAAGTGTCTCGAAACACAGATCGGTCTCGGTCTTGACCTTAAAGGCGGTATGAACGTCATCCTTGAAGTGAGCGTTCCTGATGTACTCGAGAACCTCGCCGACCACAAGGTAGACGCAGCTTTCGTTAAGTCGATGAAAGAGGCTCGCGCAGAGCACGAAGTATCGCAGAGCGACTTCATTACTCTCTTCGTCAACGCTTTCAAGAAGAACGCTCCGGGACGTCATCTCTCAGAGATCTTCGCTACACAGCAGCTCCAGGGCAAGGTGTCGCCTAACTCTTCTGACAAGGAAGTAGAGAAGGTGCTCCGTTCAGAGGTGCAGGCAGCTATCGATAACTCGTTCCTCGTCGTACGTACACGTATCGACAAGTTCGGTGTCGTACAGCCTAACATCCAGAAGCTCGAGGGTCAGCAGGGCCGTATCATGGTAGAAATGCCGGGTATCAACGAGCCGGAGCGCGTGCGTAAGCTCCTCCAGGGTAGCGCAAACCTTGAGTTCTGGGAGACATACAACTCAGACGAAATCATCCCTTACCTCTCACAGCTCAACCAGCGCGAGGCTAACCACCGCTCTGGTGCCAAGGAGGAAGTATCCGACTCGGCTGCTACCGACACAGCAGCAGTAGCAGCAGCCGAGAAGGCAGAAGCTAAGGCTGAGGCAAAGGCAGCGTTCAAGACAAAGAAGGACGCTAAGGCAGACGACGCAGCAGCTATGGCTGAGGCCAAGAAGCAGAACCCGCTCTTCTCTGTGCTCCAGCCATCGGGCAACGGCGCGCTCAGCCTCGTAGGCTACGCTTCGGCACGCGACACAGCAGAGGTAAACAAGATTATCTACTCGGCTCTTGCTAAGCAGATTCTGCCGTCCGACTGCCGCCTCCTTTGGAGTGCTAAGCCAGCTGACGGTATCCAGGCAAAGAATATCTATGAGCTTCACGCCATTAAGGTGACAACCACCAACGGCCGCGCTCCTATCGAGGGCGACGTAGTGACCGACGCTAAGGACCAGTTCAACAACCTTACTGGCTCGCCTGAGGTTTCAATGACAATGAACTCTGACGGTGCACGCCGCTGGGCAGCCCTCACAAAGGCTAACGTAGGCAAGGCAATCGCTATCGTGCTCGACGGCACAGTTTACTCTGCTCCGCGCGTAAACGGCGAGATTTCTGGCGGTCAGTCGTATATCTCTGGTAACTTCACAATCGAAGATACAAAGGACTTGGCTAACACTCTTAAGTCTGGTCGTATGCCGGCTCCGGCACACATCGTTCAGGAGGAAGTGGTAGGTCCGACACTCGGTGCACAGTCAATCCAGCAGGCTTCATCTCGTTCATCTTCGCCTTTATCATCTTGATGATCTACATGGTAGTGATGTACGACTTCATCCCGGGTATGGTAGCTAACGGCGCCCTCCTCCTCAACCTCTTCTTTACCATGGGTATCATGGCATCGTTCCAGGCAGCTCTTACAATGCCAGGTATCGCCGGTATCGTGCTCGCCCTCGGTATGGCGGTTGATGCAACGTGCTTATATACGAGCGCACCAAGGAGGAACTCAAGAAGGGTCTCGGCACCAAGCAGGCACTCTCGCTGGGTTACAGCAACGCCTTCTCAGCCATCTTCGACTCTAACTTGACATCAATCATCACAGGTATCATCCTCTATGTGTTTGGTACAGGTCCAATCCGCGGCTTCGCTACCACACTTATCATCGGTATCTGCTGCTCGTTCTTCACCGCAGTGTTCCTCACACGCCTCGTTTACGAGAACCGTCTGAAGCACGACAAGTGGACAAAGCAGAACTTCTCTACACGCGTATCACGCAACTTTATGGCGAACAAGAACTTCGCGTTCATGTCGTCATACAAGACATCATTCACAGTGTTCGGCGTCGTAATCCTCATCATGCTCGGCAGCTTCTTCGTACGTGGCTTGAGCAAGGGTATCGACTTCACTGGTGGTCGCAACTACGTAGTGGTGCTCGAGAAGCAGACAGAGCCTGAGCAGGTGAAGGAAGCCCTCGTACCGCTCTTCAAGGGCGCAACAGTTAATGCTCTCGCACTCGGTACAGACGGCAAGACAATCCGTATCTCTACCAACTACAAGATCGAGTCGAACAACCCGGCTATCGACAACGAGGTAGAGGACATCCTCTACAAGGGTCTCCACGGCGCTGGTCTCGTAACTCAGGGCAGCGTTGAGGCATTCAAGAACCCTGACGTACGCGCAGGCGGTTCTATCATATCGTCTACAAAGGTAGGTCCGGCAGTGGCTAAGGACATCACACACGGTGCTATCATCAGCGTGCTCTTCGCCCTCGCAGCCATCTTCCTCTACATCCTCGTACGTTTCCGCAACGTAGCGTTCTCTGTAGGCTCTACAGTAGCCCTCGCCGTAGACGCAACAATCGTTATCGGATTCTTCTCACTCCTCTGGGACGTAGTGCCGTTCTCACTCGAGATTGACCAGACATTCATCGGTGCTATCCTTACCGTTATCGGTTACTCTATTAACGATAAGGTGGTTGTGTTCGACCGTATCCGCGAGAACCTCACACTCCACAAGAAGATGGATCTGCAGGAGCTCTTCAACAAGTCGCTGAACGAGACCCTCGCACGTACTATCAATACATCGTTCTCAACACTCATCGTGCTGCTCTGTATCTTCTGCTTCGGCGGTGAGAGCACTCGCAGCTTCTCGTTCGCAATGTTGCTCGGTGTAATCTTCGGTACACTCTCTTCTATCTTCATGGCTGCTCCGGTGGCTTACCTCACACTCGGTCGCAAGATCAAGCACGAGGAGGCTGCTCTCGAAGCCGTAGAGGTGAAGTAACAGACATCGCTTACATAATTATAATAAAAGCGCAACTCCATAAAGGAGCTGCGCTTTTTTGTATTTTTCTACGATTTTCAGTAACTTTGCAGATGAAATTAAAAAACACATAATATAATGGAAGAGAACAAGTTCAAACGCACCACTGTGACTGCGGCTTTGCCATACGCCAACGGTGGAGTACACATCGGTCACTTGGCTGGCGTGTATGTGCCTGCCGACATCTATGTGCGCTATCTGCGCCTGAAGAAGCAGGAAGTGATGTTCATCGGCGGTAGCGACGAGCACGGTGTGCCCGTGACAATCCGCGCACGCAAGGAAGGCATCACGGTTCAGGAGGTGGTAGACCGCTATCACAACCTTATCAAGAAATCGTTCGAAGACTTCGGCATTTCGTTCGACATCTATAGCCGTACTACATCAAAGATTCACCATAAGTTCGCAAGCGACTTCTTCCGCACGCTCTACGACAAGCATGAGCTTGTAGAGAAGACAGAAGAGCAGTTCTGCGACGAGGTGACTGGCGAGTTCCTCACCGACCGCAACATCGTAGGCACATGCCCGCGCTGCGGCGCTGAAGGTGCTTACGGCGACCAGTGTGAGAAGTGTGGCGCAACACTCTCACCCGAGGAACTTATCAACCTACAAACAAGAACAACCCGGGTCACGGACTCGTGAAGAAAGCCACTAAGAACTGGTACTTGCCGCTCAACAAGTGGCAGGACTGGCTGAAGCAGTGGATTCTGGAAGACCACAAGGAGTGGCGTCCGAACGTGTACGGACAGTGCAAGTCGTGGCTCGACATGGATCTGCAGCCGCGCGCTATGACACGCGACCTCGACTGGGGTATCCCCGTACCGGTAGAGGGAGCAGAAGGCAAGGTGCTCTACGTATGGTTCGACGCGCCAATCGGCTACATCTCTAACACTAAGGAGCTTTGCGACGCACAGCCCGAGAAGTGGGGCACGTGGCAGACATGGTGGCAGGACCCCACATCGCGCCTCGTCCACTTCATCGGCAAGGACAACATCGTCTTCCACTGCATCGTCTTCCCGACCATGCTGAAGGCTCACGGTGACTATATCCTGCCCGACAACGTGCCCTCTAACGAGTTCCTCAACCTCGAGAACGACAAGATTTCTACATCGCGCAACTGGGCTGTATGGCTCCACGAGTATCTCGTCGACTTCCCCGGCAAGCAGGATGTTCTGCGCTATGTTCTCACAGCCAATGCGCCTGAGACAAAGGACAATAACTTCACATGGAAGGACTTCCAGGATCGCAACAACAACGAGCTGGTGGCTGTCTACGGCAACTTCGTCAACCGCGCCCTGCAGCTCACAAAGAAGTACTTCAACGGCGTTGTGCCTGAGTGCGGCGAGCTTCAGGATGTAGACCTCAAGGCTATCGAGGAGTTCAAGGACGTGAAGCAGAAGGTGGAGGCATTGCTCGACACATTCAAGTTCCGCGACGCACAGAAGGAGGCTATGAACCTCGCACGCATCGGCAACAAGTACATCACCGACTGCGAGCCGTGGCACGTAGCAAAGACCGACATGGAGCGCGTAAAGACAATCCTTTACCTCTCTCTGCAGCTCGTGGCTAACCTCGAGATTGCTTTCGAGCCGTTCCTGCCGTTCAGCTCGGCACGTCTGCGCGAGATGCTCAACGTTACCGATACCGATTGGGCACAGCTCGGCTCTACAGAGCTGCTCAAGCCTGGTCATCAGCTCGGCACACCAGCGCTGCTCTTCGAGAAGATTGAGGACGAGGCTATCAATGCTCAGCTTCAGAAACTCGAAGGACACGAAGAAGGCTAACGAGCTGCCAACTACGTTGCTGCACCTA
>ENA-OQHY01000150-OQHY01000150.1-human-gut-metagenome-genome-assembly--contig:-NODE-150-length-39195-cov-9.043386_pt1 | contig 39195 bp, 44 predicted proteins | sample MGYA00242570_ERZ504733 | MGnify/ENA primary metagenome ERZ504733 (study PRJEB26092, sample SAMD00036219) | human gut metagenome | host: Homo sapiens | study: EMG produced TPA metagenomics assembly of... | reverse complement strand
TATATTCTAGCAAATAATACGGATTTTCTGGTTCTGCGTGTCTTGAAATGACACAAATTTTCACTGATTTTTAGAGATTTTGCTGTATTCTCTCAAAATTGCTAAATTATTCTATAATTTCAAAAAGGAACTTAAATTGCCTGGGAGACATATTCTCAATCTAATTTCATTGATTGTGGTGAATCTAAAGTGTCAAGCTCCTTAAAATAATTGGCATCTTCATTGGTAGCATACATAGCTGACTTTATACGATATAAAATGTCATCAATAGACTTAATATCTGAAACCATATATTTCTCGTTCAAAAGCTCAATTAACTCTTTCTTTTGATTTTCTGTTAATTTTAATGACTGCGCAAATGTTACTAGAGCAAAGTCGGCTGTTTGCTTACTAATGCTATCCTGCTGAATGGCAATTGAATCAATCAGCAATGAAAGCGATGAGAAAGTATCTCTACCATAACTTGTAAAACTTATCTGCTGTAGCATAGAGAAAACTTCTACCTGATCAAAGTCAAGTTTCAAATTGCTGGTATAAAGATCCCGAATATACTGGTTACAATAATCAAGAAACTGACGATCAATATCTCCTTCGCGCACAATAAAAACATCTTTACATTTAAAGCCAATAACATCTATAGGCAAGGTTTTCATTCCACGCTGAACAAACAGCTTTACGGATACATTGCCATTCTCCCTGTTTATACTACCATAACTGTCTGCAATTACGGGAACCAAGCGATCTTTAGTATTTTTAATAAGACTATTTGTTTTAGCAACTCCCCTAATATTATCTTCATGAAACGATATGATCATTTCATCACCAAAAGAATTATCAGCCTTAATATATACAGATATACGATACATATTATCAACTACACAAATAAAGGATGCTTGCTTTTCTTGATCTTTTCGTCTTTCTATCATGTATGGTTGCAAATTGGACAAATATTCCTTAATATACTCAAGTGGAGATAACCCGCAATACTTGATATATTTAAACAGATGTAAATTTAAATTATTTCGATGCATTGTTTCATCTAGTTGCAAGCGATCAAGTTTTGCTAGTTACGTAATTTCTTGCAGACCCCGACATAAGTAAGATCTACACCAATTTTTCTTGCTTCCTCCGCAGAGATTTCCCTCATTCCAAGTTCGTTTATTATCATTGTCTTCTCCTAATCAAATCATCCCTACAATATTATGCTACCCAAAAAGTCACTTTTTCTGTAGCAATATCACTAACATTATGGAAGATCGATCTCTTCTAATGAATTCACTGTCTCATGCTCAATGTCATAGAAATGTGGTTCATTTGTATAAGAATCATTATAAATACCCGTTGTTACAAAGTAACTTAATGGAATTTCAGCATTTCATGATGAGCTTATGGAAATTTTAAATACTATCTTTGCTATGGATGAATTTAAAGATGCGCTACCTAATCTATTTGAAAGATCAGCTAATGATAATCTTATTGCTCTTATCTTCTCAATCACAAAAGCAACTTTAACAACCAGTGATAGCATGGTTTAAAATTTTTTTCATGATTTTTCCGGTTTTTTCATTCTGACTTGCACGCTTATTTTTACCGGAATAACCGGAAAACCCCAAACACTTTTCCGAGAATCTTACAGTCCGGAACTATGATCGGGTCCATCGCATCATTTTCCGGCTGCAGCCGGATATGCCCGTCTTCTTTGTAAAAAGTCTTGACCGTTGCGGAATCATCGACTAAAGCAACAACCATTTCCCCATTCTGTGCGGTACTGCAGCGCTCCACAATGATATTGTCCCCGTCAAAAATACCTGCATTGATCATGCTCTCGCCCTTCACCTTCAGCATAAAGGACTCTGCATTTGGCATATACTCTGCAGGAATCGGGAAATAGGCATCAATATTCTCAACGGCAAGCATCGGCTGACCGGCGGCTACCTGCCCGATCATAGGGACATTCACCACTTCACGCCGCGTCAGATTGAAGTTATCATCCACGATTTCGATTGCACGCGGCTTTGTCGGATCACGACGGATATATCCGTTTTTCTCAAGTGTCTCCAGGTGGGAATGGACGGATGATGTGGACTTTAAATGAACCGCTTCACAAATGTCACGGACTGTTGGCGGATATCCTTTGTTTAAGATTTCTTTTTTTATATATTCCAGAATTTCTCTCTGTTTATCTGAGATTTTTCCATATGCCATAATGCGTTACCTCCGGGCGTATTTCTTTATGATCTTAGTTTATCATACTACAACATAGAACGCAAACGTATATTCCGAAAATTTGTTCGTATTTTCTATTGACAAACGCATGTTCGTGTATTATATTTATCTCATGCAAACAAATGTTCGATTTCGGATAAAACAGGAGGAATTTATTATGAAAAGGGTATATAATGAAAAAATCTCACCTCGTGCAAATGAAAGTCTCACCCGAAGAGAACATACCGTTCAGACCCAGAAACGCGTGATTGTTCTGGTCTGTGTTCTTGTCATCTTCGCCGTTATTCTGATTGGAAACAGTATTATTACATTTGCCGGTTCCAGAGCCGAACAGCCGGTTCATAAATATTACACAAGTGTCCAATTACAAAAGGGAGATTCTTTGTGGTCTCTTGCCGATCAATATGCTGTCTCTGACCGTACCTCCCGTGCGCAGTTTATCGATGAGGTGTGCGAACTGAACGGAATCTCGGAAGATAATACACTGCACAGCGGCGAGTATCTCGTAGTTTCCTATTACTCTCCGGAAATTCGGTAGCTAATTATCTGTTCTATTAATATTTATAACATGCTATATTATTTTGTCACAAAAAAAGAGAATAACCTTCTTCCCTTTCATATCCGTAGGAAAGAAGTTATTCTCTCACTTTTCATTTATAATCACTCTTTATAATCAATCATGTCTGTTACACAAAATACCTGTTGGAATTACATCTCAATGATCTTTCCATCTCTCCAGATGCGTTCGAGATCATAGAACAGACGGTCTTCTTTGGAAAACAGATGCACAATGATATCCTCATAGTCCATCAGAATCCATGTCGACTTATTATTTCCTTCAATCTGCTTTGCATGCAGCCCTGCTTTGTATAATGCTTCATCTACGGCATCCTGCATTGCAGTCAGCTGATTCTGGTTGTTTCCGTTTGCAATAATAAAATAATCGGCGATAGAGGAAACTCCTGTAATATCAATAACGGTTACATCCTCTGCCTTTTTATCTCTGAGCGCTTCTACGGCGGTCTTTACAATTTCTAATGTTTCCATGGCTGATCCTTTCCATACGGTTCATAAAATTGATAGGTTAACTGGGTCGTTGGGTCTACACTGCTTTTCTCCCGCTTAAATAATGCAGCGTATCATATAAGATTTCTGCCATACACTGATTCAAATCCGAAAAGGCAATCTGTCTTATGATCGAAAGATGGGGAGCTTCACATCTTAAAGGTTCAATATAATCGGCAATGTAGATAATCTTATCCAATGTATTCATATCCGGCTCTCCGGTTGTATGCACCTTGATGGCATGAAGGATCTGCGGATCCTTTACTCCATATGCTTCCTCTGCCAAAACCATACCTGCTTTTGCATGGAGAAGTCCTGGATTTTCACGCTCTACCTTAGAAATCAGGATATCGTTTTTTCACAGAGAGAAATCTTTTTCTCTGTCGGGAGACATTTGGCGCAATCGTGTAAAAGTCCTGCGACCATTGCCTTCTCATAATCATATCCATATGCCATGGCAAGGCTTCCTGCCGTATACATGACCCCAAGCGTATGCTCATAGCGGTTTTTATCCAGTTCTTTTTTCAATCTCTTTTGTATTTCTTCTCGTTCCATACGTTTTGCTCCACTTCTTTACGATTGATACAGATGATGCCTGCGAATATACGCAGATACTTCTTCCGGAAACGCATGTTCCGGATGTTCTCCTCTCATCAGTGCCTGGCGGATCTTTGTGGAAGACATCAAAAAACGTTCACAGGGAACGATCCGGATATCACAGGGAAATTGTTCCTGCAACAAACGGATCTTCTTCTCTAGTGCAGCGATGGTAAAAAGATCCCTCGGGATCACCAGAATGGTAGCCAGTTTGGCAATTCGTTCCGGTTGTTTCCATTGTTCAAAATAATCCAGAGAATCTCCACCCATAATAAAGAAGAAACGATGCATCGGAAACTGTTCCGACAATTTCTCCATGGTGCGGTATGTGTAGCTTCTCTCGGCACTGTCAAGCTCCAACCGGCTGACCGTCATCCAGGGATACGGCTGTGCGGCCAGTTTACACATTTGAAACCGGTCTTTGGCGTCGGTCATCCCATGCTCATCCTTATTTGGAGAGTGTCCGGCGGGAATAAGCCATACCTGATCCAGTGCATAAGATTCGTATGCACATTTTGCCATATGAAGATGTCCGTTATGAATTGGATCAAAAGACCCTCCTAATATTCCGATATTCATGTGTCTTATTCCGGAAGTTTAATCTTTGGATTCTTCTTTGCCTTGCGGTAAAAGATCATTTTCTTTCCGATTACTTTTACGACATTGGAATGTGTACGCTCTGCAATGACAGAAGCGATCTCCTTCGGATCATCAATACAGTTTTTCAATACAGAGACTTTAATCAGTTCTCTCTTTTCCAATGCGGCATCAAGTGCTTCAATGATCTCCGGTGTCAGAGATGCTTTTCCAATCTGAAAGATCGGATCTATATTGTTGGCAAGGTTCCCAGATAGGCGCGCTGTCTGCTGTTCATAGCGTTTCCTCCTGTTACTTATAATAATCAAATTCGTTATAATACATACGGACAGTATCTCCATCCTGTATGCCCTGTTCTTCCAGTTCCTTTAAGATGCCCTGTTCCCGAAGGAATTTCTGGAAGAATAAAAATCCTTTTTCGGAATCCATGTTTGTATATCCAAGCATTTTTTCAATCTTTGGACCCTCTACAACAAAGGCACCGTCTTCTGCACGGGTAATTGTATATGGTTCATCCTTAAAGAAGCCAAGTGCCGGATCAAATTCCTGCTCATAGACAACGGCTTCCTTCGGACATTTTGCCAGAAGTTCACGTACATGAAACAGTAATTCCCGAACACCCTGACCGCTCACCGCAGAAATCGGATACACTTTAATGCCTTCTTTTTCCTCAAATTCTGCACGAAGCGCAGAAATAATTTCGTTTTCATTGCCATAAATTGCATCAATCTTGTTTGCTGCAATTACCTGTGGTTTTTTCAACAAGTCCGGATTATATGCATCCAGTTCCCGGTTAATGGCATGAATATCCGCAATTGGATCACGTCCTTCGGTTCCGGCCGCATCCACAATATGGATAATGACTTTGGTTCTTTCGATATGCCGGAGAAATTCATGTCCCAGACCGACACCATCGGAAGCACCTTCAATCAGTCCCGGAATATCCGCAATCACAAAACCGTTTCCGTCTTCCATGTCAACAACACCCAGATTTGGCTGTAATGTCGTAAAATGGTAATTGGCGATCTTTGGCTGTGCATTGGTCACACGCGATAAAAAGGTGGATTTTCCGACATTCGGGAAACCAACCAGTCCCACATCCGCGATCACTTTAAGTTCCAGCTGAACTTCAATCTCGATGGCTTCCTGTCCCGGCTGCGCATATTTTGGAGCCTGCATGGTGGAAGTTGCAAAGTGCTGATTGCCAAGTCCTCCACGGCCGCCATGCAAAATGACAGAACGCTTATTTTCCCCTGACATATCGGCAATTACTTTTCCGGATGCCGCATCTCTTATAATTGTTCCCTCCGGAACTTTTAATATCAGATCTGCACCATTTTTTCCATGGCAGTTTTTCTTGCCACCTTCTTCGCCCGGTTCTGCTGCGAATTTTCGTCTGTGCCGATAGTCTGCAAGCGTATTGATTCCCTCGTCTACTAAGAAAATGACATCTCCGCCTTTTCCTCCATCGCCACCGTCCGGACCACCGTTCGGCACATATTTTTCACGACGGAAGGACACATGTCCGTCTCCGCCCTTTCCTGATTTGATAATAATTTTTGCACGGTCTGCAAACATAATCTCTCTCCTACATAACGATAAAACCCCGGCTCAAAAAGTCGGGGTTTTGTAAACTACTCGTTGTCTACTGGATATACAGAAGCCTGCTTCTTATCTCTTCCTACTCTCTCGAAACGAAGAACACCATCTACTTTAGCAAATAATGTGTCGTCTCCACCGATACCAACATTCACACCTGGATGAATTCTTGTACCACGCTGTCTATAGAGAATATTGCCAGCCTTTACGAACTGTCCGTCTGCTCTCTTTGCTCCTAATCTCTTGGACTCGGAATCACGGCCGTTCTTTGTAGAACCAACTCCCTTTTTATGAGCAAAAACTGAAGGTTCATATTCAACATGTCCTACACCTCCTTGAAATCAAGAATGATATACTCATTCCCATAATCATTTTGTATTCCTTGTAAGCCCAGAACCATGGACTTCATCAGAAGCTGTGTATCATGACCGGCTTTCTGATCAAGTCTGAAATCAATCAGCCCGGATGTCTCTTCTGTATCAATATGATAAGAATCCTCTGTGAAAGTCTCTATGGAATTGATCGTATTTATCACAAGTGCCGAAACACCTGCACAGATAATATCACTTCCTGCTTCCGCATATCCGGAATGACCGATGCAGTGAAATCCCACTGCATCTTCATGATCCTGTAAAATCGTTATAGTAATCATATAACAATTCCTATCGATTATCCATTAATCTTTTCAATCTTAACCTGGGTGAACGACTGTCTGTGTCCGTTCTTCTTGTGATAACCGGTTTTTCTCTTGTACTTGTAAACGATTACTTTCTTTGCTCTGCCTTCTTTGATGACAGAAGCTTCAACAGTTGCTCCGGCTACTGTTGGGTTTCCAACCTTCATATCGTCTCCGGATACTGCTAATACCTGATCAAAAGTAACCTTCTCACCAGCATCAACTCCAAGCTTTTCAATGGTAATGATATCGCCTTCGGATACTTTGTACTGTTTACCACCTGTTGCTATAATTGCGTACATATGGCACCTCCTATTTATCATTACTCGCCAGTTACGGTGTTGCCAATAAGCAAACTTTTACCTCACTGTGCGGCATACTAGTGTATAATAGCACATGACCACCTGTTCGTCAAGCTGTTTATGATAAAATTTCACGCAAAGATTTGTATACTTTTTTCCGGGTCAGTTCCACCAGACCAAGTCTGGTAATATCGATAAAATTTGCGGGAACCGAATCTTTTTGTAATTCCTCCCGAATAACGGAAATCAGCTTCTGCTGCTGTTCTTTCTTTTTCAGATTGATGAAATCCACGAGGATCATCCCTGAAATGTTGCGCAGACGAAGCTGCCGTGCAATCTCTTTTGCCGCTTCAACATTGATCGCAAATAAAGCCTCTTCCCGGCGGGACCGGTTTTTTCCGCTGTTGACATCAATGACCGTCAGGGTTTCAAGAGATTCAATGATAATATTGGCTCCGGAATCAAGCCATACTTTGGAAGAAAGCAGTTCCTGCATATTGCCCCGCAGATGATATAAAGTCGAAAGACTGACCGCATCATCCCGGTAAAGCTGCACTTTCTTTTCTTCCACAAGATGGGGAAGGTATGCACAGATCTCCTGATACAGATCCTGACCATCCGTAAGAACCAGATCTGTTTTTTCAAAATTTTCTGCTTTTAACCGCGCCAGATAGCCGGGGAGATTCCGGTACACCAGATCTCCGGCGTTCTGATGTGTACCGGTCTTCTTTAAAGCCCGGTATTCTTTCTGCACCAGCTCGATATCTTCGCATAATTCGGTTTCCGGAACCGCCCCTGCATTGGTTCTGAATACCAGCCCGTACCCTTCTGCTTCATGATCCTTACACGTGTTCTCTAAAAGAGCCGACAGTCTTTTTGACTCCTCCTGGGATAATTTTTTAGAAACGCCAAGACAGGTATTCTCTGTCGAAAGGAAACAGTAATGTCCATGCACTACAAGCTTGGTGCTTACGACCGGATCTTTGGTTTTTACCGCATCTTTTACAACCTGCACCAGCAACTCATCCCCTTCACAGAGCGCTTCTTTTTTGGATAATTTTCTGGTATACACCGGGTTTTTCACATCATTCAGCGGAAGATAGCATTTCTGTCCATCCGCAATGCGCACAAAAGCGGCATGAATATTGGGCACAATCTTCTCTACATATCCTACATAAATATGATCCAGCAGAGTATTTTCTTCCGGTTCAAAAACCTGAAGTTCCTGCAGCTTCCGGTTCTCATCCAAAACCAGATAAGCAAGATACTCTGTCTGATGATGTTCCAGTTTTGTGACAACGATCCGATTCATTTAAACAATTTCCTCTCCCATGCCGGAAAGCCCAACCAGCTGCCCCTGTTCATCCCTCGCATAAACTTCGAGCCGGTGGATCTGGATTGCGGATTCACAGTATTCCAGTCCGCAAAGCTGATAAACCGATGAAAGTACCAGTTCCGGTTTGATATTATCCACACTGCCCGTAGAAACCTGCAGGAAAAATGCCGGGCATCCCTGCTCCTCTTCAACGGAAAACGCGTATACCAATGGTTTTAGGTCCACTTCCCGTTCACTTTTTTTCGTCTTTTTGATAATGGTAAACTGTGGGCTGTCCAAAAACCGTTCTTTGACGATTCTTTTCCATTCTTCCGTTGAAAGCGGACTTTCGTACCCTTCTTTATAGCTCAGCCGGTAATCCGCTGCTGCCACAATTGACATCGCGGTTTTCGCTTTATCCGGCAGTTTCACATAGGAAGTAACCTCCACACCATCTACCATGGTTTCATTCAGTGCAGCGACTGCCTCCTTAGATGTCATGGATTCATTGACTTCAATATCAAAATATTCGCCATCGCTTGTGATTCCGACTCCAAGCGGCGCCGCAAAGGACATAATCTGATGCGGAGAATATCCTTCTGAATAACGGATATCAATCTTTGCACGCCGGACCGCTTTCTGAAAATAGCGCATCATATCCAGGTGTCCGATGAATTTCATGACACCCCATTTTCGAAATTTAATTCTGATTTTCAAAGCAGACACCTCCTCCAAATTGTCTTGCACCACATCCGGAGCAGCGCATCCGGCAGTTTGGCGTCACCGTCTCACTGAGCGCGGTTTTCCATTCACGCAGCATAAATGCCTTTGTCACACCGACATCAATAAAATCCCACGGGAAAATTTCATCGTCGCTTCGTGCTCTCTTGGTATAAAAATCAATATCAATGCCACATGCAGCAAATGCCTCCAGCCACAGATCATAGTGAAAAAATTCCGACCACGCATCGAAAAATTCGCCGTGTTCATACACATAAAGAATAGCTTTTGAAATCTTACGGTCTCCGCGCGCAAGGATTCCTTCCAATACCGTCACATCGGCTTCATGCCAGTTGTAACGGATACTCTTGTGGTTTAACTGTTCCTTTACATGATCATTGACAATCTTTGCACGCGCCAGATAATCTGATGGGTCTAACATAGTAGCCCACTGGAACGGGGTAAAAGGTTTCGGTACAAAAAAGGAAGTACTGATCGTAATCTGGCATTTTCCGTTTCTCTGTTCCTTTGGCACGGTGTCATAATACAAAGCGGCAATCTCGTTTGCCAGTTCCGGGATCGCCCGCATATCTTCTTCTGTTTCCGTTGGAAGTCCAAGCATAAAATAAAGTTTGACCTTATTCCAGCCGCCGACAAACGCATCATGGGAACCGGTCAGAATATTGTCAACTGTCAGACCTTTATTGATGACATTTCGCAATCTCTGGGAACCTGCCTCCGGGGCAAATGTCAGACTGCTTTTTTTGATGTCCTGCACTTTCTGCATAATATCAAGGGAAAAGGCATCAATACGAAGGGATGGCAGGGAAATATTGACATGTTTTTTGTCACACTCCTCAATCAGGAAATTGATCAGTTCCTCCAGATCGGAATAATCCGATGAACTGAGAGAACTTAAGGAAATCTCTTCATAGCCGGTCGACGCAAGCATGGTTTGTGCAAGTTCTTTCAGTCGTTTTACGCCCTTTTCCCGGTTTGGCCGGTAAATCATGCCGGCCTGACAAAAACGGCATCCGCGGATACAGCCCTCTGTATTTCAAGCACCACGCGATCCTGTGTTGCTTTGATAAATGGAACCACCGGTTTTTCCGGATAAACCGAGCCGGTCAGATCCATATCCACCTGCTTTTTGATGGTTGCCGGAATATCATCATAAACAGGAGTAAATGCCGCTATCGTGCCATCTTCTTTGTAACGGACTTCATACAGCGACGGGACATAAATGCCCTCTATTTTTGCCGCCTCATGCAGAAATGCCTTTCTTGAATACTGTCCGGATGCCCGCATCGACTTATAGAGATTTAAAAATGTATCATACTGTGTCTCCCCTTCTCCAATATAAAAACAATCAAAAAAGTCTGCAATCGGTTCCGGATTATAAGAACATGGTCCTCCACCTAAAATAATCGGGTCTTCGTCCCCACGGTCAGCCGAAAGAAGCGGAATCTGTGCCAGATCCAGAATCTGTAAAATATTGGTGTAGCACATCTCATACTGCAGAGTCAGACCGACAAAATCAAAGTTTTTGATCGGTTCCTGGGACTCAAGTCCGAACAGCGGAATATTCTGCTCCTTCATAATTTTATGCAGATCCGGCCATGGGGAATAGACACGTTCACACCAGGTGTCCTCTCTGCGGTTAAACATGTCGTATAGGATCTGAATTCCAAGATGTGACATACCAATTTCGTATACATCAGGAAAACACATCGCAAAACGAATCTGCGATGTGTCATCTTTTACTACAGAATTCAGCTCATTACCGATATAGCGTGCAGGTTTTTCAATCTGCATCAGAATCTCGTCACTTAAAGCTAGTTTTCTCATAGATACCTCTTAACATTTATTTTTTATCGCTGGGCAAGTTCATTGGCAATCTCTTCCCAGGTAATGCCTTTTTCCACCATAAGCACCATACAGTGATACAGAAAATCGGAAATCTCGTATTTGATGTTTTCCGGTTCCGGATTTTTCGCTGCAATTACAATTTCCGTACACTCTTCCCCAAGTTTCTGCAAAATTTTATCGGTTCCTTTCCCAAACAGATAATTGGTATAGGAACCATCCTGCGGATGTGCTTTACGTTCCTTGATAATATCATACACGCTCTCAAGTACCTTCAGCGGATTTTTCTCAACATACTCTTTTTGTACGATGCTATTGAAAAAACAGGTACGGTTTCCGGTGTGACAGGCAGCCCCTACCTGGGAGACTTTTGCCAGAATCGTATCAAAGTCGCAGTCAGCCGTCAGGGATTTCACATACTGGAAATGCCCGGAAGTCAGGCCTTTGGTCCAGAGTTCATCACGGCTTCTGCTCCAGTAAGTCATTTTCCCGAGATTAATTGTCGTATCAAACGCCTCTTTGTTCATGTATGCAAGCATCAGCACTTCATCTGTACGGTAATCCTGCACAATGACCGGAACCATTCCGTCCGAATTCAGTTTCAGATCCTCCCAGGACAGATCCGGTGCAAAATTATACATATTGATGCCTTCCTGAAGCAGAGAAGACTTTAACTTCATAATATCCGTTGAAGTATCATTGATGAACGGACCCGCAATTCCTCGGATTTTTTCCCGCTTCAGCAGCCTTACGATCTCGTCAAAATTATAATCCGGAAGTTCCACCACATACGGAATGTTGGTCAGATTTTCCAGTGCATCCAGAATTTCCGGATTTAACACCAGTGCTTCATGGAATGTATTTTCAATCGAATCCTGATTCTTAAAAATAAAATCCACATTGTTGATAGAGAGCAGAATCCGGTCTTTGCCAAAACGTGCACTGGCTTCCTCCGCCAGTCCGATGCTCGAAGGCTTAGAAGCATTTAAAATCACCTGCAGGCATCCCGCAAACAAAAGTTTTTTGATGTCTTCCAGACGGTTAATGTTTCCTCCTGCGCATACTTTAATATCAATGTTGCGATTGATGTTTCGAATCGTATTGACATTCTTTTCATGCTCATCATCGCTGGTAGACAGGTCAAAAATAATGATCTTGTCAACTCCACTGTCGTTGTATAACTGGCACAGTCGATAAACATTCGCATCTACCGGCGTAAAATCGGTCATGGATCTTACTGCATGACCATCTTTTAAATAAAGCGTCGCGACAATGTTTTTTTGTTTCATGTATTACAAACTTCCTTTCGTTGACAGAATTCCTTTTACTCTCGGATCATGGGAAACCGCTTCATCCAAAGCTCTGGCAAATGCCTTAAACATCGCTTCTGCCATATGATGATTATTTCCGGGGCTTAACACCTTAATGTGCAGATTCATGCCCGCACTGTAGGAGACCGCATAGAAAAATTCACGGATCATTTCGGTATCAAGTGTTCCCAGACGCTCCGTAGTAAATTCGCCGTCAAATACAAGATATGGACGTCCGGATAGATCTACCGCACACAAAACAAGTGTCTCATCCATCGGAAGGATACAGCTTCCAAATCGTTTGATTCCGCTTTTGTCCCCCAATGCCTTTTTGATCGCATCTCCAAGTACGATTCCGCAGTCTTCGATCGTATGATGGCTGTCGACCTGAAGATCTCCATCACATTCCATATGCAGATCGAAGAAACCGTGCTTGGAAAATCCCTCCAGCATATGATCAAAAAATCCAATGCCTGTCTCAATATGGGAAATACCGCTTCCATCCAGATTTAAAGTCACCTGAATGTCCGTCTCTTTTGTTTTGCGTGTTGTGCTGATCTGTCTTTTTTCCATAATCTGCTCCTTTTAGACTTTCTTTCCCATATACTACTCAAACCGAACGCGGATGGAGTTTGCATGTGCGGTCAGTTTCTCACATTCTGCAAACTGCTCAATATCTTTATGTACTTTTTCAAGCGCTTCCCGTGAGTAAGAAATAATGCTGGACTTTTTAATAAAATCATCCACGGAAAGTGCGGAAAAGAACTTGGCCGTTCCGTTTGTCGGAAGAACATGGTTTGGTCCGGCAAAGTAATCGCCAAGCGGCTCGGAGGAATACTCTCCGATAAAGATAGCACCGGCATTGCGGATCTTTGTCATTACGTGGAACGGATCTGCTGTGACGATTTCCATATGTTCGGATGCAATCGCATTTACGGTATCAATTGCTTCTTCCATATTATCTGCCACAAGAATATATCCGTAATTGTCCAGGGACTTCTGGATGATCTCTTTTCTGGAAAGTTCTGCGACAAACTGATCAATCTCTGCAGATACTTCTTCTGCAAGTTTCTGGCTTGTGGTGATCAGAATTGCAGATGCCATCTCATCATGTTCTGCCTGGGATAACAGATCCGCTGCAACATAGCGTGGATTTGCAGTCTCATCCGCAAGCACTAAAATCTCACTCGGTCCTGCAATGGAATCAATGCTGACATAACCAAACACTGCTTTTTTGGCAAGTGCGACATAAATATTTCCCGGTCCGACAATCTTGTCAACCTTTGGCACACTTTCGGTTCCAAATGCCATGGCAGCAATTGCCTGTGCTCCACCGACTTTATAGATCTCATCAACTCCGGCTTCTTTGGCTGCAACCAGAGTAGAAGGATATACTTTTCCATCTTTGCCTGGTGGCGTACACATTACAATACGGTCTACTCCCGCAACTTTTGCCGGAAGAACATTCATCAGTACGGAAGAAGGATACACGGCCTTTCCGCCCGGAACATAGACACCAACCGTCGCAAGTGCGGTAACTTTCTGTCCAAGAATGATACCGTCCTCTGTCGTAAACCAGGAATTCTGTACCTGTTTTTCATGATATTTTTTGATATTTACAAGAGACTTGCGGATCACTGCAAGCAATGTCGTGTCAACCTGTTCATAGGCCTCGGCAATCTCTTCTTCTGTTACAAGAATATTGCCGGCATTGATGTCCGCGCCGTCAAACTGCTTGGTATAATTAAAAACTGCCTGATCGCGGTTATTTCGCACTTCTTCAATAATGGCGTTTACACGGCCTTCAAACTCACCGTAATTATTCGGGCTTCTTTTTAAGAGATTCTGCAGAATATCTTTTCTGGTATCCTCTGTAAGTTTTAAAATTCTCATGATGTCCCTCCTAAATGACTTTTTTCAAATCGCGGATCAGTTTTGTGATTCGTTCATTTTCCATTTTCATACTTACCTGGTTTACGACCACGCGTGCAGAAAGCGGACAAACTTCCTCTAACACCGTCAGCCCGTTTTCACGCAAGGTCGTACCTGTCTCTACTATATCACAGATTACCTCTGATAGTCCAACGATCGGTGCAAGTTCGATGGAACCATTCAGCTTGATAATCTCAACCGTCTGATGTTTTTTGTTATAAAAATAATCTTTGGCAATCCGCGGATACTTGGTTGCCACACGGATCTGTTCATGATGCTGCAAAAGTTCCGCAGCACTTTCCGGTCCACAGATGCACATTTTGCATTTTCCGAATCCAAGATCCAGCACTTCATAAATATTTCTCGACTCTTCTAAAATCGTGTCTTTTCCGACAATTCCAATATCGGCTGCACCATACTCTACATATGTAGGCACATCCGGTCCCTTGGCAAGAAAAAACCGAAGTCCAAGTTCCTCATTGACAAAGATCAGTTTACGGGTATCCGGATCACGGATCTCATCACAGGTGATTCCTATTTTTTCAAACAGTTCGAGTGTCTTTTTTGCCAGACGTCCCTTTCCCAGTGCAAACGTCAGATATCTCTTTTCTTCCATGATCTCCTCCTATGCTTCCTCTATAAATTCTACTTTTGAAACGTGATCCTTCATGCATAGCTCAGATAATCATCTTTGCTCCGGCCTTCCTGCATCTGGATCAGAGAAACCGAAATTCCCTGAGCGCGAAGTTCTTTCGCTTTTTCTACTGCTTCCGCAATCTTATTTTCCGCGTAAACGATCATCTGATTTTTCTCTTCGGACGGAAGTGTGATCTTTTGTCTGGAAAGAGCGGAAAGAAGCTGGTCCACAACAATGGCAAAACCAATGGCCGGTGCTTTTCTTCCGAAATATGTAAGCAGCCTGTCATAGCGTCCTCCCTTTACCACAGGTTCTCCTGTTCCAAATGTATATCCTGCAAAAATAATACCGGTATAATAATGGTAATTGCTGATGATTCCGAGTTCAAACGAAACGTATTTTTCAATTCCGTATAACCGCAGAAACGATCCGAGTTTTTCCAGATCAGTAATTGCGGAAAGAATGTTCGGGTAATCCGAAGCAAGAGACTTTGCCTCAGCAAGTTCTTCTACCTGTGTCTCAAAACTTCCGAGAAGGGAAAACAGTTTCTTTAACGTGTCATTTAAATGCATTCCCTCTACCATTTCTTCCACACCGAAATAATTTTTATTGGCAAGCAGTTCTCTTAATTCCTGCTGCTGTTCCTCATCAAGTCCTGCCGCCTCTGCCAGCCCGCGGAAAAACTGTGCATGTCCCACCGAGATCTGAAATTCTTTCAGTCCGCTCGAAAGAAGGGACTCCACTACCATGGCAAGTATTTCTGCGTCAGCAGCAACCGTTCCGTCTCCGATCAGCTCCGCACCGCACTGTGTCGTTTCCTTTAAGCGTCCCTGATACGCGTTGGAATTGATAAACGTGTTTCCCATATAACAAAGTTTTACCGGCATATCATCCTCGGTATAGTACTTTGCAGCACTTCTTGCAATAGATGGAGTAAAATCCGGACGAAGTACCAGCGTGCTTCCGTCCTTGTCAAAAAACTTATACAGATCTTTGGATGGTGTTGTACCGATTTCTTTTCCAAAAATATTAAAAAATTCAAACGTTGGTGTCTGAATATCACGATATCCATATTGACGCAATACATCGTGTAATCTCTCCTGCAACAGTAGTTTCTGTTTGCACTCTCCGTTATAAATATCCCGGACTCCGTCCGGCGTATGTAACATCTGGTCTGTCATAATCGAACCTCTCGCTTTACTATTTTAAAGTGATACCGTGATAATTTGGTAGCACATGAAACAACGCTATTATAAGAAATATTCCAAAGATTGTCAATCCCTGTCCTCTAAATCCTTCTGGAGAACCTGAAGATAGGGAATCAGTACCCCTGATACCTTTGGCAGAAAATAGGCCGGATTCAGCTCCTCATACCGAAAGCTTTTCCGTCCACCATCCAGAGCCCGGTTCCAGAACTTCTCCAGATCGGAAAAACGCAGATAATAAAATTCCTCCCTGTGCGTAAAAGATATCAGAAGAAACGCTATTCCCTCCTGCTTTTCAAACTGCTCCATAAAAGCCACCTGATGCGGATGAACATTGGCAAGCGGAAAGGTGTCGGTGTTGCATTCTTTTGCATCGAAACACACCGGAATTCCCTGTACAGCTCCAATATAATCCACGGTACTTTTCTGTTCAAAATAGGCAAGTGTGATGTGTCTGGTTTCTTTATCAATATTAATAGGAGTAATCGGTGTCGGGATCTTCTGGATCAGCGCCAGACCGTTGTGTGCATATTTTTCGTTTGTACGGTTTAAAAGATCCTCCAGTGTTGATCCGCGCAGTCCCCTTGAATTCCAGGTCGGCATCTGCTATCCACGCTCCTTTTCCATAATTTCTTTAAATATTTCGGGCATCGGAGCAGTAAAAACTCTTCCGTCCGGAAATTCCAGACGATACGCATGAAGCAGCTGATGATCCACATGAAAGGTACCATAAAATTTGTGATTCACTGACGGGTCCCCATACTTGCGATCTCCGATAACCGGATGACCGACAGATGCCAGATGTGCACGAATCTGATGTGTTTTTCCGGTAATCAGGCAGATTTCCAACAGACTGCATGTTCCTTTCGCCTGTACGGACGTATAAGAAGTCTCAATCCGTACAGCATCTTTTTGTTCCTGTGTCAGAATCTTTACCTGATTGGTATGTTCGTCTTTGATAAGCCATCCGGACAGATGTACCGGTTTTGTAACGTTCCCGGATACAATGGCACGGTAAAATTTATGAATGGTACGTTCCCGCAGCCCCTCGGAAAGCATCTGTGCGCCGGCAAGCGTTTTGCCCATCAGAAGAAGTCCTGTCGTATTGCGGTCCAGCCGGTTGCACACTGACGGACGAAACGTGCCGAATGTCTCCAGAGAAAGTGCCCCGCTCCGGATCAGATAGCCGAGCAGATATTCATTGGCAGACAGATCCTGTTCTTTTGCTTTCTGGGAAAGCATATTGTATGGCTTATCCGCGATGAGAATATCCGTATCTTCATAAATGATGGAAAGCCCCTTCATTGGCAGACGCTGCAGCATGTGAAACTCTTCCTGCAGTTTTTTTGTATCCTGCATAAATTTATGCAGTGTTTCATCACTGAAAAACACCGCTACCTGCGCGCCTTTTTGCAGCGTCTCCTTCCCGGTCGCTTTTTTTCCGTCCAAAGTAATATTCTTTTTTCGAAGCATCTTATATAAAAAACTGACCGATGCATTGGGCAGCAGTTTTTTTAAATATTTATCAAACCGCTGGTTGGCATCATTCGTGCCGATGGTAAATGTTTTCATAACGTTTCCTACTTCTTTTTATGGATGTTGCGGATGGTTTTCTTTTTGTGTTTTGCGGTCACCATCTTTCCGGCAGCAGCCTTGCCTGCCGGTGCCTTCTTTCCCTGTCTGGATGACCGGTAGGAAGTACCCGCGTCTTTTTTCGGCCGGCGTGGACGGATCAGACATTTGGAATCAAATCCGATCAGATCCTGACGTCCTGCTTTGATTAATGCTTCATGTACCAGATCGTAATTTTTCGGGTTGCGATACTGGATCAGTGCACGCTGCATGGCTTTTTCATGCGGATTGGTTGCCACATATACAGGTTCCATCGTCCGCGGGTCCAGTCCTGTATAATACATGCAGGTAGAAATCGTTGACGGTGTCGGATAAAAATCCTGTACCTGTTCCGGCATGTAACCTAAATCCCGCAGATACTCTGCCAGTTCAACCGCTTCTTTCAGCGTCGATCCCGGATGGGAAGACATCAGATACGGCACAAGATACTGCTCTTTTCCGATTTTTTTATTCATATCTTTATACGCTTTTACAAAACTGTTATATACTTCCACACTTGGCTTTCCCAGTTTCTGTAAAACGGTATTGCTGATATGTTCCGGTGCCACCTTCAACTGCCCGCTCACATGATGCTCGCACAGTTCCCGCAAAAATGTACGATCCTTATCATACATCAGATAGTCAAAACGGATACCCGAACGGATAAATACTTTTTTCACACCCGGAAGCACCCGCAGCTTTTTCAGCAGGGCAATGTAATCCTTATGGTCTACCTCCAGATTCTTACATGGTTTTGGGAACAGGCACTGTTTCGTCGGACAGGCTCCCTTCGTCATCTGCTTTTTGCATGCCGGTGCACGGAAATTCGCCGTAGGTCCCCCGACATCATGGATATACCCTTTGAAGTCCGGTTCCTGAATGATCTGTTTTGCCTCGTCAATGATCGACTCATGGCTTCTCGTCTGGATAATTCTGCCCTGATGAAACGTCAGCGCACAGAAACTGCATCCTCCAAAACATCCGCGGTTGCTGATCAGGGAAAACTTAATCTCCCGGATCGCAGGAACCCCTCCGTCTTTTTCATATGACGGATGATAATTCCGCATATACGGAAGTGCATAGACTTCATCCATTTCCGTCTGTGTCAATGGCTTTGCCGGTGGATTCTGCACAACAAATGTGGTTCCACCGTAAGGCTCAAACAGGCGCTTTCCGGAAAATGGATCTGTATTACAGTACTGCTTATAAAAACTCTGCGCAAACGAACGCTTATTTTCTTTGATCTCATCATAATCCGGTAACTCGATGGCGTCATAGATCAGATCACGGTTTTTTGTTTTAAATACGGTTCCGTCAATAAAGGTAATATCATGCACATCGATTCCGGCATTCAATGCATCTGCGATTTCAATGATACTGTGTTCTCCCATTCCATAAGAAATCAGATCTGCACCGGAATCAAGCAGGATCGAACGTTTCACCTTGTTGGACCAGTAATCATAATGTGCCAGACGGCGCAGACTGGCTTCAATTCCACCGATAATGATCGGGGTCTTCTTGTATGTATGCCGGATCAGATTACAGTACACCACGGTAGCATAATCCGGTCGCTTTCCCATTACGCCTCCCGGGGTATAGGAATCGGTTGCACGGCGTTTTTGGATACCGAATAATGATTTACCATAGAATCCATATTTCCGGCAGAAACCAAAAAGCCAAGTCTTGGAACGCCAAGCACGGAAATAGAAGCATCATCCTTCCAGTCCGGCTGCGCAATGATGCCCACCGTATAGCCATGTGCCTCCAGCAGTCTGGCAATGATTGCATGACCAAAAGACGGATGATCTACATATGCGTCTCCGCACACATATACAAAATCCAGCTGTTTAATCCCGCGTTCCTGCATATCCTGTTTTGAAATCGGCAGATACCCTTCGTACATAATTTTATACTCCTGATGATTGTTTATTTTCCGCTTCTTTTTTCAGGGAAGCCAGTTCCTGTTCCGTAAGTTTACGGTAAGTTGCCTTTTCTAATGTTCCAAGTGTAAGTGTTCCCATGGAGATCCGTTTCAGATATGTCACCTTACATCCAACCGACGCAAACATACGCTTCACCTGGTGAAATCTGCCTTCCGAAATCGTAAGTTCCGCCTCACGGTCCCCAAGGATTTTGAGATCTGCCGGAAGTGTGCGCTTCTCATCGCCGATGTCCACGCCCTCTGCAAATTGTCCTGCCGTCGTATCCGGAATTTTCTGATCTACCTGTACAAAATACGTTTTTTGACATGATAAGCCGGTGACAGCAGGCGATGCGTGAGTTCTCCGTCATTTGTAATCAGCAAAAAACCTTCCGTATCCTTATCCAGTCTTCCGACCGGTGCAAACTCTTTTCGCATGGACTCCGGGAAGAAATCCATAACCGTCCGGTTTAACCGGTCACATCTTGCCGTCACACAGCCCGCCGGTTTATGAAAGAGATAATAGGAATACTTCTCATAAATCACCGGACGATGATCAAACAGAATCTGATCCTGTTCCGGATCAACCTTAAGATCCGGTTTCTTTGCCACCGCATCATTTACCGTAATTCGTCCCTCGCGGATTCGTTTTTTCACATCGGTGCGTGTGCCGACGCCGGAATCCGCCAGGAATTTGTCCAGGCGAATCATACGTTTGCCTGCTGCAGAAATGCAACAAGGAAATCCCATACTCTTGCGGTAGAAGAAATGGAATAAATGCTCTTTTGGCGTGTGAATGTCAAATTGTCCGGTCCGAAAGAAACGCAGTCGAGATCCGGAATTTTTTCAGAAAGAAGGCCACACTCCAGCCCTGCATGAATCGTGGAAAATACAGGTTTTTTATGAAACAGCTCTTCGTATACTTTTTCTACCTGCGGACGCAGCGCAGAATCCGTGCGATACTCCCACGCCGGATAATCACCTTCCACTTCTGCTTCTCCTCCAAGCATCTCCACAAGCATCGTAACACGTGCACACAGATCTTCTTTGCGGGTTTTTACACTGCTTCGGATCGAAGTAAGCGATGTCAAGGCATCTTCTTTTAATTCCAGAATTCCAAGATTTAAGGAAGTTTCTACCTGACCGTTTAACAGCTGGCTCATATGCTGAATTCCGTTTGGCACATTGCGCAGATAAAAAATGACACGGCTTACCGAATGATAATCTAATATTTCCGCTTCAGCATTGCCCTGTTCTTCTATCAGCACCTGCACGCCCGGATCTGTTTCCACCAGTTCTTTTTTTAATATTTCATTCAGTTCTTTTACATATTCACAGACAATCTGCGTATTTTCTGCCGGAATCAGGATTTCTGCCTCACATTCTCTTGGAATTGCATTGTCCTTTAACCCACCATGCAAAGTGAGAATTCCAAACGGGGAACGAGAAAAGATTCCATACAGCAGGCGTCCCATCAAAAGATCTGCATTTCCATGTTCTTTATCGATCTCACTGCCGGAATGTCCGCCGGAAAGCCCGGTCACAATAAGAGAAAGTTTCTTTCCCGTCTGTCTGACACGGGTTACGGGAATGGAAACATTTAATGCCATACCGCCCGCACAGCCGGTCAGGAAAATTCCCTCTTCATCACTGTCAATATTTAACATGGTATGTCCGGTCAGCATAGACAGATCCATGACAGCCGCCCCCAGCATTCCGATTTCTTCATCCACGGTAATCACGACTTCTAATTTCGGATGGGAAATTTCATCTGATTCCAAAATTGCCAGCGCATATGCCACTGCAATTCCGTCATCTCCGCCAAGCGTTGTCCCTTCTGCCTTCAGGAAATCTCCATCTACATACAGGCGCAGCCTTCTTTATCCATGTCAAGATTACAGTCTTTTTCTTTTTCACAGACCATATCCATGTGTCCCTGAATGATGATCGCCGGAGCCTTTTCATAACCTTTGGATGCTTCCTTGACAAGAACCACATTGTTTGCTTCATCCTGATACCAGGTCAGTGCGTGTTCTTTTGCAAATTTTACCAGATAATCACTGATCGCTTTGGTGTTTCCCGATCCATGTGGAATTGCTGCGATCTGCTTGAAATAATAAAATACCCTTTCCGGATATAAATGCTCTAATGTACTCATATACTCCTCCTGTCTCACATAAACTGTATCATGAAAAAATTTGTATTTACTCTTCTCTGTTGCATACTATTTTTGTTTTTTATCTGTTTCCCCCACGCAGCAGTCTCGGCATCAAAACAAGGGCTGCAGCTGTGGTTTACACAGATTCTTCCGACACTGCTCCCTTTTTGTGTCCTCTCGTATGTCATTCTGCGCAGTGAAATTCTTCCGAAAAAATTTTCTGCCTGCTACATCGTACTGTGTGGTTTTTTGTTTGGATTTCCCATCGGCTGCAAACTGACTGCCGACTTTTACAGCAGTAACTATATCTCCCGGGAAAAAGCCTCTGCCTTATGCTGCTTTACAAACAACTTAAGTCCCGTATTTGTCATAACCGCCATTCAGGAAATTTTGCAGCTTCCGTTATCTCCTGTATACGTTTTTCTGATCTATGGCATTCCGTTTTTGTATGGAATGAGTATGCTGTTATTATATCACAGAACCCCTTCTTCTACACAAAAAGAAACGGCATCAAGATTTCATATGGATATGCAAATCATTGATGCGGCATCATTCACGGATTTGAAACCCTGATCAAAATATGCGGCTATATCATCCTGTTTTCCATTTTCTGCGAAATGCTGCAGACGCTGCCGTTTCCGGCGCATTGGTTTTCGCTGGCCGCCACCGGATTCTTAGAAGTTACAAACGGTGTTGCGCTGCTTTCCACCTCTGCCTGCACCAGACATATAAAATCTCTTCTGGCAGTGTTATTCCTGTCATGGGGAGGATTGTCCGGCATTTTTCAGGTCTCTTCCATCCTTCACCAGACCGGCCTCTCGCTCCGGAACTATGTATTACAGAAAATAATCCTCTTACTGTTAACCGTTGGATGCTGTATTCCTTTACTTTTCCTGGGCATCCTCATCTGAAGCTGAAATATTGGTAATCTGTGGCTCCTCTGCAGACTCTGCTGCCTGTCCGGCAGAAGCGGCTGCCTCCTCTGCTGCTTCTGTCTGTGGAAGCAGCTGTGCCCGGTTCTTTGTCACTACATCAAGGAACCCCTGCAGTGAAGAAATCAGACTGTCATACCGCGCCTGAGAAGTCTCGATGGAATTAGACAAAACCTCCTCGATCTCATGCAGCTGGTCATCCGCATATCCCATGGCACTGACACGCAGACTGTTTGCCTCATTGGTAGCATTGTCTAAAATTTCCTGGGCCTGCTTGGTTGCGATCATAACAACTTCATTTGCCTGTGCATATGCCTGCTGCATAATCTGATGCTCGCTGACAAGTTCGTTGGTCTGCACCTGTGCCTGTGCAATGATCTGATCCGCCTTCGCCTGTGCATCTGCTAAAATTGCTTCCTTATTGCTGATAATCTTCTGATAACGCTTTACTTCTTCCGGTGTTTTGGCGCGAAGTTCCGCAATAAGTTCTTCTAATTCTTCTTTGTTGACAATAATCTTTGTACTTGAGAGCGGCTGGAATTTACAGCCATCAATATACTCTTCGATTTCCTCAATAATCTGTTCCATCTTACTGCTCATAGTGAAAATCTCTCCTATCTGTTCTCATATTTCTTATAAATCCGTTCAATAAAACGTTCCGGTACAAAGTTGGAAATATCTCCACCGTAGGACGCAAATTCCTTGACAATTGTCGAACTTAAATAGGAATAAGAAAGATCACTTGTCAGGAAAATGGTTTCAATATTAGAATCCTGCACATGGTTCGCCTGTGCGATCTGCAGCTCGTACTCAAAATCTGTCACTGCACGAAGCCCACGCACGATAATGGTAGCATCTATTTTATTCATAAACTCTACCAACAGACCATCAAAGGACGCCACCGTAACGTTTGGAATATCCTTTGTCATCTCTTCTATCATACTAACACGTTCTTCTAAAGAAAACAACGAATTTTTTGCGCTGTTGTTGAGCACTCCGACGACCAGCTCATCCACAATTCTTGAAGCACGGTTGATGATGTCCATATGTCCGAATGTCAGTGGATCAAAACTTCCCGGATAAATTGCTTTTTCATGTTTGTTATACCCTCTTCTGTTGAATAAAGACATGCATGTTTGTCTTATATTTTTGAACTTTATCACGGAAAATCCCAGCTCATCCAGATAAGAAAAATCCGTATCCAGCGATGCTTCCACAATAATCATGGTGTCAGGTTTCAACACACTTGATTTTGAAAGGAAACGCAGCACATCTTCTTCAAGTCCCTGCCGGTATGGCGGGTCCATAAAAATAATATCAAATGTATATTTTCCCTCCAGACTGCTGATTCCGCTGATCACATCCGTGGTAAGCAGTCTGGATTCCTTCGTAAATTTTGTGAATGCAATATTATCTTCAATGCATTTGGCCGCTTTCCGGTTATTCTCAATAAAAACCGCATACAAAGCTCCGCGGCTGATTGCTTCTAACCCGATCTGACCGCTGCCCGCAAACAGATCCAGGAAATAACATCCCGGCACATCATTCTGCAGCATATTGAATAATGTCTCTTTGATCTTGTCTGTTGTCGGGCGCGTTTCCAGTCCCTCAATTGTTTTCAGCGGCAGGCTGCGCGCTGTTCCTGCTATGATTCGCATAAGGTTCCTCCATATGTTTTGATGATACACCGCTCCAGAAATGCAATGGCATATGCCGCAGCCGCATGTCTTATTTCACTTCTTGTACCGGTAAAATGTTCTGTCCCGGAAAATATCTTTCCCTGCACAAAACATCCAAAACAGACCGTTCCTACCGGAGTCTTTAAAGTTCCTCCCCCGGGTCCGGCAACCCCCGTTGTAGCCACCGCACATCCCGCGTGTGCCTGTTTTGCAGCACCTTCCGCCATCTCCTGTGCGGTCTGTTCACTCACGACACCATAATCGGAAATGGTCTCCGGCAATACTCCCAGTATCTTTTCTTTTGCTTCGGGAGCATAAGTGATATATCCCTCTTTAAAATAATCGGAAATTCCCGGAATATCTACCAGTGCAGACGCTACCAGTCCTCCGGTACAGCTCTCGGCTGTCGTCACCAGCAGCTGGTGTTCTGCCAGAAGTCTGTCAATTTTCATTAGTTCTGATCCTTTAATACTTCTTTGTTTTTTGCGATATAATCAATCAGAGATACGACGGTAAGTACCAGGGAAATATAAATAAATACCGTTCCGAGTACTGTAAATACCGTATTTTGAATATTCAGTACCAGAAGAATCACGGTGACCATCTGGGATGCGGTTTTAAACTTGCCCCAGTAGCTTGCAGCGATCACTACACCATTGTCTGCAGCAATCAGACGGAATCCGCTGATAATAAACTCGCGGGAAATAATCACAATCACAATCCATGCCGGAATTCTGTCAAGTGCAATCAGACAGATCAGCGCAGAGCAGACCAGAAGCTTGTCTGCCAGCGGTCCATAAACTTTCCGAAATTTGTTACAAGATTGTACTTTCTTGCAATTTTTCCATCCAGAAAATCCGTCAGGCTTGCGACAATAAAAATAACAAGCGCAATGTAATTTCCATACCCTTCAAAGTATGGAGCTAACAGGAAAAATACAAAAAACGGAATAAGAATCACACGGAAAGTTGTTAATTTATTTGGTAAATTCATAATTGTTCCTCCTATTTTACAATCGTAGCGATCAGGTCATATTCATATGCACCGGTAACTTCCACCTTCACAATATCTCCGGTTAAAAGTTCTTCGTCTGTATTGATAAAAATATATCCGTCTACATTTGGCGCATCCCGGTAGGTTCTGCCGACGTAGGTATTGTTTTCATCCGCAACCTGTCCTTCGATAAACGCATACAAAACCGTACCTTTCATGGCTTCATTCTTGTCAAAAATCACTTCTTCCTGAAGTTCCATGACGTCTGCCTGCCATTCCTCTTTTTGTTCCTGCGGCACCTGATCCGGCATTTCCGCTGCCGGTGTTCCTTCCTCCGCGGAATAAGTAAACGCTCCGAGACGGTCAAATTCCATATCATTGACAAACTGCATCAGTTCTTCGTGCTGCTCTTTTGTCTCCCCCGGGAATCCGCAGATCAAAGAGGTCCGCAAAGTGATATCCGGGACACGTTTTCTCAAATAATGGATTCTCTCGATCAGTTCCTTTTTATTTGTTTTTCTTCCCATGCGCTGCAAAATTGTATCGTTGCAGTGCTGGACCGGCATGTCCAGATAGTGACAGACCTTTTTATCCTTAATCATGGAATCGATCAGTTCCTCATAGATTTCCTCCGGATAACAGTACATAATACGAATCCAGAACAGACCGGAAATCCCGTTCAGGCGGTCTAACAATTCATGCAGGCATTTTTTCCCATACAGATCCACACCGTAAAGCGTTGTCTCCTGCGCAACAAGGATCAGTTCCTTTACGCCTCCTGCAACCAGTTCTTCTGCTGACGTAACCAGCTCGTCCATCGGAACACTGCGGTAACGTCCGCGCACAGACGGGATCACACAGTAGGTGCAGTTTTTGTTGCATCCCTCTGCAATTTTCAGATATGCATAATGTCCGCCTGTCGTAACCGTCCGTTTGGTCGACAGCTGCGGCAGTCCGCTGAGCGTATGAAAATTTTTATAAAATTTATGCTGCAGGGTCTCCTCGAGTGCCTCTACAATGGAATCATAGGAATTGGTTCCTAAAATAGCATCTACTTCCGGTATTTCTTTTTTCACTTCATCCTGATAACGCTGTGTCAGGCAGCCGGTGACAATGAGTGATTTACAGCAGCCTGTTTTTTTCTGCTCTGCCATTTCCAGAATGGTGTTAATGCTTTCTTCTTTTGCATCGCCGATAAAACAGCAGCTGTTGACAATAATGATATCCGCTTCCGTTTCATCATCCGTCAGTTCAATTCCATGACTGGTAAGCATACCGATCATGTACTCGGAATCTACCAGATTTTTGTCACATCCGAGTGAAACAAATAATAATTTCATATAACCTCTCACTTGAAAAAGGGAATGACAGTTGTCACTCCCTTTTGGTATTTCTTAGTTTTCGTCCTCTCCAGGTACAATCTTTACTTCTCCGCGGTATAACTCTTCCACGGCAATGGAAAGCGGCTTGTTGCAGACCGGATCATCAATCAGTGGTTTTGCTCCGGCAATGATCTGTCTTGCACGCTTTGCTGTGGCAAGAACGATGGAGTAACGGCTGTTTACCACCGGTTCTTCACCGATTTCGCCCTCGTCATTTACAACTTTCATTAATTCAACATAAGATGGATGTATCATATTCATTCTCCTTTCGAAAAGCTTTTGAGATTTTCTCTCATTTGATTAATAAAATCTATATTAGCAGATACCCGATACGCCTGATCCCTTCCGGTATTTTGTGACTGCTCATCACAGATCAGCTGATCAATCAAAGCCGATGCGTGATCCACCGTATCGTTTACCACTAAATAATCATAATTTTCAATTCCTTCGGATTCCTCACATGCACGTGCAAGCCGTGCGCAATGACCTCCGGAGTCTCTGTACCGCGTCCGACCAGACGGTCACGCAGTGTCCCGGCATCCGGTGCCGTAACAAACATCAGGACAGCATCTTTTATTTTTTCTTTTACTTTTAATGCTCCCTGTATCTCAATCTCTAAAATTACATTCTTTCCGAGATTTAAATTTTCCTCCACATAAGAACGAGGAGTTCCATAAGAGTGGCTGACATATTTTGCATATTCTAAAAAATCATCCTTCTGAATCATGGAATCAAACATTTCGTCCGTCACAAAAAAATAATCCACACCATCTTTTTCTCCCGGTCTCGGATCTCTGGTAGTTGCGGAAACCGACAGTGCATACCTGTCCGGATGTGCTGCCAGCAGTGCTTTCATCAGAGTTCCTTTGCCCGCTCCGGAAAATCCGGAAATAACAACTAACTTTCCTTTCTGTTCCATAACGCGCTTCCTTTATTCTATATTTTGGATCTGTTCGCGGATCTTTTCGATTCCGGTCTTCAGATTAATTCCCACATCTGAAATTTCAATATTATTTGCCTTTGAGAGAATCGTATTTGCTTCACGGTTCATCTCCTGTGCAATAAAATCGAGTTTGCGTCCTACCGGACCGCCCTCTGAAAGTGTCTCCTTCATCGAGGTAATATGGCTGCGCAGACGCACGGTTTCTTCATCCACACACACCTTGTCTGCATAGATCGTAACCTCTGTCGCAATTCTTCCCTCATCGATCTGGGTATCTCCCAAAAGTTCCTGGATCTTTTCCGTCAGATGGCTGCGGTATTCCTGCATAATCTGCGGAGAACGCTCCTCAATGAAATCCACTCCGGCAAGCAGGTCATCTAACTTCTCACAGAGATCCTTCTTTAAGTTCTCGCCTTCCCGGATACGGGTCTCAACGAATTGTTCACATGCTCCGCAGATTGCCTTCTGCAATCCATTCCAGAGCTCTTCTTCGTCCATTTCCTGTTCTTCCATAACAAAGACATCCGGATAACGGGACAGTGTGCTTACCCGCACATCATTTTCCAGATGGAATGTTTCTGCCATGGCATTCAGATATTTTAAATACTCACCGGCAAGTCCCTCATTATACTTAAGTGCATAATTGTCCTCCGTATAGTCCTCATAGGAAATATACAGATCCACTTTGCCTCGTTCAATATATTTTTTTAACAGACTGCGGATCGCACTCTCAAAAAAATTTAACTTTTTCGGCATCTTCATGTTTACATCAAGATACCGGTGATTTACGGATTTCAGTTCCACGGTAAATTTGCGTTTTTCATCTGCAATCTCACAGCGCCCAAATCCGGTCATGCTTTTAATCATTTTACTTTCTCCCAAATATCATGCACATATCTATGCATAGATAAACGTATTATAATGCTTCTTTGCCGTTTCGTCAAATGTTCTTGCAAAAAATGTATACAAAAGATATCCACTTTCTGCATATAGACAAAAGACGTGGAAATTACTATAATGATTCATGAGTTTGAAAAACACTATAATCATGAACAGGAGAATTTCCATGGCTTTTGACGGAATCGTAATCGCAGGTTTAGTCCATGAACTGAACCAGACGATTTTAAATACAAAAATCAGTAAAATTGCGCAGCCCGAAAATGACGAGCTGCTTTTGACATGCAAAGGAAGCAGCGGACAGTTCCGTGTATCCATTTCAGCAAACGCTTCCCTTCCTTTTTTATATCTGACGGACACCAACAAGACAAGTCCCCTGCAGGCGCCTACATTTTGTATGGTTTTACGCAAACATATCGCAAACGGGCGGATCATAAGCATTACCCAGCCCCATATGGAGCGCATCATCCATCTGAAGATTGAACACCTGAATGAAATGGGGGATATCTGTCATAAGACCCTTGTCATTGAACTGATGGGAAAACATTCCAATATTATCTTTTGCGATGAGGATGGCACCATGATCGACAGCATCAAGCATGTCTCTTCCGCCGTAAGTTCCTGCGCGAAGTGCTTCCGGGCCGCCCGTATTTTATTCCTGCCACACAGGAGGACAAATTCAATGCCATGACTATGGATGCCTCACAGATCTGCGATGCCATTAAGGCAAAACCGATGTCCCTCTGCAAAGCTATCTATACATCATTTACCGGTGTCAGTCCGCTTGTTGCATCCGAACTGGCATACCGGGCCGGGATGGATGCAGATCAGTCTCTTTTGGCCTGTACCGATGATGAAATCCACCATCTTGCAAACCACATTGCATGGTTTTTTGATGAAATCCGCCACAACGAATTTCATCCGGTGATCGTAAGAAAAGACAAACGGCCGATCGAATTTTCTGCAATTGAACTGACCATGTATCAGGATTATGAGATGGAACATATGGAAAGCATCTCGCAGATGCTCGAAGTTTTCTATGCAGAGCGCAATATTTACAACCGTATCCACCAGAAATCCGCAGACCTGCGAAAAATCGTCACAACTGCGTTAGAGCGCAACCAGAAAAAATACCAGTTACAGCAAAAACAGCAGAAAGATGCCGAAAAACGGGAAAAATATAAACTGTACGGAGAACTGATCAATGTATACGGTTACAATCTGCAGGACCAGGCAAAAGAACTGGTCTGTGAAAATTTTTATGACAACAATAAAGAAATCCGTATCCCGTTAGATCCGCAAAAGACCGCACGTGAAAATTCCCAAAAATACTTTGATAAATACGGAAAACTGAAACGGACTTCCGAAGCTCTTGAAGTCCAGCTTGCGGAAACCAAAGCGCAGATTGACCATCTGGAGTCCATCCAGAATTCTTTGAACATTGCACTCTCCGCCGATGATCTGGTGCAGATCAAAGAGGAATTGATGGAATACGGTTTTATCAAAAAACACAAACACGGCAAAAAACAGAAAATCAAAAGCAAACCTTTCCATTATATTTCATCCGATGGCTATGACATGTACGTCGGCAAAAATAACTATCAGAATGATGAACTGACCTTTAAATTTGCAACCGGAAATGACTGGTGGTTTCACGCCAAAAAAATGCCGGGTTCCCATGTAATTGTAAAAAACAAAGGGGGAGAAATGCCGGACCGCGTATTTGAAGAGGCCGGAAAACTTGCCGGTTACTATTCCAGCGGACGTGACAGTGACAAACTTGAAATTGATTATCTTCAGAAAAAAAATGTAAAAAAACCGGCCGGAAGTGCACCCGGATTTGTCGTATACTATACGAACTACTCTCTCACGATTCATCCGGACATCAGCGGCCTGACACTGGTGGAATCATCCAATACATAAGTTTCCAGCATAGGCTTTCTGCTTAGCGCATATACTAGAATCGTACCACAAAGTACAACCGCAAAGGAGGAAGAAAAGCATGGCAAACAGAAGTACAAAAAAATCATTGGAACGTTTTAAGTATGAAGTTGCAGATGAGCTTGGAGTCCCACTTAGCAACGGATACAACGGTGATCTTACCGCAAAACAGAATGGATCTGTCGGCGGTTATATGGTCAAAAAAATGATCGAAGCACAGGAAAGACAGATGGCTGGCAAAGGAGAAAACATCCAGTAACCCACTTGTCCCAATGTACAAAAGAAAAAAGCAGGTCTCTGTCACGGAGACCTGCTTTTTCTTTTGCCGGAATCTACAAATTCATTTTTGAAAGCTGTTCTTCCTGAAACTGCATCATTTTCTTTTGCAGAATGTGATGTCCGGGTTCTGTCAGTTCCGGGTCTTCCTCAAGAATTGTTTTTACTTCTTCCGAAGCCTCCTGCAGCACCGCCGCATCCTGGTAAATATCCGCCAGCGCAAATACCAGATCTCCACTCTGCCGGATACCGAAAAAATCTCCCGGTCCGCGTAATTTCAAATCCTCACTCGCAATAAAAAAGCCGTCGTTTGATTTATTTAATATTTCCAGACGTTTTTTTGCCGTCTTGGCCGAAGAGGCATTGATCATAATACAATAAGACTGTGCATCTCCTCTTCCCACACGTCCACGCAGCTGATGCAGCTGTGCTAAGCCAAATCGGTCCGCATTCTCGATCAGCATCACGGTTGCATTCGGTACATTAACCCCCACTTCCACTACCGTGGTGGATACAAGCACCTGAATTTTATTTTCCGCAAATTCCTGCATAATTTCATTTTTCTTACTGCTCTTCATCTTTCCGTGAAGCACGCCCACCTGGATGCCGGATGGCAGTTCCTCCATAAGCGTTTTCGAGTAATCAATTACATTTTCTCCCTGTGTCTCTTCGCTTGCCTCCACAAGCGGACAGATCACATATGCCTGATGTCCTTTTTTCACCTCATCTGCAACAAACGCATATGCTTTCGGCCGGTATGCCGTATTAACCACACAGTTTTTGATCGGAAGCCGTCTTGCCGGCACCTCATCCACAACCGAAATATCCATATCTCCGTAGATAATGATCGCAAGGGTTCGCGGAATCGGTGTTGCACTCATAACAAGAATATGCGGCATATCCCCTTTTTGCGCAAACTCCTCTCTCTGCCGCACGCCAAAACGATGCTGCTCATCTGTGATCACAAGCGCAAGATTTGCATATGTTGGCTTTTCCTGAATCAGCGCATGCGTTCCTACAATCAGGGCATTCTCATACAGTTCTAACCGTTCATACGCACTGCGTTTTTGTTTTGCCGTCATGGACCCCGTCAGAAGGATTACCGGAAAATGCAGTCCAAACTGCTCACAGAGTTTCTGGAATGTTTCATAATGCTGCTGTGCAAGTACTTCCGTCGGTGCCATGATAGCAGACTGATATCCATTCTGTGCGCACCACGCCATTGCCAGAAAAGCCAGAATCGTTTTACCGGAACCCACGTCTCCCTGAATCAGACGTTGCATGGCATACGGTCCCTGCATATTTTCCGTCACATCATGCAATGCTCGTCTTTGTGCTCCCGTCAGTTCATACGGAAGCTTCTGAATCAGATCTTCCACGAACTCCGGATGTTCCATCACAAATCGGTTTTCCTGTCTGGTTCTCTTTTCTTTCTGGTACTGCATGCCCATGATAAACAAAAAGAACTCATCAAAAACCAACCGCTTTCTCGCCTCGATCAAACGTTCCATCGTATCCGGAAAGTGGATCTGTTTGACCGCATAATTATACTCACACAGTTTTCTGCGCGTACGAATTTCTCCCGGAAGAAAATCCGTAAGCAGTTCTTCCGCATCCAATGCCTGCCGCATCGTTTTTATCATGAGATTGTTGGTGATCCCGCTGGTCAGCGTATACACCGGAAGAAAACAGTTTTCGATTTCCTGATAGGCCTCCGGCGTATACACCACCGGCTGTTCCATCACAAATTTGCCATCCTTAATATGAACATTTCCGTAAAAAACAAAATATTTGCCATGTGTCAATGTATTCCGTATATAAGGCATCCGATACCAGATCAGCTGGATCTGATGTCCGGGGCTTCCAATCACAAGAAGTGTCACCTGCATATGTCTTCCACTTCTCGTTACCGGTGTACGCTCAATCCGTGCAACAATCGCAAGCTTATCCTCTGTCTGCATATGTTCCGCTGTCATCTCATCGATCGGCACCGGATGGGGATACTGTATATAATTTCTGGGAAAATGAAGGAGTATATCACCTACGGTGTATACTCCCATTTTTTCGAATAATTTTTTTGTTTTTTCACCAATGCCTTTGATTTCCGTGATTGATGAATCCTGACGCATATCTGCTCCTTATTCGTTTCTGTGCTGCATAAATAGTAACTTTTATTCTACAGAAATAACAAAATAGTAAATCGGCTGACCACCACAGTTGATCTCTACCTCAACATCCGGATACTTTTCTTCGATCATTTTTCCGATTTCCTGTGCATGCTCTTCTGTCTCATCCGCACCATAATAAATGCTGACAATTGCAGAATCCTCATCTACCATCGCATCAATCATCTTCATGGTTGTCTCTTTCAGATCCGTGCCGACCGCAAGAATTGCCTTATCGCCAATTCCCATATAGTCATTCTGTCTGATCTGCATGCCATCAATTTCAGTGTCACGAACCGCATAGGTCACCTGACCGGTCTTTACACTGTCGAGTTCTGCCAGCATGGCTTCCTTATTTTCCTCCGCAGTATAATCCGGAATATAATTTACCAGAGCCACAATTCCCTGTGGAATTGTCTTGGTCGGAAGTACAATAATATCTTTATCCTCTGTCAGCTCCGCTGCCTGATTTGCCGCCATAATGATATTTTTATTGTTTGGCAGAATAAAGATATGATCTGCATTTACATGATCAATCGCTGCAAGCATGTCTTCTGTGCTCGGATTCATGGTCTGTCCACCCTCGATCAGATAGTCTGCTCCCAGTCCGCGGAAAATCTCATTCATTCCCTCACCGATGGAAACGGCAATAAATCCCATTGGCTTGCGGGGTTCCTCTTTCTCTGCCTCCTGCTCCTTCTGCTGGGCAGCCGCTTTTTCGGCATCCTTAATCAGCTTTTCCTGATGTTCCTCACGCATATTGTCGATCTTGATCTTTGTAAGAGAACCATGGGTCAGTGCCTTTTGAATGGCAAGTCCCGGATCGTTGGTATGTACGTGAGTCTTTACAACCTCATCGTCTGCTACCACAACAATCGAATCTCCGATAGATTCCAGATAAGATTTATATTCCTTTTCTTCTTTTTCAGACAATGGACGTGTTAATACAATAATAAACTCCGTGCAGTAACCATATTTAATCTCCTGCTCAGCCGGCTCTGAAACTTTTGCCGTGCCTGCAGATGTCGGAGTCTCCTCAATGGAATAATCAATTTCTTTTCCGAGAAGGGAATCATAGGCTCCCTTTAACACCTGAACCAATCCCTGTCCGCCGGAATCCACTACCCCTGCCTGCTTTAAGACCGGAAGCATTTCCGGAGTCTGACTTAAAACATACTCCGCATGTTTGATCACTTCATCGCAGAAATAAACCAGATCCTCTGTCTCCTGTGCCAGATCAAGCGCTTTGTCTGCCGCACCCTTTGCAACGGTAAGAATCGTTCCCTCTTTTGGCTTCATAACTGCTTTGTATGCTGTTTCTACCGCTTTCTGGAATGCATCACATAAAACAGAAACATCTACCTCATCATACTCTTTGATAACTTTACAGAAACCGCGGAACAGCTGGGATAAAATAACGCCGGAATTACCTCTTGCCCCACGAAGGGAACCGGAAGAAATTGCTTTTGCAAGTTCTTTCATTGTCGGATTGGACAACGCACCGACTTCACGTGCTGCTGACATGATCGTCATTGACATGTTTGTACCGGTATCTCCATCCGGAACCGGGAAAACATTCAGTTCATTGATCCATTCCTTTTTTGCATCCAGATTCTTTGCACCTGCAAGGAACATTCTGGACAAACTCTCCGTATTGATACTTGTAATCTCCAATTTCTTATCCTCCCTAGTCAATCACGCGGACGCCTTCGACGTAGATATTGATCTTATTGATCTTCATGCCCGTAAATGACTCCACTTTATACTTTACAGTCTCGATCAGGTTGTCAGAAACTGTGCAAATGCTTACGCCGTAAGCGACAATCACATGAAAATCAATATTGATCAGATTTTCATCTTCAATTGTGACACTGATACCATGTGTCAGATAATCCCTTTTCAGCAGCTTCACCAGTCCGTCTTTCATATTAACAGCTGCCATACCGACAATACCAAAACATTCTACCGCAACAGAACCTGCGTAAGTGGCAATGACATCGTCTTCCACCAAAACCTTTCCATATTGGGTATCTATCTGTCCCTTCATACTTGTACCTCCAATATTCGTAAACCATCTCATAGGTATTACATCATAGTTACTCGTATTATAACCATTTTTCCTGCAAATGTAAACCAAATGTAATTTATTTCATTTTTTTATAAGTTTTTCTTGCATTTACAGAAGGAATCTGTTAATATATCTTATGTTGTGAGCTTGAAAAAGCTTAGTGAAATGCAAGGAGGTGCAAAATCATGGCAAAGTGTGCAATTTGTGAAAAGGGTGTACATTACGGAAATAATGTCAGCCATTCTCATAGAAGATCTAATAGAGTTTGGAAATCAAACATCAAACGTGTAAGTTGTAAGGTAAACGGAGTACCACAGAAGTTATATGTTTGTGCTTCCTGCCTTAGATCCGGAAAAGTTGAGAGAGCTTAGTAAGCAAATATAAGAACCGTTGTATGACGGTTCTTTTTTTGTGCCTCAATCAGCAGGAAAACAACAGATAGGAAACAAGCATGGTTCCGGCAATCAGCAGAACCCCCAGCAGCCCTCCACCTACAAAAAACATGATCAGCATTCCGATTCCCATCCAGAACAATGTATATCCCCATACCCGTTTCATTTTTTCCACCAAAAAAGCATATATCATTTCTAATATATGCTCTCCCGGTTTTATATGATTCTGTTTTTTCTATTCATTGTCCGTATCATCCGAAACAACATCGTCAATGATATCATCCGTATCTTTTCCGGATGTAAATTTATTGATAAAATCCGGAACCATGTCAAGGATCTTTGTCATTCCATCCTGATTTTTGATATTCACAAGTTTTGTCACTCCATTCTGGATGACAAGAACCGCACTCGGATTGATTTTTCCACCCATACCTCCGGCACCATTATTTTTCTTTTCCTGTGAAAACGCTCCTGCCGCAACACCAAAAGATACATCTACCAGAGGAAGAATAATCGTATCTCCGATATGAATTGCATCTCCTACTACGGTCTTTGTTGTGATAAAGCTGTCCATTCCTTTAAATAAGGATTCTACTGTATTATTAAAACTGTTATCTGCCATGGTAAAACCTCCTTACCCATTCTACTTCATATGCTTAAATCTATTATATAGTCTCCGGCAATTCTTATCAAGAATTATTCGCAGCGCCAGAGCAAGAATCTGAACTCCGAAAATCCTGCCGCGTACTGTAAAATCTGCTTCTGCATAAAATTCTTCTGCCGTAAAATCCGGAATAATATTCCAGTGATTCCGGTATCCGACCGGAAATATTGCAAGAATACCAAGCACCTGCCCGGTAGTATCCGGCGATCCGGTAGAATATTTCAGCCAAAGCTTCAGCCGTTTCGGAAAAACTGAAACAACCAGATGTTCCAGCTGTTTCCAGATATTAGAAAACGCTTTTTTATTTTTCTCGTCATTGAAAAAACGATACCATTTCCGGCACGTTCGCGTTCCTTTTTTCCAGAATGTCTGTATATTTCTCAAAAAATAAAGAATCTTTTGCAAAATATTCCGGATCTTTTCCGGGAACTTCCGGATAAAACCTGCAATCCTGCCCGGAAAAAATGTTTTCTTTTTTTTATCCGGATGACAGAGCATTGTCTCCTCCGGATCTGTCAATTGCTGCGCAGATGTTTGGGATGTATTTTCCATTGCCGTAAGAGACGGTGCCACTTCAGTCTCCCGGTCTTTTATCCCTTCCTGCGGAGAGTCTTCCTGCACCGGCTTTTTAAAATCCGCGGAATCTTCTTTTTCTTTCTGCAGATGCAGTTCCTTTCGAAATCCAAAAATCCGCACATACGTGTGGAATCCCTCTTCCGCGGTATCTGCACAGAGCCCCAGCAGACGGCCAAGCCACCAGATCCGGACCTGCAGTTGCAGATTTTTTTCATGGTAGGAACCTTTCACACGATACACGAATGGACAAAATAATGCCAAAAGAGCAATGACAACAATCAGTCCTAAAATCACCAGCAAAACAATTCCTATGATTTTCAGAATCAGAAGGAAAACACTCATACCTGTCTCCTCCGTTTCCGGCCCCGTAAATAAGATTTTACATCCACATCCCCTGTATTCTGATATACTTCCTCTATAATACTGCGCACCAGCTCCAGAGCTTCCGCATAACCTTTTGCCAGACCGATGATCTGCATTTCCTTTTTCCCCGGATAAGGTTTCTGCATCAGTTCCCACGCCGGTATAATATCCAGCAGATTCTGCCGGTTGGATGCAAACGCAATCACATAGATAGAGACTGTTCCTGCATGATGGTTAATCTTCCACTTTATTCGATTGACTTTGCCTTCAATGGAATCGCCGACATAAAGATCCTCATACCATTTCATGCAGATTATCCTTTCTAAAAATACTTATGTGTTCCCCATAAGTTACTTTTTTTCAGATCCAGATACTCATTATAAGCTTTCTCCAAAATCTGTTTTTCATTCGAAAATTTCAACAAATGATATGCTTCATGGTATTTATAATACCCGGAATCTGTAAAATATTCTTCTCTTTGCGGCTTACTATAATAACTTTCGCCCATCATCAGATACCAGTGAACCGATTTCTCGACCGTATCCTCAGGAATGGTAAATGAATACTGGCTTTTTCCCACATACTGAATAATGGTTGCAGTTGCTCCGGTTTCTTCCAAAACCTCGCGAATTGCCGTATCCTTATACTCTTCTCCCTGCTCCACAGTTCCTTTTGGCAATACCCAGCCTTCATATCTGTTTCTGTAATTCTTGTACAAAAGCAGAATCTTGCCACGAAAGATTACCACTCCGCCACAGCTTATTGCTTCAATCATTGCAATCCTCCGTGTGCGAAAACTGCACATATATGTGCAAACATTCATTATTTTCATAGCAAGTATATCATCTGTTAAAATATACGTCAAATACGTTCTTTGCAACTGGAACCGCGTACGTACTGCCCGCACCACTGTTCTCCACAACGACTGCGATTGCGATATCTTTATAGCCATCCTTCTTTGCATATCCCACAAACCAGGCATTTGTCTGATCCGACGTGTCCGATACCTGCGCCGTTCCTGTTTTGCCGGAAGCTTCATAAGACTGTCCGGATAATTTTCTTCCCGTTCCATCTGTAACAACTGCACGCATATACTGCTGTAACAAACCGACTTCCGTCTCCGTCATCAGTGTCGCATAAGTTTTCGGTTTATTGCTGCTTACTTCAACCCCGGAATCATTTTGTATATGAGCCACCAGATACGGACGCATCAGAATTCCATCATGATCCACGGCACTTGCTATCAGCGCCATATGCAGTGGCGAAACCAGTGTTTTTCCCTGACCGATTCCCGTTTCCATCGCCATTGCATTGCTGTCATTTTTATTTAAAGAAAAACTGCTTTTCCCGGACTCAAAAGCAATCGGAAGATTTTGATTAAACAGCATGCTGTCACAGGTCTGTTTAAATTTCTCTCGGTTCAGTGACAGTGAAATATTGGCAAACGAAGAATTGCAGGAATTAGAAAAGGAACTCTTTAATGTTTCCTGACCGTGATGCTTATTTCCCGCACAGTGAATGGTCTGCCCGTCAACCGAAATGGAACCACTGCAGTCAAACGCATACTGGTCATAGGCAGAAGGATTCTCACGATAATACTCCAAGGTCGTTAAGATCTTAAACACCGATCCCGGCGCATATTTTCCCTGCGTGGCGCGATTGTAAAGCACCGTGCTTCCCTCCGCCGTCAGACTGCTCCAGTCCTTTTTGACCGTATTGGGATCATAGTCCGGTTTTGACACCATTGCAATGATTTTTCCGGTATCCGGTTCCATAACAATCACAGCTCCCTGATAATTTCCAAGAGATTTGTATGCCACCTGCTGAATCTGTGCATCCAGCGTCGTGACAACCGTATCCCCCTGTGCCTTCTTATCTGAAATATCATCTGCGATTCTCTTAAGGAAAAACTCATGGGAACGCAACAAAGAAAAATTTTCCTGGTTTTCCAGTCCCGCTTTTCCATTCACCGCATAACCAACTGCATGGGCAAACATGCGTCCCTGCGGATAGCTTCTGGTCTGTGTTCCGTCTGCGGATACTTTTGTTGTGGCAAGTACTTTGCCGTCTGCAGATACAATATCCCCACGGATCACATGATCCGAAAACAGATCCTGCAAGGAATTATACGGACTGTTGATAAACGATTCACTCTTACATACCTGAAAATAGACAAAATAAATCATC
>ENA-OQHY01000149-OQHY01000149.1-human-gut-metagenome-genome-assembly--contig:-NODE-149-length-39235-cov-2.311011_pt1 | contig 39235 bp, 63 predicted proteins | sample MGYA00242570_ERZ504733 | MGnify/ENA primary metagenome ERZ504733 (study PRJEB26092, sample SAMD00036219) | human gut metagenome | host: Homo sapiens | study: EMG produced TPA metagenomics assembly of... | reverse complement strand
TGTTTCGCAATATCGCCCCACTGGCGCAGGAATCCCTGCGCATCCGCCACGCGGTTGTTGGGCGTGGTGGCGCCGCTGGCAATAACCGGCGCGTCAATCGCCAGCAGGGAGCCGGTCAGGTCACGCTGGTGGAGACGATGCGCGTCGGTTTGTGCTCAAGCGTATGCACGCCACGGCTGTCTGTCACCTGACGCGGCCAGTCGGCGGCAAGCGCTGAGGTAAGTCCTAAAACAAAAAGTCCGATGAAAAGCAGGGGATTACGGCAGACGGCAAGACATTTCACAACGTGGCATCCTGTTTCTGTTGAGGTTAATGCTTCTCATTTTCATGTTTGCGATGACGGGATGCAAGCGTTACCCGAAGAAGATGTTTGCTCTGCGGTTGACAGCGACGCGATGTGAGATTAGGTTAGCGAGCGTAAATATAAATGATAATCATTATTACTGCCTTTATCATTTTAGGAGGATGAAATGGATACGTCCCTGGCTGAGGAAGTTCAGCACACCGCCAGCACGCTGCAATCAGACAGCTTTTTCTTTATGTCGCCTTACCGCAGTTTTACCACGTCCGGCTGTTTTTCCCGCTTCTCTGAATCCGCCGTCGGGGGTGACGATCCGGCAGGACAGTTTCAGCAGAAATTAGCCCAGGCTTTCCGCAACGCAAAAGCCAGCGGCATTGCCCATCCTGTGATGGTGGGTGCCATTCCGTTTGATACCCGCAAGCCGTCGTCGCTGTTTATTCCGCAACGCTGGCAGACCTTTTCTCGCCCGGCGCGTCAGCAGTCCGCCCGCTATGTTGCCGGCTCACAGGCGCTGAAGGTGGAAAAACGCACCGAGATCCCGCCGCAGCCGGTATTTGAAGAGATGGTCGCCCGCGCGGCTGCCCTCACCGCCACGCCGCAGGTGAACAAAGTGGTGCTGTCGCGCCTGATTGATATCGTCACCGACAAACCGATTGATAGCGGTGCGCTCATGGAGCGGCTAATAGCCCAGAACCCGGCCAGCTACAAACTTCCACGTACCGCTGGAAGACGGTGGCGTGCTGCTCGGCGCAAGCCCGGAACTGCTGCTGCGTAAAGAAGGGGCGCATTTTAGCTCTCTGCCGCTGGCAGGCTCCGCGCGTCTCAGCCGGATGACGTGCTGGATCGCGAGGCGGGCAACAAGCTGCTGGCGTCCGAAAAAGATCGTCACGAGCATGACCTGGTGACCCAGGCGATGAAAGCCATTCTCAAACCGCGCAGCCATTACCTCAGCATGCCGTCCTCCCCACAGTTGATCACCACTCCCACGCTCTGGCATCTGGCCACGCCGGTGGAAGGTGAGGCGCGTGAAAACGAAAACGCGCTGACGCTGGCCTGCCTGCTGCACCCGACGCCAGCCCTGAGCGGTTTCCCGCATCAGGCTGCTAAGGCGTTGATCGCCGGGCTGGAGCCGTTCGATCGCGAGCTGTTCGGCGGCATCGTCGGCTGGTGTGACAGTGAAGGCAATGGCGAATGGGTGGTCACCATCCGCTGCGCACGTCTGCAGCAGAATACCGTTCGCCTGTTTGCCGGCGCGGGCATTGTCCCGGCCTCTTCACCCGTGGGCGAGTGGCGTGAAACCGGCGTAAAACTCTCCACCATGCTCAATGTTTTTGGTTTGCACTAAGGAACACTCATGACCCTTCCCTTTACCCGTTGGCCCGAGGATTTTGCCCGGCGCTACCGTGAAAAAGGCTACTGGCAGGATCTGCCGCTGACCCACATCCTGACGGATCAGGCGAACAACGATGCGGTGGCGATCGTCACGGTGACCGTCGCATAACGTACCGCGAGTTTAACCAGGCCGTGAATAACCTGGCATCGCGGCTGCAGGCGTTGGGGCTTCATCGCGGTGAAACGGCGCTGGTGCAGCTTGGCAACGTGTGCGAGTTTTACATGACCTTTTTCGCCCTGTTGCAGGTGGGCGTGGCGCCGGTCAATGCGCTCTTTAGCCATCAGCGCTCGGAGCTGAACGCCTACGCCGCGCAGATCAAACCTGCACTGCTGATAGCCGATCGTGAGCACGCCCTGTTTGCAGGGGATGACTTCCTCAATACTTTTGTCGATGAGCACCGTTCGGTGCGCGTCGTGCTGCTGCGCGGCGACAAGGGTGAACATGCGCTGGACGCGGCGATTGCGCATCCGGCAGAAAATTTCATTCCGAACCCGACTCCTGCCGACGAAGTGGCGTTCTTCCAGCTCTCGGGCGGGAGCACCGGCACGCCGAAGCTGATCCCGCGTACGCATAACGACTATGACTACAGCATCCGTCGCAGCAATGCGATCTGCGGGATTACCGCAGACACGCGTTATCTGAATGCGCTGCCAGCGGCCCATAACTACGCCATGAGCTCACCCGGCTCGTTAGGCGTCTTTACGGCGGGGGGCTGCGTGGTGCTGGCAAACGATCCGAGCGCCACGATCTGCTTCCCGCTGATAGAAAAACATCAGATCACGGTTACCTCGCTGGTGCCCCCGGCGGTCAGCCTGTGGCTGCAGGCGATTGCCGACGGTGCAGGGAATGCCCCGCTCTCATCGCTGACGCTGCTGCAGGTCGGTGGGGCGCGCCTGTCCGCGACGCTCGCGGCGCGTATTCCGGCAGAAATTGGCTGCCAGCTGCAGCAGGTGTTTGGTATGGCGGAAGGCTGGTGAACTACACCGCGCTCGATGATACGCCGGAACGCATTATCAATACGCAGGCGCCCGATGTGCCCGGATGACGAAGTGTGGGTGGCGGACGAGCACGGTAATCCGCTCCCGCGCGGTGAAGTCGGCGCCTGATGACCCGCGGGCCGTATACCTTCCGCGGCTATTTCAACAGTCCGGAGCACAACGCCAGCGCCTTTGATGCGGACGGCTTTTACTGCTCCGGGGATCTGATCGCTATTGACGAACAGGGCTACATCACCGTTCAGGGACGGGAGAAAGATCAGATCAACCGTGGCGGCGAAAAGATTGCCGCAGAAGAGATTGAAAACCTGCTGCTGCGCCACGACGCGGTGATCCACGCGGCCCTGGTGAGCATGGAGGACAGCCTGCTGGGTGAAAAGAGCTGCGCGTATCTGGTGGTGAAAGAGCCACTGCGTGCGGTGGAGGTGCGCCGCTTCCTGCGTGAGCAGGGCGTTGCAGAATTTAAACTGCCGGACCGCGTGGAGAGCGTTGATGCGCTTCCGTTAACGCCCGTCGGCAAAGTCGATAAGAAACAGTTGCGCCTGTGGCTAGCTGAACGCGCCCGGGGCTAAGGAACAGAGTATGGCCATTCCACAATTAACCGCTTATGCGCTGCCGACGGCCGCAGATCTGCCAGACAACAAAGTGAACTGGGCGTTTGAGCCAGAACGTGCCGCGCTGTTGATCCATGATATGCAGGAGTATTTCCTGAACTTCTGGGGCGAAAACAGCCCGATGATGGCCCAGGTGGTCGCGAATATCGCCAGACTTCGCGATTACTGCAAGCAACACAATATTCCGGTTTACTACACCGCGCAGCCGAAAACGCAAAGCGATGAAGACCGCGCCCTGCTGAACGATATGTGGGGACCGGGGCTGACCCGCTCACCAGAGCAGCAGCGCATTGTGTCTCAGCTGACGCCGGATGAAGCCGATACGGTACTGGTGAAGTGGCGCTACAGCGCGTTCCACCGCTCGCCGCTGGAGTTGATGCTGAAAGAGACGGGGCGCAACCAGCTGCTGATCACCGGGGTTTACGCCCATATTGGCTGCATGACGACCGCTACAGACGCCTTTATGCGAGATATCAAACCGTTCTTTATCGCCGATGCGCTGGCCGATTTTACCCGCGATGAGCACCTGATGTCCCTGAACTACGTCGCAGGGCGCGCCGGCCGGGTGGTCATGACGGACGACCTGCTGCCGTCCATTCCGGCCACGAAAGCGGCGCTGCGTGACATCATCCTGCCGCTGCTGGATGAATCAGATGAGCCGATGGATGACGAAAACCTGATCGACTACGGTCTGGACTCGGTGCGCATGATGGCGCTGGCCGCCCGCTGGCGCAAAGTGCACGGCGACATCGACTTCGTGATGCTGGCGAAAAATCCCACCCTCGACGCCTGGTGGGCGCTGCTCTCCCGCGAGGTGAAGTGATGGCGGGGTTCGATTTTACCGGCAAAACCGTCTGGGTAACGGGCGCGGGTAAGGGCATCGGTTACGCGACGGCGCGGGCGTTTGTTGAAGCTGGCGCGCAGGTCACCGGATTCGACCTGGCCTTCCCGGAGGAAGCGTATCCCTTTGCCACCGAAACGCTGGACATCGCGGATGCCGCACAGGTCCGCGAGGTGTGCGGGCGCGCGCTGGCAAGGCTTGAGCGTCTGGACGTGCTGGTGAACGCGGCGGGAATTCTGCGTATGGGCGCGACCGACCAGATTGCGCAGGAGGACTGGCAGCAGACCTTCGCGGTTAATGTCGGCGGGGCATTTAATCTGTTCCAGCAGACGATGGGCCAGTTCCGTCGCCAGCAAAGCGGGGCGATTGTCACCGTGGCGTCTGACGCGGCCCACACGCCGCGTATCGGCATGAGCGCCTACGGTGCGTCGAAGCGGCGCTAAAAAGCCTGGCGCTGACCGTCGGGCTTTGAGCTGGCGGGCAGTTGGCGTGCGCTGTAATCTGGTGTCGCCCGGGTCAACGGATACCGATATGCAGCGCACCCTGTGGAAAAGCGACGATGCTGAGCAGCAGCGTATTCGCGGCTTTGGTGAGCAGTTCAAGCTCGGTATTCCGCTGGGCAAAATCGCCCGTCCGCAGGAGATTGCCAGCACGGTGCTGTTCCTCGCCTCCGATGCTGCCAGCCATATCACGTTGCAGGATATCGTGGTGGACGGCGGCTCCACGCTGGGGGCGTAGATGAGCTGGAAACGTCACTTATCGCGTGAAGAAATGAACGCCACCAGTCTGAACTCCATGGTGGCGCATCTGGGCATCGTCTATACCCGCATCGGTGACGATACGCTTGAGGCCGAAATGCCCGTGGATGCGCGTACCCATCAGCCGTTCGGTCTGTTGCACGGCGGGGCGTCGGCGGCGCTGGCGGAAACGCTGGGGTCGATGGCCGGGTTTCTGATGACCCGCGACGGACAAAGCGTGGTGGGAACGGAGCTGAACGCAACGCACCATCGCGCGGTATCGCATGGAAGGTGCGCGGAGTGTGTCAGCCCTTGCATCTTGGGCGAACCAGCCAGAGCTGGGAGATTGTGGTGTTCGACGAGCAGGGACGGCGGTGCTGTACCTGCCGGTTGAGTACCCAAATTTTGGGCTAGCGTTGCACGGTCAACATCCCTCTCCCCGTTGGGAGAGGGATAAGGCTTACAGCATTGAAATCACCCGCTTCAACAAGCGTATTCTCGGCGCAATCGACGCTTTATCCAGCCACTCCGCCGGGCTGTGGAACCCGGCACCGATCGGCCCCAGCCCGTCCAGGGTCGGAATGCCCAGCGCGGCGGTGTGGTTGGCATCACTGCCACCACCGACCGCCTGCCAGGTAATGGCTATTCCTTCCGCCTGACCTGCCGCTTCAACCTGCTGCATCAGCGCCTGCGTGGCTTTACTCGCTGCCATCGCCGGTTTGTGGTTCACGCGCGTCAACGAGGTCGTGACGCCCTCTAAAAAGCCTTTTTCACACAATGCCTCCAGCGCCTGGTTCACCCGGCTGTACTCATCGTTTTCCCAGAAACGCACGTCCAGCTCGGCAACGGCTTTATCGGCCACCACGTTTGCCGCGCTGCCGCCGTGGATCACCCCAACGTTGAGCGTGGTGCCACGTTCCTGGTCGATCAGGGCATTAATGGCAATAATGCTGTTTGCCAGGGCGGTTATCGCCGAGCGGCCTTTCTCCGGTTCGTTACCCGCGTGTGCCGCCACGCCGCTGAACGTCAGGTGATAGCCCGCCATCCCTTTGCGAGCCTTCACCAGCGAACCGTCGGCGCGCGCGGCTTCGCATACCAGCACGCAGCGGGCGCGTTTTGCCAGTTCGCCAATCCATTCGTGTGAATAGACGGAGCCGGTCTCCTCGTCGGGATTCATGGCGATCGCAATGGCCAGACGATCGTGGTCGGCTGCGTCCAGCTCACGCATCGCCCACAAGATATTCAGCAGGCCGCTCTTCATATCCGATACGCCAGGGCCATAAAGACGGGTGGCGTCCTCGCTCAGCGGACGCTCGGCGACGGTGCCGGGGGCAAATACCGTATCAAGATGGCCGACCAGCAGAACGTCGAACTGTGCCGCCTGTGGCTTATTACTGACGAATACGCCCGGGCCGACCTTGTCGCCCAGATTGACCCGTTCGGTGTGCCAGCCTTCGCGCTGCCAGAGCGTTTCAATAATGCCAGCCACGGTTTCGACGCCTTCGACAGTACGGGTGCCGCAGTCCACGTTCACCAGGGTTTTCAGCTCTTCAATATAATGGTCAAGGTTCATAGTAACGTCCTGTTCAGAGAATAATGCGCATCAGCAGCATGGCTAAGAAGGCGTTGATGACCGAAATGGCAATCATCAGCGGAATACGTTTGGCGCGGGTGCCGATCACACCCAGAATGCGGCCGAGATACTGCACCTGTGAGCCCATCAGATAGATAGCAGGTGCCAGAATCGCCAGGTGCTCGCCGGTAATAATGCCTTTATCAAACAGGCCGATCGCCACGCCGATCCCACCGCCCATCGACATCCAGCCGCCAATCAGCACGGCAGCCGCTTCACCCGGCAGGCCAAACAGGCCCATCAGCGGGAGAAGATCATCCCCAGCCCTTTCAGTGCCCCGGTAATTTCCAGCGCCTTGATGATGATAAAAGCCATGACCACGTTGGCAGGGTGCTGCCGGTGGCAATACTCCAGCCCTTGCGTGCGCCTTCGACAAACACATCGGTAATCACGGGATGAGATTGTGGGGCACTCATACGGTCTCTCCTTGTGTCGGTTGTTGCTCAGGGGCATCTTTGCCGATGACGGTCAGGATCAGGCGCAGCAGATTCGCGCCGACAATCTTCATGATGAACATCACGGCGATGCAGGCACCAATGGAGGTTGGTACCGCGGCCGTCCCGTCAACGGCGACCAGGGTAAAGAGGATGGCACCAGAGGAGAAAAAGTTGGTGATCATCGCCCCGGCGGAGAACTGGAACATGGCGAAAACGTCTTTCTCTTTTTCGCTAATCTGCCCTTCATCGGACAGGTTGCGGGTGAGGGATGCACCCACATCGGTGCTCTGCAGGCTGCCAATCAACGCCAGCCCGGTGGTGCCGGGAATGCCCAGCAGCGGGCGCAGCAGCGGCGTTAACAGCTTACGTGCCGCACGCAGCGCACCATAGTGCTCCAGCACGTTGATCATCCCGAGGGCAAACATCACGGCTGGAATTAAACCGAGCGCAAAGAGAAACCCGTCCATTGCGCCACTGCCGCCGGGTACCGCGAAAGGCGCTGGTGGCGGTGGTCAGGGTGCCGTCTTCAAGACTGGCCTTGCTGACCACCTTGCCAAACGCACCGTTGAGGGTGGTGAAATCAAACACGCCGTACCACTCTTTTCCGCCCAGCAGGCCAGAGAAGAAAACGGCTGCGAATGCCAGCGCAACGTACGCGCCGGGCCCGACCTTGAGATCCTGAGGTACTGAACTGTTCATATCCTTTTCCTTGTATGCACGCGATTGCGCAGGGTCATTCTGGCGAGGTTTTGAGCAAAAAAAATGATACAAATCATTCGTAAGGCGGTGTCGGGACGAAAAAGGCAAAAGTGTGACCCGTGGCGGCAGGGGTGTTTCAGCGGAAGGTGATCGGCTTAACAATGTGGTGTAAATGTCTGGTTTGACCACGCATTATTGCGTTTCAAAGTTGTTAAATTTTGAGCGTTGTTCTAGAAACAAAATGTAACATCTCACTGTTTCACAACAACGGACAACAACTATGAACAACTCAGGGAAATACCTTACGTGGGCAGGGCTCTCCGTTGTGGGAGCATTTGCCCTGGGCTATATCGCCTCAACCGGGGGGAACAGATCAACGCGTTGTGGATCGTTGTCGCCTCGGTCTGTATTTATCTGATCGCGTACCGTTTTTATGGCCGCTATATCGCGAAGACGGTGTTAGGGGTCGACGGCACGCGCATGACGCCTGCGGTTCGTCATAACGACGGTCTGGACTATGTGCCTACCGACAAGAAAGTGCTGTTCGGTCACCATTTTGCGGCGATTGCCGGCGCGGCCCGCTGGTGGGGCCAGTCCTGGCGGCGCAGATGGGTTACCTGCCGGGGATGATCTGGATCTCGCGGGCGTCGTGTTGGCCGGTGCGGTGCAGGACTTATGGTGCTGTTCGTCTCCACCCGCCGCGACGGACGTTCGCTCGGTGAGCTGGTGAAAGAGGAGATGGGAGCCACGGCCGGGGTGATCGCCCTGATCGCGACTTTTATGATCATGGTGATCATCCTCGCGGTGCTGGCGATGATCGTGGTGAAAGCGCTGACCCACAGTCCGTGGGGAACCTATACCGTGGCCTTTACCATTCCGCTGGCGCTGTTTATGGGGATCTACATTCGCTACCTGCGTCCGGGACGCATTGGTGAAGTGTCGGTCATCGGCCTGGTCTTTCTGGTGTTTGCCATTATCTCCGGCGGCTGGGTGGCTGAGAGCCCGACGTGGGCGCCGTTCTTCGATTTCACCGGCGTGCAGCTGACGTGGATGCTGGTAGGGTACGGATTTGTGGCAGCGGTGCTGCCGGTGTGGCTGCTGCTGGCCCGCGCGATTACCTCTCTACCTTCCTGAAAATTGGCACGATTGTGGGGCTGGCAATCGGCATTTTAATTATGCGCCCAACGCTGACCATGCCTGCGCTGACCAAATTTATTGATGGCACCGGCCCGGTCTGGACCGGCAACCTGTTCCCGTTCCTGTTTATCACCATCGCCTGTGGCGCGGTGTCTGGCTTCCACGCGCTGATTGCCTCCGGTACCACGCCGAAAATGCTCGCCAATGAGAATCAGGCCTGCCTGATTGGCTACGGCGGCATGCTGATGGAATCGTTCGTGGCGATAATGGCGCTGGTCTCGGCCTGTATTATTGACCCGGGCGTTTACTTCGCGATGAACAGCCCAATGGCGCTGCTGGCACCGGCCGGCACCGTTGACGTGGTGGCCTCTGCCGCGCAGGTGGTAAGCGGCTGGGGCTTTGCCATTACCCCTGACACGTTGACCCATATCGCCAGTGAAGTGGGCGAGCAGTCAATTATTTCCCGTGCGGGGGGCGCGCCAACGCTGGCGGTGGGCATGGCGTATATTCTGCACGGCGCGCTGGGCGGGCTGATGGACGTGTCGTTCTGGTATCACTTCGCCATTCTGTTTGAAGCGCTGTTTATTCTGACGGCGGTGGATGCAGGAACGCGTGCGGCACGCTTTATGCTGCAGGATCTGCTGGGGGTGATTTCACCGAACCTGAAACGTACCGATTCATTACCGGCGAACCTGCTGGCAACGGCGCTGTGCGTACTGGCGTGGGGATATTTCCTCCATCAGGGCGTCGTCGATCCGCTGGGAGGGATTAATACCCTGTGGCCGCTGTTTGGTATTGCCAACCAGATGCTGGCGGGCATGGCGCTGATGCTCTGTGCGGTAGTGCTGTTCAAAATGAAGCGTCAGCGTTATGCGTGGGTGGCGTTACTGCCGACCGCATGGCTGCTGATTTGTACCCTGACGGCAGCTGGCAGAAAGCTTCAGCCCGGACAACAAGGTGGGCTTCCTGGCTATCGCCAACAAGTTCCAGGCGATGATCGACAGCGGTAAGATCCCGGCGCAATATACGGAATCGCAGTTGTCGCAGCTGGTGTTTAACAACCGTCTGGACGCCGGACTGACCATCTTCTTTATGGTGGTGGTTGTGGTGCTGGCGTTGTATTCTCTGAAGACTGCACTGGCGGCGCTGAAAGAAGACAAGCCGACGGCAAAAGAGACACCGTATGAGCCAATGCCTGAGAACCTGGAAGAGATTGTGACCCAGGCGAAAGGGGCGCATTAATCGCTCAACCTCACCCTCTCCCCGCCGGGAGAGGGGATAAAAGACGAGATATCCACTATGTTCGACACCCTCTCCAAAGCAGGAAAATACCTGGCCAGGCCGCCAAAATGATGATCGGCGTTCCGGATTATGACAACTACGTCGAGCATATGCGCGTCAACCACCCTGACCAGACGCCAATGACCTATGAAGCTTTCTTCCGCGACCGCCAGGACGCCCGCTACGGCGGCAAGGGCGGCGCGAAGTGCTGTTAACCCTCTTTCGGTAAACAAAGGCTGATCTGCTTTTGTTTACATTCAACATGCGATCAGGCGTTTAACCCGCCATCGACATCCAGTCCCGTGCCGGATATTTGTCCGGCGGCAGGACTGGCCAGGAAAGTGACCGCGGCGGCGATGTCTTCCGGCTGGCCGTAATGTCCTACCGCAATCATCTGGCGCTGAGATTCAGCCTGTTCTCCATCCTCCGGGTTCATATCGCTGTTTGTCGGGCCAGGATGCACAAGGTTCACGGTAATGCCGCGCGGGCCGAGATCGCGAGCCAGACCCCGGGTAAGGGAGTTGAGTGCAGATTTGGTCATCGAATAGACGGCAATACCGGGCATCGCCACACGGTTTGCCAGACAACTGCCGATGTTGATAATGCGCCCGCCGTCAGACATATGCACCAGCGCTTCCTGAATGGCGATCACCACGCCCCGGATATTGACGTTAATCAGGGCGTCAATATCCGCCAGCGTCATGGACTCCAGCGGACCGCCGCGTGCGATCCCGGCGTTGTTGACCAGAATATCCAGCCCGCCCAGGAGCGTGCCGCATGGGTAACCGCATCCTGAATGGCCTGTGCGCTGGCGCTGTCGGCTGAATCGCCTCGCTGTGGCGCCCAAGCGCCTTTATCTCTTCGGCGACCGCCTGGGCTTTGTCGGCGGATTTTTCATACGTAATAACCACATCGGCACCGGCGCGTGCCAGTGAAAGTGCGATGGCACGACCCAACCCACGGCTGGCGCCGGTAACCAGCGCCTTCTTACCTGTTAAATCGATCTGCATGATGACCTCGTTGCGAGAGTGATGAGAATCATCATTAGGTATAGTCGGTCGGAACGATTAATGGCTGAAGGATTCCACTTTCTCAAACGCGGCGCGCAGAACCTCAGGGGTGAGCGCGACCGGCAAATAGTGGATAGATTCCACCGGGCGCAGCGTATGGGCAATGACCTTGTCCAGCTCGTCGCGGTTGTTGATATCCACCTCCAGTTCGCGAAGCGTGGTGGGCAGGGTAAAGCGCTGATAGGCCGCCACCAGCTCGGCCAGCACGTCATCCTGGCCGAGCAGCGCACTTTGCACCAGGATGCCGTAGGCCACTTTGGTACCGTGCAGGTATTTTTCCGTTTGCGGCAAAACGGTTAAACCGTTGTGCACCGCATGCGCGGCCGCCACGCGGGTATAGCGCTCGCCCAGACCGCCCACCATTCCGCCCCCGGCAATAATGGCATCCGCAACGTCCCTGAACGCCTGCGTCGCTTCGCCACGCTGCTGGTCGGCCAGCGCCTCTTCGCTACGGGAAAGCAGCACGTCGCGGATCGCCAGCGCGCCGTTGATCCCCAGACGTACGGTCAGGGGCAGGTGTTCGGGTTGAGGGGCCAGGACCACCGCTTCATACCACTTCGCCAGCGTATCGCCGATGCCTGCCAGCAGGTACTCCGCTGGGGCATTGAGGATAATGTGCGGTTCCACCAGCACCAGGAAGTTAGCATCGTCGAACACCTCAAACTGCAGCGCCTGACCGGCATCGTTATACCAGACGGAGAGCGGCGTCCAGGCGGCGCAGGTGGCGGCGATGGTGGGAATAGCCACCACCGGCACGCCGAGACGGCGCGCCACCGCTTTGGCGGTATCAAGCAGTGCGCCACCGCCGACACCAATCACCACGCTGGCGTTATTGCCAGACGCCGTCACCAGATCGGTCACGTCACGTTCGCTGCAGTGCCCTTTAAAGCGCAGATGTTTCGCCCCCGGTGTGTGAAAGCTTTCCGGCAGGAAAGGGCGCGCGCCTTCAATGGCGCGTTCGCCATAAATCCACACCGCGCGGGAGAGCTGTTCCGGCGTAAAGAATTCATTCAGGTGCGCAAGGCTTCCCGGATGCGAGAAATAGTTCGCCGGGCCTGGCACGACGCGGATATCGGTGTTGCTCATGTGTTGTCCTTTTTTTTAGCAAGCGCTAACCCGATGTTATGTCTGGACATCCGGATGGCTAATAATATTTCGCTTTATCTTATGCCTTTTCCGTCGTTGTCAGTCAACCGGAGCTGTGAAAAATTCGATAAATCACAATATGAAAGAAGGATTTAACGCGGATGGTTTCCAGTCGCCTTGAGATGCGCGGTATCAGCCTGGCCTTTTCCGGCTTTCAGGCGTTGTCGCGCGTGGATTTGACGTTAATGGGCGGCTCCGTGCATGCGCTGACCGGCGCAAACGCGCGGGGAAATCGACGCTGATGGCGGTGCTGTGCGGCACTTACGATCGCTACGAAGGTGAGATCTGCATTAATAACCAGCCGGTGACGATCCGCGAGCCGCTTGATGCCAAACGGCTGGGTATCCACCTGGTGCAGCAGGAAGTGGACGTCGCGCTGATACCAGGGCTGAGCATTGCCGAAAACATCATGCTCGATCAGCTCGCACTGCCGGGGCATCGCTATCGCTGGCGCGCAATCCGCCAGCAGGCGAAACAGCGCTGGCGCAGCTGGGTATCGCTTTGGATGTGCGACGCATCGTCGACACCTGCACGCTGGCAGAAAAGCAGCAGATTTTGCTGGCGCGGGCGCTCTCACACCACTGCCGTTTTCTGATTCTGGATGAACCGACCGCGCCGCTGGATAGCCATGAAAGCGAACGGCTTTTCGCGTAGTGAGACGTCTGCAAAAGCAGGGGATTGGCGTGGTGTTTATCTCTCACCGTATTCACGAACTGAACGCTATTTGCGACACCTTAACCGTGCTGCGCGACGGCAAGCTGATTGAATCCGGCCCGATGGCGAACCTCAGCGGTGACGCAATCGTTGAGAAGATGCTTGGCCATGAGCTTAACGATATCTATCCGCCGGCCCGTCCTGCGCACAGTGACGAGACGTTACTGCGCGTGGAAGGGCTGCACGATGACGCGCTGTTGAAAGATATCTCCCTGCACCTGCGAAAAGGCGAAATTCTGGGCATTGCCGGGCTGGCGGGAGCGGGCAAAACGGAACTCTGCAAGGCGCTGTTTGGGGCCAGCAAAAGCCGTGTTGCGCGCGGTGAGCTAAATCATCAGCCTGGCAGCCGCGCGATCCGGCGGATTCGGTATTGCGCGGTCTGGCGCTGGTACCGGAGGAGCGGCGCAAAGAGGGCATTTTTATTGATGAACCGGTGAGCATGAACCTGGCGGTCACCGCGGATAACAGCTTCTCGCGCTGGAGGCCTGTTCGGCCACCGTCAGGCGTGGCGCTGGGCGGAAGAGGTGATTGCCGCGTCGGCGTGCGTGCGCGTGGGCCGGGGCAGGTGCTACGTCGTCTGTCGGGGGGCAACCAGCAGAAGATTGCCATCGGCAAGTGGCTGCGCAACGACGCCAGCGTGTTGATTTTCGATGAGCCGACCAAAGGCGTCGATGTCAAAGCGAAAACCGATCTGTTCCAGTTAATTGACGGCCTGGCGCGCGAGGGCAAAGGGGTGATTTACGCCTCCGGTGAATTCGCTGAACTGGTGGGGCTGTGCGATCGCATTTGCGTGCTGTGGGACGGACGTATTGTGGCGGAAATCGCCGGGGCCGAGGCCCACGAAGAGACACTACTTTATTATTCAACCGGAGGAACGGCGTCGTGAGCAAGGCCCTTTCAGTAACGGCGGCGGCGTCTGGCCGTCAGCAAATTTTTGATTTTCTCTACAAGTGGGGCATGTTGCTGACCGTGGTGGCGCTGGTAGCCATCTTTGGCCTGGCGTCGGACAACTTCCTCGATCCGAACAACATTATCAATATCCTGCGCTCCATTGCCCATCGTGACGGTGATTGCTATCGGGGTGTCAATTTCGCTGACCATCGGCGGGTTTGACCTGTCGGTTGGTTCAACGGCATCGCTGGCTAACGCGCTGGTGGTGTCACTGTTCGTCTGGTACGGCTTCGGCACCACCGAATCGATACTGATTACCCTGGCGCTTTGTACTCTGGTTGGCCTGTTTAACGCGTTTCTGATTGTCATCCTGCGGATCCCGGACATGCTTGCCACGCTTGCCAGCCTGTTTGTTATCCAGGCGTGGCGATGACCTACAGCTACGGCGGGTCAATTACCGAAAACATGGTGCTGCCGAGCGGCGACATGGCTGAAGGGACCATTCCGGCGGCATTCAGCCTGCTGGGACAGGTGCCGACTATCGTGATCATCATGCTGGTGGTGACGATCCTCGCACAGCTGGGGCTGTCACTGACCACCCACGGACGACGCATGTATGCCATCGGCGGTAATCCGGAGGCGGCACGTCTCTCCGGTATTCGCACCACGCGCTACAAGGTGGCGGCTACGTGATTGCCTCTCTGCTCGCCGGATTAGGCGGCATTTTACTGGCCTCGCGGATTGGCTCGTCACAGGTGAATGCGGGCGGCGGCTATCTGATGGATGCGGTTGCGGCGGCGTGGATTGGCTTCTCGCTTGCCGGGTCCGGAAAACCGAACGCGCTGGGTACGCTCGTCGGGGCAGTCATTCTTGGCGTGCTGTCGAACGGTCTGGTGATGCTTTCCGTACCTATTACGCGATGGACATTATAAAAGGGCTGGTGCTCGCCGTGGCGCTGGCGATTACCTACATACAAAAACGCTAACGATTGATCACAACACAACGGGAAAACAGAATGAAAAAAATCACCCTCTCTCTGGTGGCATTAGGGTTACTGACGTCGCTGCCAGCCTTGCGGCAACCCCCGCACCGCTTCCGCCCGCCATTGCAAATCATGACGGCCCCATCCGCATTGCGGTGATCCGTAACCTCGGCTCTGACGACAACACCACGCAGTTTGTCGCCGGTGCCATTCAGGAAGGCAAAAAGCTCGGCTTTAAGGTCAGCACCTTTTTGAGCAATGGCGACGACGCTAAATTCCAGGACTTCGTTAATCAGGCGATCAGCCAGAAATATGACGGGATTATCCTCTCTCAGGGGCGCGACCCCTATGCGACCGCGCTGGTGAAAAAAGCCGTCGATGCCGGCATTAAAGTGTCGGTGTTTGATACCGCCGTTCAGGGCGACATTCCCGGGGTGACCGTGACCCAGCAGGATGATGCTTCCCTGACCCATCTCTCTTTCGGCCAGCTGGCGAAAGATTTCAACGGTAAAGCCAACATCGTGAAGCTGTGGGTTGCCGGTTTCCCGCCGATGGAACGTCGTCAGGCAGCCTATAAAGCGCTGCAGAAGCAGTATCCGGACATCAAAGAGCTGGAGTCTATCGGTGCCGTTTCGTCTGACGTGCAGGGAGATACCGCGAATAAAGTGGGCGCTATTCTGGCGAAATACCCGAAAGGCAAAATTGACGCCATCTGGGGAACCTGGGATGCCTTCAGCCAGGGGGCCTACAAAGCCCTGAAAGAGAATGGCCGCACCGAAATCAAACTCTACAGCATCGATATCTCAAACCAGGATCTTCAGCTGATGCGCGAGCCAGGCAGCCCGTGGAAAGTGAGCGTGGCGGTGGATCCGAAGCTGATTGGTGCAACCAACGTACGTCTGATTGCCAACAAGATTGCCGGTGAAACCACACCCGCCACGTATGATTTCAAAGCGGCGGCGATCCCGCAGGCGCTGCTGACCGCCCAGCCAGGCGCGGTGAACGTGGCGTCGCTGGGGAAAATCATTCCAGGCTGGGTCAGACCGAAGATTTTATCGCCCCGTGGTTTGCGACGCTTGAAGCGAAACATCAATGAGTATGCTTCCCACGCCTGAATACAGCCGCAATATGCGGCTGATTGGCCATAGCGACCAGGGCGGTCGCCCGGACGGCGTGCAGCTGATGGTGCATCGCGGTTTCGCGTACATCGGCATATGGTCTCGCAGGGCTTTTCCATTGTGGACGTGCGCGACCCGAAACATCCCAAACCGGCAGGCTATATGCCCGCGCCGCCCGGCACCTGGAACGTTCATCTCCAGGCGCACGACGATCTCCTGCTGGTCATTAATGCGCGAGACTTGTTCGCGGATGCCCGTTTCGCTGACGAAAAGGTCTACTACACCCGTCAGGTAGGTGAAACCGTACGCGACGTGCAGGACAAAGGCTGGAGCGCCGGGTTGCGGGTGTTTGATATCTCCACCCCTGACAAACCGCGTGAGATCGGCTTTTTATCCCTGAGCGGCATCGGCATTCACCGTATCTGGTACGTCGGTGGGCGCTGGGCGTATGTTTCGGCGCTGATTGACGGCTTTACCGACTATATTTTCCTGACGATCGACCTGGCCGACCCGCAAAAGCCTGAGGTGGCCGGGCGCTGGTGGCTGCCGGGGATGAACCAGGCCGACGGTGAGCAACCCAATTGGCCGGAAGGCAAACGCTACGCGCTGCACCACGCGATTATCGCCGGGGATACCGCTTACGGGAGCTGGCGCGACGGGGGACTGACGCTGCTGGACGTGAAGGATCGCACGCAGCCGAAGCTGATTAGCCATCGCAACTGGAGCCCGCCGTTTGGAGGTGGCACGCACACCGCGTTGCCATTGCCGGATCGTGACCTGCTGGTGGTGCTGGATGAAGCGGTACTGGATAACCAGGAGGACGGTGAGAAGTTCATCTGGCTGTTTGATATTCGCGAGCCGTCGAACCCGGTAAGTATTTCCACATTCCCGCAGCCGCAGGAGCGGGATTATGTGGCGAAAGGGGCGCATTTTGGTCCACACAACCTGCACGAGAACCGGCCGGGAAGCTTTGTCAGCTCTACGCTGATTTTTGCGACCTGGCAGAATGCCGGCGTGCGCGCGTTTGATATTTCCAATCCTTACCGTCCGGTTGAAACCGGTGCGCTGGTGCCGGCGGCGCCTGAGAGGATGATGGATACGCGGCCGAATCGACCGCAGGTGATCCAGTCATGCGATGTGTTTGTCGATGCGCAGGGCATTATCTACAGCACGGATTATAACGGTGGATTGTCGGTGATTGAGTATCTGGGGTAACGGCGCGCTGGTGTCTTTCTGACGGCCCTCTTCATCGGGAGAGGGCCGAGGCGTTTAACTGTACTGACGCACCCGCGCCACCAGATCTTCAGCGGTGTCGATACGGTCGGAAATCACAATCAGCGCCTTGCCAAGCGTAATCGCGTGGCGCAGGCATTCGTGGCGCATTGCTTCATCCTGAATGGTCTCGATATCCGCCACGTGCGACAGACCGACACTGCGGCGAATCAGCTCCGTGCCGCAGAATCCGATCGCGTCTTTCCAAACCTTTTTCAGGAATTCAGAGGCGTAGCCGGGGCAGCAAGTGCCGCATCGCGCGTTTTCTCACTGGCCAGGATCTGGAAGCGCTCCGCGAAGGTGTTCCACAGCGTCTGAATGTCGGTCAGACGCTGTTCACGGGCCGCGGCGGCATCGCGAATACCCAGATGCCCCGGCAGGCGCAGAAATTGAGCAGCAGGTTGCCGATGGCGGTGCCGACGTCAAAACCGATGGGACCGAAGTAGCCGAACTCTGCGTCGATGGCTTTCAGACTGCCGTCTGCCACGAAAATCGAGCCACTATGAATATCGCCATGCAGCAGGGCTTCAGCGTGTGAGAAGAAGCGGTGCTTCAGCGAGGCCACGGCAATTTTTAACTGAGCGTCATCGCGCAGGGCGGCAACGTCTTTTTCCAGTTCAGCAGGGTAGTTGTTACGTTCGTGGACCTGGTACGGATCGTTGAAGAACAGATCTTCGGTGATCTCGCACATCTCCGGATTAAGGAATTTCGCGACCTGCGCTTTCTTGTCATGCGGGTGCAGGTAAAAGTCGCTGGTATGGAACAGCGTGTGCGCGAGGTATTCACCCAGCTGACGCGCCGCCTGCGGGTAGTAGGTATTTTTGATCAGCTCCCCGCGCCAGATGGCATGGCTGGAGAGATCTTCCATCACCATCACCGCCAGTTCGGGGTCGAAGTGGTGGATTTTCACCGTGTGCTGCGGGCTGTGCTGGTAGTGTTCCACCAGCGTTTGCGCCTCCAGGCGGGCGCGATCCAGGGTCAGTGGCCAGGATTCGCCGACGCAGCGCACATACGGCAGCGCCTGCTTAACAACGATGCGGCTTACACCCTCGGTATCGAAAATTTTGAACACCAGATTGAGGTTACCGTCGCCCACTTCCTGCGCCTCCACCAGCGATGAGGGATCATCAAGGCCGCCGAACTGCTTTGCATACTCCACGGCATCCTGGGCGGTAAAGGTACGGTATTGCGACATTGCCTGTTCCTCACTGGTTTAGCTAATAAAGACATTTAGACGTCTATACATCTGGATTTCATCCTGACACAATGTGCTACAACAACGCAACAGGGAATTAACGACATGCAGACATTACAGACGACCAGCCTGCGAGTGGCGGAGAATCAGTTATTTATTCTCGATCAGCAGGCGCTTCCTCAGGAGAAACGCTGGCTTGACGCCTCGACGGTAGAGGCGCTGGTCGGCCATATTCACGCCCTGCGCGTACGCGGGGCACCGCTGATTGGTCTCTCTGCAAGCCTGCTGCTGGCCCTTCTGGCGGAAAACGGCAAAAGCGTGATGAACTGGCTGTGGCGCTGGAGACCCTGCGGGCATCCCGCCCGACGGCGGTGAACCTGATGAACAACCTCGACCGCATGAAGCTGGCTCTCTGGCAGGAGGATTTTGTGCCTGCGCTGGTGGCGGAAGCGCTGCGTCTGATTGATGAAGACAAGCAGCTGTGCGAGGCCATCGCGAATGCCGGCAGTACGCTGGTGAAACCCGGCAGCCGTCTGTTGACCCACTGCAATACCGGCGGGCTGGCGACGGCAGGGGTTGGCACCGCGCTCGGCGTGATTGCCCGCGCGCATCAGGAAGGACGCGTCAGCTCTGTCTGGGTGGATGAAACCCGCCCCCTGTTGCAGGGTGGAAGACTGACCGCATGGGAACTCGGCGAGCTGGGCGTGCCGTACCAGCTGATCGCCGATTCCATGGCCGCCAGCCTGATGGCAAAAGGGCTGGTTGACGCGGTGTGGGTGGGCGCAGACCGTATTGCGGCTAACGGCGACGTGGCGAATAAAATTGGCACCTATTCTCTGGCGGTTCTGGCAACGTTTCACGGTATTCCGTTCTATGTCGCCGCCCCGCATACCACGCTTGACCCGGCGTGCCCGAACGGTGAGGCAATCCCCATTGAACAACGTGCGGCCAGCGAAGTGACGGGCGTGGCCGGGAGCTTTGGCGCGGTGCAGTGGGCTCCTGAAAACGCGCAGGTCTACAACCCGGCCTTTGACGTCACGCCAGCGGCATTGATAAGGCGGTTGGGTGCTGGATACGGGCATCGTCACGCCGGAAGAGTGGCAAAAGGGAAATTCGCCTGAGGACGGCTATCCTTTAAGGGGTTCCCTTTAGGAGGACAGTCACGTGACGCTTGATCCTGATACAGACTTAAAACTGGAACGCGTGGTGGATGCTCCGCGCGATCTGCTGTGGCTCTGCTGGACGACACCCGAGCACATCAAAAATTTCTTCATCCCGGTTCCGCACAAAGTGACCGAGTGTGACCTTGACCTGCGCGTTGGCGGGCGGTTTAACACGGTGTTTGAGGTAGACGGGCAACGGATGGATAACCGGGGTGTGTTTCTCGAAATCGATCCCGGCAGGAAGCTGGTCTTTACCGACGGTTATACGGAAGGCTGGAAGCCCGCCGAAAAGCCGTTTATGACGGCCATTCTACTGCTGGATGATGTGGGGGAGGGCAAAACGCGTTATACCGCCATTGCTCGCCATCCAACAGCGGAAATCCGCGAGCAGCATGAACAGATGGGCTTCCACGAAGGGTGGGGCATTGTGCTGGACCAGCTGGTGGCGTATACGAAGGGATTGAAACACTGACGTTTTTTCGCCCCCTCTCCCTGGAGGGAGAGGGGAAAAATCATGCCAGACGCGGATACGCATCCGCAATCGCATCGCCGGTGAACTGCGCAATCCACCCCTCGGGGTTATCAAAAATACGAATGGCGGTAAGTTCGGCTCTGAGCCATATCAAACCAGTGCGGCGTTCCGGCAGGCACGGAAATCAGGTCGTTTTTCTCACACAATACCTGACACACCTCGTCGCCAATGTGCAGGCAAAACAGCCCCGCACCCTCAACAAAGAAACGCACTTCATCTTCCCCGTGGGTATGCTCATTCAGGAACTTTGCGCGCAGTGCCTCTTTTTGAGGGTTGTCGGCACGCAGCTGATGACATCCCAGCTCTGATAACCTTTCTCTGCCACTAACGTGTCGATCGCGTGCTGATAAGCCGCGATAACCGTATCGGGGGCAGGATCGCGGCCTAAGTCGCGGTCTGCGGCCCAGCGTTCAAAACGCACCCCTCTGGCGTTGAGCTGTTGGGCGATGTCGCAGCGTCGGTGCTGTGCCAGCGAGGTTGACTGGGGTCTTTATCGGAATAAATGGTCAATGCGCTCATGAAGGGATCTGCTCCGGGTTAATCTCGTCGAACTGGTGTACCTGATGGTGATGGCTTGCACCGTCATCATCGCCGCGAATCAGCTGCAGGGTGCGAAAACCTGCCTGCTCAGCGGCGTCCAGCTCCTGATGTATATCCGACAGGAACAGGATCTGCGACGGGGGGATACCCGTTTGTGCCGCAATGTTCTGGTAAGACTGGACGTCGCGCTTGGCACCGATGTGGGTATCAAAATAGCCGCTGAACAGATGAGTAATATCACCTTCGTCGCTGTAGCCAAATAACAGTTTCTGCGCCGCGACGGAGCCTGAGGAATAAACATAGAGATCAATACCCTGCGCTTTCCATTTTTCCAGCGCAGGCAGTACGTCCGGGTAGAGGTGGCCGGTAAAATCGCCGTTAACGTAGCCGTCGTGCCAGATGATCCCCTGCAGCGCCTTCAACGCGGTTGACTTGCGGTCTTCATCCATAAACGTAAAAAGTGTGTCGATAAGATCGCTTACGCTGGCGTGCGGGTGGTTAATTTCATCACGCAGGTTGTCCAGAATCGATTTGACCGGCTCGGCGTACTGCTGCGCGGTCACAAAGGCCGACAGACGCTCACGCGCGTAGGGGAACAAAACATCATGGACAAAACGGATATCGCTGGTGGTCCCTTCAATATCCGTCACAATCGCGCGAATCATACTCTCTCCCAGTGTCGTAAACGCATTTCGCATTCAAATAAGAATTCCAGTCCTTCCAGATGACGGCGGGCCTCGGCCACATCGCGTCCCCAGCAGGTTAAGCCATGACCGCGCAGAAGAAAACCATAATTAAACGGGTACTTCTGAGCGTATTCGGCAATGCGCGCGGCGAGGGCGTCGATATCCTGGTCGTTATCAAACACCGGGATGGCGACCGTATCCAGATGCGTGCTCTGCCCGGAGAGGGATTTTTGCATCTCAAAGCCGGTGATCTTCAGTTCGGGCTCTTTGACCAGCCGCGACAAGACCGTAGCATTGACGGTATGGACGTGCAGAACCGCGCTGGCTTCGGGAAACAGACGATAGATGAGCGTGTGAAGCCCGGTTTCAGCCGACGGCGTGCGGCCAGAGGGTGCACGGTTGGTCGCAATCTCCACCTGCAGAAAATCGTCGGTGGTCAGGCTGCCTTTATCTTTGCCGGATTCACTGAGCCAGCACAGATGCGCATCCTGACGCACGGACATGTTGCCGCCGGTCGCGGGAGCCAGCCTTTGGCGCCGATCCAGCGGCAGGCGTCGACCAGGTGTGTGAGTTGCAGGTTGTCGGTCATCTTCCTTTTTCCCTCTCGGTCAGGAATATTCATATTGTTTAGACGTCTAAGCGTCTTGATTGCCAAAGACTAACATCGTGTTATAGTGTCAGCAACATAAGTATTACATGCAGGCACAACACAATGAGCAATAACGCATTGATTCCTCAGAGTAAACTTCCCAGTCTTGGTACCACCATCTTTACGCAAATGAGCGCACTGGCCCAGCAGCACAACGCCATTAATCTCTCGCAAGGTTCCCTGATTTTGATGGCCCGCGTTATTTGCAGGAACGTCTGGCGTACCACGTTGCGCAGGGGGCGAACCAGTATGCACCGATGACGGGCGTGCAGGCTCTGCGGGACGCCATTGCAGACAAAACGGCTGAGCTGTATGGCTATAAGCCAGACGCTACCAGCGACATCACGGTGACGGCAGGGGCGACCGAAGCGTTGTATGCCGCTATTACCGCGCTGGTGCGCACGGGTGATGAGGTGATCTGCTTTGACCCGAGTTATGACAGCTACGCGCCGGCGGTTGAACTCTCCGGCGGCGTGGTGAAACGCATCGCGCTACAGCCACCGCATTTCCGTCCGGACTGGCAGGCGTTTGCTGCCTTGCTGAGCGACAAAACCCGTCTGGTTATTGTCAATACCCCGCACAACCCGTCGGCGACCGCATGGCAGAAAGCCGACTTCGCAAAGCTGTGGCAGGCGATTGCCGGGCGTGAAATTTACGTGCTGAGCGATGAAGTGTATGAGCACATCTGTTTTGCGCAGGAAGGGCATGCCAGCGTGCTGGCCCATCCGCAGCTTCGCGAGCGTGCCGTGGCGGTATCGTCATTTGGTAAAACCTATCACATGACCGGCTGGAAGGTGGGGTACTGCGTGGCTCCCGCAGCCATCAGCGCTGAGCTGCGTAAAGTGCATCAATACCTGACGTTTGCCGTAAACACGCCGGCCCAGCTGGCCCTGGCTGATATGCTACGCGCCGAACCGGAGCACTACCGCGACCTGCCGGCATTCTACCGTCAGCGTCGGGATCTGTTTGTGAATGCGCTAAGCCAGAGCCGTCTGGAGATTTTACCCTGCGAAGGACCTACTTCCTGCTGGCGGACTACAGCGCGATTTCGGATCGGGATGACGTGAGTTTTTGCCAGTGGCTGACAAAAGAGGTGGGCGTTGCTGCCATTCCGCTGTCCGTATTTTGCGCCGACCCGTTCCCGCATAAGCTGATCCGGCTCTGTTTTGCGAAACAGGAATCGACGCTTCTCGCGGCGGCGGAGCGGCTGAATACACTCTGAGCGTGTCATCCCTCTCGCGTTAGAATAATGACGGTCTGCCCATAATAAGTGAGAGGAATATCAGTCAAAATAACGCGAAAGCGCGTTATAAAATATAAGTCAGGATTATGTATTAACAAAGAAAACGGGCTGTGAGCGACACAGCCCGTCGCTGTTATTTTTCTGTTACTTCGTTAATAAATTTCGCGAATGCCGTACTGTTCAATGCCGAACGATTATAAATCATAAAAATGTCAAGCGAGGGAAGGGTGAACGGTGCAGTGATTTTTTTGAGTCTTAGCACTTCACTGTATTTATCAAATAAAATTTCGGGTACGTAACCAATTAAATGAGAGGCACTTATCATCGAAATAATAGTAAATACAGAGTCACAGCGAAAACCGATTGTCTTTTCCGCATGCACTTTTTCTGCCATCGATTGATAGGTTTTAACGCCCGGCTCATCACTGAGGAATATCGTAAACTTCTCTTCCTGAAGCTCTTCCATGGTGGCCACCTCTTTCATCCGCGGATGATCCTGGCTGCAGACCAGCAGGACGGAATAGGATGCATATGGCACACAAATCATTGAACGGTTACTAACCGGGGCCATTGAGAAAATTAAGTCTGCCTTACGGTATGCCAGCAGATCCTCTGCGGAGTCAGCAGAGAGCAGCATGTCATGCAGTTCAATCTCGTAATTGTGCTCTCGCATCAATAATTTAAGCGGGCCCAGCAAATTTTCTGTAGTCAGGATTTGCGGGCTGTACACCACAAAATTCTTTTTTAGCGTTGAGCCATGCATGATGTTAATCGTCTGCTCAAGCTGGTTGAGGTTTTGCTCAAGATGATGGTGCAGGTTCACGCCTACCGTGGTGGGCGTAATCCCTTTCCCGGAACGAATGAACAGGGGATCGTTGAGCTGATTACGCAACCTTTGCAGCGACTGGCTGACCGCCGAGGGCGTAATATAGAGCGTTTCTGCTGCCTTGCTGATGCTTAAGTGCTGATAAATACACTCGAAAATTACCAGCAGATTAAGATCAAATTTTTTCAGATCGTAGAGATTAGCCATGTTTCATCCTGAGTGGACTGCGTTGCGTTAACACATCACTGATAACTATAGAAGGAAGTTAATCATTTACCATCCATGAAATTAACTTACTTAATTAGAGTTGTATGTTGACTTAATATATCACGATGGCAGATTTATAAAATAGAGCTTCAATGAATATTAAGATATTTTTATCTCTAAAACTGCGAGGGTGTTTGCATTAAAATAGTCTCAATTATATATAGACAAATAATTATCATTCATTTTTATTAATCCTCGCCGGTGCGTCTTCAGTCCTGCGCGATAAACCGTGTTCGATGAAACCTATCACAGCCATAGATACGATTGGCGCTCATGTGCATTGCCCTCGCGCTGTGCGGGTGTTGTAATCAAGGCGCTGTTACGGCCTTGATATGAGGTATGTAGAGCGCAACGCAACGCCAGCAATGCTGGCACTGAAAGTTCCTGTGGAAAGTTCAGGTATCAGGGCCGCCCACCAGGGCGGCCTTTTTACTTTTGGCTTTTCGTTAATTCAGTTCATCACGTTGTCTTGTTCGGGTTGTTAGGTATGGCTGATTGATTTGATAAAGCAAACGCATTAGCCCACCCGGCGAAAGTTGGTTACCTTACATCTCAACGAAAACACGGAGGAAGTACAGATGTCTTTGATTAATACCAAAATTAAACCTTTCAAAAACCAGGCGTTCAAAAACGGTGAATTCATCGAAGTGACCGAGAAAGATACCGAAGGCCGCTGGAGCGTCTTCTTCTTCTATCCGGCTGACTTCACCTTCGTTTGCCCGACCGAACTGGGTGACGTTGCAGACCATTACGACGAACTGCAGAAGCTGGGCGTAGACGTTTACTCTGTTTCTACCGACACCCACTTCACCCACAAAGCATGGCACAGCAGCTCTGAAACCATCGCGAAAATCAAATACGCGATGATCGGCGACCCGACTGGCGCCCTGACCCGTAACTTCGACAACATGCGTGAAGATGAAGGCCTGGCTGACCGTGCTACCTTCGTTGTTGACCCGCAGGGCATTATCCAGGCAATCGAAGTTACCGCTGAAGGTATCGGCCGTGATGCTTCTGACCTGCTGCGTAAAGTGAAAGCGGCGCAGTACGTTGCTTCTCACCCAGGTGAAGTTTGCCCGGCGAAATGGAAAGAAGGCGAAGCGACTCTGGCACCGTCTTTAGACCTGGTTGGCAAAATCTAAGTTTCCCGCCGTCTTTCGCGCAGAGCATCGCCTGCTCTGACGCGACAGGCTCCGGAAATGACAGTCGTAATGGGCGCGCCCGCGCCCATTTTATTCCAGCACCATGATGCAAGTTGCATTCAGGCCGCCCGAATAAGGCAGCTTGCATGATGACGTTTTTAGAGAGGGAAGAACAATGCTCGACACCAATATGAAAACCCAGCTCAAGGCCTACCTTGAGAAACTGACCAAACCTGTTGAGCTGATTGCCACGCTGGACGACAGCGCTAAATCGGCAGAGATCAAGGAACTGCTGGCAGAGATCGCCGAACTGTCACCGAACGTGACCTTCAAAGAAGATAACGATCTGGCGGTGCGCAAGCCCTCCTTCCTGATCACCAATCCGGGTTCTGACCAGGGGCCGCGTTTTGCCGGTTCTCCACTGGGCCACGAATTTACCTCGCTGGTGCTGGCACTGCTGTGGACCGGTGGTCATCCGTCAAAAGAGGCGCAGGCGCTGCTCGAGCAGATCCGCGACATTGACGGCGATTTTGAGTTTGAAACCTATTACTCACTCTCCTGCCATAACTGCCCGGACGTGGTGCAGGCGCTGAACCTGATGTCGGTGCTGAACCCGCGCATTAAGCACACGGCGATTGACGGCGGTACGTTCCAGAACGAAATCACCGACCGTAACGTCATGGGCGTTCCGGCGGTCTTTATGAACGGTCAGGAGTTTGGCCAGGGCCGTATGACGCTGACCGAAATCGTTGCCAAAGTGGACACGGGTGCCGAAAAACGTGCGGCAGAAGCGCTGAACAAACGTGACGCGTATGATGTTCTGATTGTCGGCTCCGGCCCGGCGGGCGCGGCGGCGGCGGTTTACTCCGCCCGTAAAGGCATTCGTACCGGACTGATGGGCGAACGCTTCGGTGGCCAGGTGCTCGACACCGTGGATATCGAAAACTACATCTCTGTGCCGAAGACCGAAGGCCAGAAACTGGCTGGCGCACTGAAGGCGCACGTCAGCGATTATGAAGTGGATGTGATCGACAGCCAGAGCGCAGCAAGCTGGTTCCGGCCGCGGTTGAAGGGGGGTTACACCAGATTGAAACCGCCTCCGGCGCGGTGCTGAAAGCGCGCAGCATTATCATTGCCACCGGCGCCAAATGGCGCAACATGAACGTCCCGGGTGAAGATCAGTATCGCACCAAAGGCGTCACCTACTGCCCGCACTGCGACGGCCCGCTGTTTAAAGGTAAACGCGTGGCGGTGATCGGCGGCGGTAACTCCGGTGTGGAAGCGGCGATTGACCTGGCGGGTATCGTTGAACACGTCACCCTGCTGGAGTTCGCCCCAGAGATGAAAGCGGACCAGGTGCTGCAGGAAAAAGTGCGTAGCCTGAAAAACGTCGATATCGTGCTGAATGCGCAGACCACGGAAGTGAAAGGTGACGGCAGCAAAGTGACCGGTCTGGAATACCGCGACCGCGTGAGCGGTGACGTGCATAGCGTGGCGCTGGCGGGGATCTTCGTACAGATTGGTCTGTTGCCAAACACCACCTGGCTGGACGGCGCGATTGAGCGCAACCGCATGGGCGAAATTATTATCGATGCGAAATGCGAAACCAGCGTGAAAGGGGTGTTCGCGGCAGGGGACTGCACCACGGTTCCGTACAAACAGATCATCATTGCCACCGGTGAAGGGGCGAAAGCGTCTCTGAGCTCGTTCGATTATCTGATTCGCACCAAAACGGCATAAAAAGAAAGCAAGACTACACCTGCAACAGCAAGAGGCCACCGAAAGGTGGCCTCTTTTTTACCTGACGACCATCACCGGAATGTGGGTGTGGCGGATCACGCTCGACGCGTTAGAGCCCAGCAGGTGGGTGGTAATGGAAGGATTACGGGAACCGATCACCACGACGTCTGCTTTCAGTTCATTGGCCAGTTCATTAACGGCATCCCGCACGCTACCGAACCTGACGTGAGTTTTGATACGTGAAGGGTCGATGCTGAAATGCCCGACCATGGTTTGTAGACGATTTTCAGCTTCGTGCTGAAGATGCTCTTCGAAACGACGTACATCGGCGGCAAAGCGGTGCAGACTCAGGCTGGCGGAACCCGGTAACACGTGTAAAAGATGGATGATCCCGTCCTGCTGCGCCAGGAACTCCGCGTGGCGTACGGCCTTGTCGCTCAGCTCCATCTCGAAAACATCAACCGGCATAATGATTGTCTGATACATACCCGTTTCTCCTTGTTTATAAACGCTGAATTCATTCAACCACAAAATATGAATGGTTTCTGTAAGCGCGGCGCCACTTTTTGATCTCGCCAGGAAAAATCTCAAAAGATCCGTCATCACGGGCAAGTCTTCTGGGGTAGCTACTTTATACACTGTCCTGGATCCTTTCGGAGGTTGCATGAAAGCACTCACGTATCACGGCCCGCATCATGTTCGCGTCGAGAATGTCCCCGATCCCATCATTGAACAGCCAGACGATATTATTCTGCGGGTCACGGCTACCGCGATTTGCGGGTCCGATCTGCATCTCTATCGCGGCAAAATCCCGAAGGTGCAACACGGCGATATTTTTGGTCATGAATTTATGGGGGAAATCGTTGAGTGCGGCAGGGAGGTGAAGAATTTACAGAAAGGCGATCGCGTGGTTATCCCGTTTGTGATTGCCTGCGGTGACTGTTTCTTCTGCCGTCTGCAGCAGTACGCGGCCTGCGAGACGACCAACGCCGGGCAGGGCGCCGCGCTGAACAAAAAGCAGATTCCCGCGCCAGCCGCGCTGTTTGGCTATAGCCATCTCTACGGCGGCGTGCCGGGAGCCAGGCGGAATATGTTCGCGTACCGAAGGGTAACGTTGGGCCGTTCAAGGTGCCGCGGCTGTTGTCCGATGACAAAACGCTGTTCCTGTCAGATATTTTACCCACCGCCTGGCAGGCGGCAAAAATGCGCAGATCGAAAAAGGATCGAGCGTGGCCGTTTCGGCGCCGGGCCGGTGGGGTTGCTGACCATTGCCTGCGCGCGACTGCTCGGGGCGGAACAGATCTTCGTTATCGACCATCACCCGTATCGCCTGCGATTCGCTCAGGCGCGCTACGGCGCAATCCCGGTCAACTTTGATGATGATAACGATGCCGCCGAAAAAATCATTGAGCAAACTGCCGGCCAGCGTGGTGTCGATGCGGTGATTGATGCCGTCGGGTTCGAAGCCAAAGGCAGCACCACGGAAACAATCCTCAGCAACCTTAAAATTGAAGGCAGCAGCGGCAAAGCGTTGCGTCAGTGTATCGCGGCTGTCCGGCGCGGCGGCGTTGTCAGCGTCCCTGGCGTTTACGCCGGGTTTATTCACGGCTTCCTGTTTGGCGATGCCTTCGATAAAGGGCTGAGTTTCAGGATGGGGCAGACACACGTCCACGCCTGGCTGGGCGAGTTGCTGCCGCTTATCGAAAAAGGGCTGCTTACGCCGGAGGAGATTGTGACCCACTATCTGCCGCTGGCGGATGCGGAACGCGCCTACAAGATTTTCGAAAAACGGGAGGAGGAGTGCCGCAAGGTCATTCTGGTGCCGGGGGCGGAAACGCCTGACGCGGCGGCACAGCAGGTGAAAGGCCTGGTCAATGCTTTCCCGGGTGGGGTGGTGTGAGATTATCGCTTACCGATGACGCTCAAGATAAAGCACCGCCATGACGATGATCGCCAGAATAATGAGAAAAATAAGTGTGATAACCACTATCTCACTCATGACCGTCCCCGCGGCACCCAAACAGATTAAGCGTGGGTTAAGGGGTTTTCGGGCGATATAGGATAATCGGGTGAATTTGCGGAAAGAGGATGCGGGTGCATCCTCTGTGCAACGCGGGAGCGTTTGTTCAGATGGGGTTAACGCAGGTAGTCGCCCGCGGCTTCTGGCTGGTAGAGCAGCTCCAGCACTTCCAGATGCGCCGCGGCACCGCCTGGCAACGCCCAGTTGATGGTGTCTCCCGTACGCAGACCAAGAAGCGCGGCACCCACAGGGGCAAGGACCGAAAGCTGTGCACTGCTGTCGGTCATCTGCGCCGGGTAGACCAGCGTTCGGGTCAGCTCTTCACCGGTGGCCAGGTTACGGAATTTAACCCGGCTGTTCATGGTGACCACGTCGTGCGGCATGGATTCAGGCGTGCACATCTGCGCCCGGTCAAGCTCTTCATTCAGGGCGTCAGCCACCGGAAGCGAAGCGAATTCTGCTTTTTCCAGCAGTCTGTCAATACGTTCTGCGTCAAGCTCATTGATGATAATGGTGGGTCTGGACATTTTTTACTCCATGTCGTTAATGCTGCGTGTAACGCAGAAACCAATCCAAAAGAAAACCCTCGCCGTCTGGCAGCGAGGGTTTAACTCTTCTGATGATACTGGCTGAGCGCACAACTTTGAAGTGATACAGGTCACATTCATGGGTCATATGAATTTTCGGTGAAAAACGTGCTCCCTTGCCAATTTGCATTATTCTTTTTAAGCGCCCCCTGCGGGCGACTATCCGCATTCAGTGTTTCTTCTCAGGAGATCTCATGAGCGATTACGACAAAATTACGTTGAAAGACGGCAGTTATTTATATTTTAAAGACTGGGGAAGCGGGCAACCCGTGGTGTTTAGCCACGGCTGGCCGCTGACGGCGGATGCCTTTGAAGACCAAATGTTATACCTGGGGTCAAAAGGATTTCGCGTAATTGCACATGACCGCCGCGGACATGGCCGCTCAGCGCAGCCGTGGGATGGGCACAATATGGATCAGTACGCCGACGATCTGGCTGAGCTGACGGCACGTCTGAATCTGAAAGACGCTGTTCACGTGGGGCATTCAACCGGCGGTGGCGAAGTGGCGCGCTATATTGGTCGCCACGGTACGGATCGCGTGGCGAAAGCGGTACTTATTGGTGCCGTGACACCGATTATGATCAAAACCGATTTCAACCCGAACGGTGTGCCGAAAGAGGTGTTTGATGGTATTCGGGAAGGCGTGATTAACGATCGCGCGGCTTTCTTCTATGCGCTGACCGAGGCGTTTTATGGCTATAACCGCCCGGGGGCGAAAGAGTCCAAAGCGGTGCGGGAGAGCTTCGTTGAGCAGGGGCTTCAGGGGTCGATCAAGGCGCTGTATGACTGCGTAAAAGCGTTCTCTGAAACCGATCTGCGTGAAGATCTGAAAAAGATGACTATCCCGACGCTGGTGATCCACGGCGATGACGACCAGATAGTCCCGATCGAGACCTGTGGTCGGGTGGCTGCAGAGATCCTGCCGAACGCTGAGCTGAAGGTCTATGCCGGGGGTTCTCACGGCATATGTACCACGCATAAGCACCAGATCAATGACGATTTGCTGAAATTTATTCAGTCTTAATTCCTGGCGGATTGCGTTACGCTGAGTGTCCTGATCCAGGGTACTGAGCGAAACGCAATTCGTGTCTGCCCCACCATTAAGAGAGCACTATGTATTTCTATCAACCTTCTCTGGGACACGGCCTGCCGCATGACCCACTGAACGCGATTATTGGCCCACGCCCGATTGGCTGGATCTCCTCGTGTGACAACGCCGGTCAGCTGAATCTCGCGCCGTATAGCTTCTTTAACTGCTTTAACTATCGTCCGCCCATCATCGGATTTTCCAGCAACGGCTGGAAAGACAGCGTGCGTAATATTACCGAAACCGGCGAGTTTGTCTGGAACCTGGCGACGCGCGATCTGGCTGAAGCGATGAATGCGACCTCGGCGATGCTTCCCCACGATGAAAATGAATTTACCTTTGCGGGATTAACGCCAGCGGCCAGCCAGCTGGTGAACGCCCCGCGGGTGGCAGAAAGCCCGGTTAACTTTGAGTGTCGCCTGTCGCAGTGTATTCAGCTTACCGGGGCCGACGGCACACCGGTTGATACCTGGCTGGTGCTCGGCGAAGTGGTGGGTATTCACATCGCCGAAACGTTGCTGGAAGAGGGGATTTATCAGACGGCGAAAGCGCAGCCCATCCTGCGTGCGGGTGGGCCGACGGCTTACTATGGCATCAGTGACGAGCACCGGTTTGACATGACCCGACCGATCGTCAATCAGTGACCGGCTTTATCAATGACGAATTGTTTTCCGCAGTTACCCGGGTGTGGCTGCGGAGCAAATGAGGTCGCAGAAAGCGGATTATTAATGCTCTCTGCCTTCAGTGAGATCTGCATTTCGGTCAGGTAGGACGGGTTGCCATTACAGGTAAGCTTGAACGCTTTGACATTCTCCTTGCCCCAGCCTTTGGCCACGGCGCTGTCAAAGTCGCTGCGGCTTACGGTTTTTCCATAGTTATCGGCGAGGAACTTGCCGACCGCGCTGTTTTTTATCTCCTGATTCATGCGCACCATCGTGCCGAAATACGCGTCAGGATCAAAACCAAAGCACACGCCGTGTTTGGCATATTCGTAGCGTTCCAGGCAGGAGTTACCGCCAGCACCCGGCATAACGCTGTTCAGCTTCGCAGCACCTGAAAGCGACAGTCCGGTTTCGGCGGCAGCGCATTTGCGGCTGGCCTTCACCTCCGGCATGTTCGGGATTGGACGGGTCGCGCAGCCAAAACGCATCCAGCGACGTTCATCCACACCCCGTGCGGCAACAGATTTTGGCAGCCCCGGCCATAATCCGTGCACGGTCAGAAAATCGGTTTTGTTATCACTCTCTTTTTGTAAACGGCACTCTTCGGGCTCGTTGCGGTTACGGTCGGCCATGCTCTGGCAGAACCCGGTTTGCCAGGAAAGAGCCAGAACGTAGCGATCGAAATCGCCATACTGCGTTGCCTTGAGTGGGTCGGCCTGTGCGGAGAATACACAGAGTGCCAGCGCGATTGCGCCAGACGGAATAACGATATCCTTCCTGAACATGTGATTTCCTGATCGAATGAGCATGAATAATTTCTGGAAATTATTAAAGCACAAAAAGCGCCCGCAGGCGCTTTCTGGATATCAGGAATTTAGCTTAAGCTGCGCCGGGTACCAGCACCTGCGTGGCAATAATCACGATAATCAGCCCCACAATCACGGGGACGGAGGTGCGTTTGATCACTTCGAAAGGCGAGATTTTTGCCATCCCGGCAACGGCTACGACTACTCCCGATACCGGCGAAATGGTGCGACCGAGGTTTGACGCCTGCAGCATGGGGATGGAGAGATAGGCCGGGTTAATGCCTGAGGAGTGAGCCAGTTTCGGGATCATCTCAACAAAGGCGTAGAACGGCGCGTTACCTGAACCGGTGGTCATGGCGGCGAGCATGGTCAGCACTACCAGAACCAGCATCAGGATAATACTGGCCGAGCCGAACGAGGTGGCGATGGAAATCAGGCTCTGAATAAAGCCGATGGTGCTCAGACCCTGGGCGAAGACGCCTGCTGCAACCAGCAGCATAACGACCCCTGCAAACGCATCCGCCATACCGCGATAGGCCACTTCCAGACCCGAGAAGACTTCTGCGTGTTAAACCCACGCACAAACTCCAGCAGGGCGGCCAGCAGCATGCAGATCACCAGAATGGTGATGATGTGCAGCTGCGGGCCCCATTTACCGTCAAAAATAAGCACGCCAATAATAGGTGTGAACGGCAGAATGGCATAAAACGCCGGCGCGGTGGTGGTGATTTCACTCACGTCCAGCATCTCGTGGCTGATGTTCTCTTTCTTATCGAGATAACGCTGCCAGAAGAAGTGCGCGATGCCCATGCCGACAATGGCGACGATAGAAATGGGCAGCGTGGTTTTGAACGCAAAGTCGATAAGCGACATCTCAGCGGCTTTGGCTGCGAGCACGACATCACCGGAGGTGGGGGAAAGAATAATGGCGGCTGGCGAGGCGCAAATCGCGGCGGCCGCGCCGCGGCTGATACCGACGTTAACCATGATCGGGAACAGGGTGGCCATTAACAATACGCCAAGACCGGTTGCGGACGACACGGCGAGGGACATCAGGCAGGCAAGGAAATAGGCCGCGACCATCAGCAGATACGGGGAGTTAATGTACTGCAGCGGTTTGGACGCCAGTTTAACCACCATATCATTCGCGCCGATATGGGTCATGTACGCCGCAAAACCGCACAGCATCATGATCATCATACCCAGGTCGCCACCGCGGCTCATGAGCAGGATTTTAATGTATTCAACAATGTCAGTGGCGGTGTAGCCCGTACTGTCTGCGCTGGCCGGTAACACCTGATGGCCCATGATGGCGCTGATAATGAGCAGGGTTAGCCCGCCGACAAATAACACCCCTGTGGCCGAGTAACCTTTAATGATGTAGCGCGCTACACCGACAATGACGACGACTCCGATAAGGAGCTCGATAAACGTAAGCATGGTTTCCCCTGTGTCCTTGCTGCCCGAGAGCACAAATAATCAATAAAAAAGAAGGATGAAATGTGCCGAATTAATGTTCTGTCCTTGCTGATTAAAATCAATAAACAGACTACTAAAGAAGATATTAACGGTATTTTTGCCATCGCCCCGGCATTTATCTCATGCGCATATTGACCGGTATAGATATCACTATATGTCAATTAAATGATAATGGGTTGTTAAATATTTTGTGGGTTTAAATTCGCCGCAGAAAGAAAAGGCAAAAACTTTGGGAACTGGGTTTCTAATGGCTGCTGGCAGCCCTCCGGGACGGGCCCTGGAGACCGTCATTGCTGGCGTTGGTGAGGTTGTCCAGCGTATTAAAGTCTAATAAAGACTTACTTTTTCTGTGCTTATTATGGCGTGAAGGCATGTTCCTCTCAGAATATTCCCAGGAAGACGCTGATTAATTAGGAATAACGCTGATGCTGTTAAGCTTTGATTAAACTATTTTATGGTAAACTTTGCCTCGAATACTAAGAATGGTAATTGCATTGTGATTGTACGTAATAAATTTTTCCTCATTTTGTTGTTTATTTTTGGGCAGTTAGCATTGTCGTCTGTTGCACACGCCGAGAGCAATGCAACCGATAAAGGCTGGTTCTCCACCTTCACTGATAATGTGTCGCAGACTGGACTGCGCCAGAGCATTATGACCTGTATGTTCCGGCAATAACGTGGCATGCGCGTTTTGCCTATGACAAAGAAAAGACTGACAAATATAACGAGCGCCCGTGGGGGGCTGGTTTTGGTCAGTCGCGTTGGGACGAAAAAGGGAACTGGCATGGCATCTATCTGATGGCCTTTAAAGATTCCTTTAACAAATGGGAACCAATCGGGGGTTATGGCTGGGAGAAAACCTGGCGTCCGTTAGCCGATGAAAACTTCCATGTGGGGCTGGGCTACACCGCCGGTGTGACCGCACGCGACAACTGGAACTACATTCCGATTCCGGTGCTGCTGCCTCTGGCCTCTATCGGCTATGGTCCGGCAACGTTCCAGATGACCTATATCCCGGGGACATACAACAACGGTAACGTTTACTTCGCCTGGATGCGTTTTCAGTTTTAACTGAAAAACGTCACGTGGTGGTGAAAAAAATGTGCAGCCGTTGATTCCGTTGAGATAAAAAACCGTCAGCAGAAATTAACGCGATTTAGTCACTTTTTATCAAAGAACCGCTGGACAAAAGGTCCCACAATTGATGTACTGGTATCCGACACAGCATTTGTGTCGTTTTTAATGTAAAGGTAATTTTGATGTCTAAGATTAAAGGTAACGTTAAGTGGTTTAATGAGTCCAAAGGATTCGGTTTCATTACTCCTGAAGATGGCAGCAAAGACGTGTTCGTACACTTCTCTGCAATCCAGTCTAATGGTTTCAAAACTCTGGCTGAAGGTCAGCGTGTAGAGTTCGAAATCACTAACGGTGCCAAAGGCCCTTCTGCTGCTAACGTAATCGCTCTGTAATTCAGACGCGTCAGCAAGAATTTCAAAACCCGCTCACTGAGCGGGTTTTTTTTCGCGTGGAATCAGCTAAGCAGATACATTTTGAGGAAGCTGGCAACGATCAGCACGCTCAACAACACCACACCTGCGCTCATCAGGTTCTGTTTCATTCTGTCACCCTCGTTCAGTATTGCGTTCAGAGTGACAGAGAAAAATTAAGCCAACATTAACGCAGCGTCTGTTAGTGCGTCGTGGCGGAAGAAAATAGCCAGAATGCGATCCCCGTCATCGCAAAGGAGCCGAGCATATTAATCGCAATGTTCATCAGCGCCCAGCCGACACGCCCTTCCTGAAACAGGAAAACCACTTCCGCCGAGAACGTTGAGAAGGTGGTTAAACCGCCGCAAAAACGGTGGTAATCAATAGCTTCCACACGGGATCGATATGCGTCATACGGTTAAACCAGGCCAGCCCCACGCCAATAATGAAAGCACCTATCAGGTTAGCCGCCAGCGTACCCATTGGAATAGCCTGATGCAGGGGATTAAAACGCATACTCAAAAACCACCGCGCAACGCTACCCGTACCCCCACCAATAAAAACGGCTAAAAGTAGTTGTAACACTGTAAATACCTGCTATTTGATGTGTAAGAGTGGCGAGTTTAACGCGGTTTTTGCTGAGGGGACAAATATGTATGTTGCGGTAGGACAGTTTGCGGTTACGCCTGACTGGCAAGAGAATGCAGATAAATGTGTCTCTCTGATGAGGCAGGCCCGCCTGAAAGAAGCATCCTTGCTGGTGCTGCCGGAGGCGCTGCTGGCAAGAGATGACCACGACCCGGACCTGTCGGTGAAGTCTGCCCACCTCTGGACGGCGGATTTTTACAGCACCTGCTGGCGGAAAGTGCGGGCAATGGTTTGACCACCCTCTTTACGGTGCATGTCCCCTCGACGGCAGGACGAGCGGTAAATACCCTCGTGGCCATCCGTGACGGCGCGATCGTTGCGCGCTATGCCAAACTCCATCTTTATGATGCCTTCAGCATTCAGGAGTCACGGCGGGTGGATCCGGGAGACAGCATCCCACCGCTGCTTGATGTCGATGGCTTTAAGATTGGTTGATGACCTGCTACGACCTGCGTTTTCCTGAGCTGGCACTTACGCTCGCGTTAAAGGGGCTGACGTGCTGGGTAGTGCCTGCCGCGTGGGTCAAGGGGCCGCTTAAAGAGCATCACTGGGCAACGCTCCTTGCAGCGCGTGCGCTGGATACAACCTGTTATGTTGTGGCCTCGGGGGAGTGCGGCAATAAGAACATTGGGCAGAGCAGGGTGGTGGATCCGCTGGGTGTTACGATAGCGGCTGCGGCGGAGGCCCCGGTTTTGCTGATGACAGAGTTACAGCGGGAGAGGATTACGCTTGCACGGCAGCAATTACCGGTTCTTCGCAACCGTCGGTTTGCGCCACCGCAATTATTGTGATGTTTTTTTCAACAATGCTTGATTCACCTTGTTACAGATTGCTATTGTGTGCACGCGTCAAATGACCGTTAATACAATCAGGTTTTTGGCGCTGAATGCAGCCTGGTTTATGTAAAGAAGGTATCTATGGGTGAGATTAGTATTACCAAACTGCTGGTGGTTGCCGCACTGGTCGTCCTGCTGTTTGGTACCAAGAAGTTACGCACGCTGGGTGGTGACCTGGGTGCCGCCATCAAAGGCTTTAAGAAAGCGATGAACGACGATGATGCGGCTGCGAAGAAAAGCGCCGAGGGTGACATCCCGGCAGAGAAGCTTTCTCACAAAGAGTAACGGCAATGCCTGAGGCTTGCGAAAAACCGGCTCAAGAGGCCGGTTTTTTGCATTACTGTAAGTGAATATTACAGTCTTATTTCACTTCTTCGCCTTTTGCCTGCATATCGGCATGGTAAGAGGAGCGAACAAATGGGCCGCAGGCTGCGTGGGTAAAGCCCATCGCCATCGCTTCGGCTTTCATCTCATCAAACTCATCCGGGCTCACGTAGCGCTGCACGGGCAGGTGGTGGCGGCTTGGCTGCAGATACTGTCCCAGCGTCAGCATGGTCACACCGTGGCGGCGCAGATCGCGCATCACTTCGATGATCTCAGCATTCGTTTCACCGAGACCAACCATCAGCCTGACTTGGTGGGAATATGGGGATGCGCTTCTTTAAAACGCTCCAGCAGCTTCAGAGACCAGTTATAGTCCGCACCAGGACGTACCTGACGGTAGAGACGCGGCACGTTCTCCAGGTTGTGGTTAAACACGTCTGGTGGCGTCGCGGTCAGGATGTCCAGCGCGCGATCCATACGGCCGCGGAAGTCTGGAACCAGCGTCTCAATTTTGATGTTCGGGCTTTTCTCGCGAATAGCGGTAATGCAGTCAGCGAAGTGCTGAGCACCGCCATCACGCAGATCGTCACGGTCAACGGAGGTAATAACGACATAACGCAGCGCCATATCGGCGATGGTCTGCGCCAGTTCTGAGGTTCGTTAGCGTCGGGCGCTACCGGGCGGCCATGAGCCACATCGCAGAACGGGCAGCGGCGGGTACAGATGGCACCCAGAATCATAAACGTCGCGGTACCGTGATTGAAACATTCAGCAAGGTTCGGGCAAGAGCTTCTTCACAGACGGAGTGAAGGCCGTTCTTGCGCATCGCCGCTTTGATCCCCTGGATACGCGAAGAGTCAGCCGGAAGTTTGATTTTCATCCATTCCGGTTTTCTTAACAGCGCTTCGCGCTCTGTAGCCACGTTTTTAACCGGGATAAGGGCCATTTTATCGGCATCGCGGTATTTAACACCGCGTTCCATCACAATGGGTTTACTCATAGCGTGCGTGTTCCAGTTGCGAATATCGAAGGAAAGCGTTTCTATTCAAGGGAATGTTGTATTTATCAACTATTTTTGAACGAACGACAGGCAGTATATCATTGAAACGGTCGGTAAAGCAGCCTGCCAGGTCGCCAATTTGTAAAATAGTTGTTGTTTTGTGCGTTTTGCCGGCAGGGGGCAGGGGCTTGTGCTGTATCAACCTGTCAGAAGGCCTGGCGGATGACGCGGATAACGTTTTCCAGCACCGGATCGCGCAAGCTGAGTTTGTTGTAATGCAGTGATATCTCGATAGATTCCGCATTGAGCTGGTTGAGAGGAATGCTCTCCAGCGGCCAACATTTACGCAACAAGGTATACAGACGCGAAGGCATGATGCAGAGCATGTCGCTGCTGCCAATCAGGGAGCAGTGGTGAACATATTGTAACTACTGAAGCTGATTTGGCGTTCCGGGAATATCTCATCAATTCGCTGACGCAGCGCATGGTTGGACTGGCCTTCGGTCATGAAAGACGAATGATCGTAGTTACGCAGATTTTCAATGGTCAACGGCCCGCTCAGGGCGGGATGCTGCTGGCGGCACACCAGCACCAGGTTATCCGCATACAGGACATGTTGTCCGAGCGCTCGGGCGCTAAAGCTGCCGCTTTCTATAATCAGGTCGGTCTGAAACTGAGCAAGCTGAATATCAGGCTCGTTGAGCGGCACATTTCGCAGCAGGAGCTGGGGAACATGCTCTTTTATCGCCTGAAAAATAGCGGGCATCACCAGCACGCCGACAGACGGGGTGCAGCCGATAGTGATGGTTCTCTGTTTGTCATAGCTGCCGGTTAAATCCAGCGCACCCAGAATCGACTCCAGCCCCTGGCTGATGTACTCATGCAGATGGGTGGCGTAGGCCGTCGGCGTAACCCCTGGCCCTTACGAATGATTTTATATAATTTTTAATTTGTGCAAGATTACCTAATAAATTGAACTTAATATAGACAAGAAACCCATTTATTTCTCAACGACTGTTTCTTGTCTTTTCTTTTGTCTTGAAAAATAATAGTC